>Ga0129297_10000290_pt1 | contig 24042 bp, 20 predicted proteins | sample I18A1metaG_FD_94708 | JGI IMG/M metagenome (GOLD analysis project Ga0129297, IMG submission 94708) | Lake sediment bacterial and archeal communities from Gulf of Boni, Indonesia to study Microbial Dark Matter (Phase II) - ​I18A1 metaG | ecosystem: Environmental > Aquatic > Freshwater > Lake >... | reverse complement strand
GCTCTGGGCACGATACTCCGGCAAGTGGGCGCGAATCCCCTCCCCCCGGCGACAGGCGAGACCGTCGCCACCCTGATGGACCGGGATGAGGATGAACTGGAGAAAGTGGCAGACCGTATTCTGGCGGGAGACCTGGACCGTGTCTCTCCCCGGGAACTCCCCTTCGTGGCGGCGGCGTTGCAGGTCTACTGGGTGAAGATGGCATCGCTCCTGGGGGAACAGGCGTTCGGCCGTCCGACGCAGGGGGGACTCTGCCCGGTATGCGGCTCCTACCCCGTGGTGGGCATCGTCCGCAGCGACGGACTGCGTTACCTCTCCTGCTCCCTCTGCGCCACAGAGTGGCACATGGTGCGGCTCACGTGCAGCTGCTGCCAATCCACCCGCGGCATCAACCATTACTCCCTGGAGGGCTCCGCTGTCGCCGTCAAGGCCGAGAGCTGCGATGCCTGCAACAGCTACCTGAAACTGCTCTACCTGGGACAGGAGGGGAGGATGGAAGCGGTGGCAGACGATCTTGCCACCCTGCCGCTGGACATGCTGATGGAGGAGGAGGGGAAGGTGCGGGGAGGCCCGAACCTGTTTTTTCACCCCGGAGGTGGGGGAACGTCGTGACCGACGGGAGGGGCTGCCAGGGTGAAGGAGAAGGTGGCTCCGTTGCCTAATTCGCTTTCCGCCCAGACCTTGCCGCCGTGGCGCTGGATGATCCGCTGCACCGTGGCCAGTCCGATCCCCGTCCCCTCGAACTCGGCCCCGTGCAGACGCTCGAACACCCGGAACAGCTTGTCCCCGTAGGCGGGATCGAACCCCACGCCGTTATCCTTCACGAAAAACACGTCACCCCCCGGCTCCCGGCTCCTGCCGAACGATATCCGCGCCCCGGGGGTCTTCGACGAATATTTCCAGGCATTGCCGATCAGGTTCTGCAGCACCATGTCCAGCAACGACGCATCCCCCCGCGCAACAACCCCCTCGGCGATTTCGACCTGCACCGTGCGGTCCGGCTCGGATTCGCGGAACATGGTGACGATCTTCCGTGCACTCTCGCTCAGGTCAACGTCGACAATGTCCATGTCGGCACGAGATACCCGGGAGAGGCGGAGCAGGTCATCGATCATCTTCCCCATGTAATCGCTGGAGTTGACGATACGGTCGAGATAATCACGCCCCTCGTCGTCGAGGCTCTCCCGGTAATCCTCCTTGAGGATGGCCGAGAAGCCGCTGATATGCCGCAGCGGCGCCCGCAGGTCATGGGACACCGAGTAGCAGAACGAATCGAGCTCCCGGTTTGTCGTCTCCAGGTCGGCGGTTCTCTCCCTGATCCGTTTCTCGAGGTCTTCCGTGAGCGTGCGGAGGGCCATCTCCGCTTGGACCTTTTCCGCAAGGGACGTCTGCAACTCGGCTGTCCGCATTTCGATCGTGGTCTCCAGCTCCTGCCGCGTGACGAGTGACGTGGCGAGCTCGTGCGCCATGCCGTCGATGGCATTGCCGATATCGCCGAGCTCGTCGTCCTGGGTGCTGTTAATGCGGTATGCCAGGTTGCCGGCACCGATCTCCCGGATACCGGCAAGCAGGGGTGAAATGGAATCGCGCAGGAGGAGGCGGACAAAGAGGAAACCGAGCAGCAGTGCCGACAGGGAAGCCAGCAGGACGAGAATGCATGTCTTGACGATCAGGGCATTGCGCTTGTCGAGGAGGGAGGAGATATCCGTACCGATGGCAAGCGTGCCGACCTGCGTCCCCTGCGGGGCAGGGTCAACCGTGCCGAACAGTTCCCCCTGCTGGATATCCCGGGAGCGGGAACCGGCAGCAAGGGGGAAGGTCCGCTCCGTCACGTTGCTTCTGGTGTTCTTTCTCCAATATGCCGCCTTGATCTCTCCATCGGGGGATTTGACGATGACATAGACGGTATCCTCTCCCAGGACGGCAGCCTTCAGCGAGCTTTCAAGGGTCCCCACATCGTCGTGTTCGAGGGCGCCGGCTATGCCCATGGCCAGGAGTTTCCCCTCGAAATTGACGCGCAACTCCAGCTCGCTGTTGAGCAGGCCGATCTCTTTGTGCACGAAGATCGCGCCCAGGGTGGCGCCAAGGCAGCAGACAACGACAAACACGATGGTATTGAGTTTTGTGACCAGGCTCAGGCGCATTACCCTTCCTTGAAGGAGACGGTGAAGGCAAAGGTCTTGGGACGGCAGTAGTCGATGGCTTTGCCGTCAATCTCCCCGTAAGGGTACATGAAGTAGTTGATCGCCTCCACGTTCCCCTCGGCGAACCGGAGTCCCCGTCCCCCTTTCTGCAGGGAAATGCGGAATTCATCGACCGCGCCAAAATAGTAGTCACGGTAGGGCTTGGCCGCTGCCGAAGGGAGATTTCTGACAAGCATGATCTTCAGGACATCGGCGGGATCGACGGGAACCCACCCCGTGCCCGGCAGGTAGAATTCGGCCCAGCAGTGGTGCCCGTCCGTGATGTCCGTCTCCCCCTTCTTGCCCAGGCGCAGGCCGAAGACTTCCCGGGCCGGAACTCCTGCCGCCCGGGCCAGGGCCACGTACACGGAGCTGATGTCCGCACACTTTCCGCTCCGCGCGGAGAGCGTCTTCTCCACGTTGCCCAGGCCGCACCCCGGCACATTGGGGTCGCGACGGGTGTTGTCCACGACCCAGTCGTAGACTGCCCGCGATTTCTGGAGGATCCCCTTCCTGCCGGCAGTGATCTTCCGGGCCAGAGCGATGATCTTTCTGTCGTCGGAGGGGACCCAGAACTCGGCCTGCAGGTATTTCCTGACGTCGGCGGGAATGGGCCCTCCGGTCTCCACAAGCCTGCTTACCTTTCGCTCCTTTGCCCGGGCATGGAAGGTGACGGTAAGATTCCGTTTTTTGCCGAAGTCCGAACCGGCCCATTCGGTGTAGAGGTAGAGGGCACCGCTCCTGGGCTCATGGGAAAGGCTGAAATTCGAGTAATTGCCACTGAACTTGAGGTCCTTGATCGTCTGGTCACGGTCGGAGGTGGGATAGGGAAACCAGAGCTTGACAGTCTTGGCATCGGGAGGGGTGTTTATCTGGATGTTGAAGGTGACGGTGCCGCTCTGTTCCCCGGCGTGACCGGCAACGGCCGTGAGGAGCACCAGCAGGAGCATAAGGCTGAACACGCGGGGTAACATACCCATGGTCTTTCTCCGGATGAAAATATAGCGGGTCACAACCGTCCCAAGCCCTGCACCCGAAGGTAATGTTAGCATACTTTTATCATGTTTTTCATGCAATTCCACCGTGCCTGACCAGAGTACCGCCCAACGCCTTCCCCGAACTCTCCGGGGTTCCTTCATGGAACCGGCAACGAAAAAAGCCGCCCATGTCAGCATGACTGCTGGCATGGGCGGCTTTGCGTCCCTGTCTCCGGAAAGAGCTAGAACTCTTTCAGCTCCCGGTATTTCTGTTTCCCCTTTGCCAGGGCGTCGGACAGTTTATCCGGCAGGCCGGTTTTCAGCTCCTGCCCCGCCTTGGCAAACTCTGCCGTCAGCTTGCTTGCCGAGTCCGTGTAGGTCGTCAGGTTGTCGGCAGGAGCCGATACCAGGGTGTAGGATTTCTTGTAGACCTCGTACAGTTTTTTCAGAGCATCGTTGTTCTTGGCAAATTTCTCCGGGGGATTGTCCGCGCTCTGCAGCCTCTTGTCGACCTCGGTTCGGGAACTCCTCAGGAGCGCCTGCTCGGCCGGGGTGAGCCGGGGCATCGCGGCCTGCCCCCCCTCCATGGATTTTTTCCAGTCAGCCGCAATCTTGGCGCAGTACTTGAGGTTAAAGTCCGTCCCCGCCTTGACGCCGTACAGGGCCTTGATGTACAGGTCGGCATAGTCGGCTTCCTTCTGCTGCTGGTAGTAGAACACGCCCCCTCCCGCCAGGAGGGCGACAACGATCAGGGCAAAGAGAGCCAGCACCACGGGGCTCATCCTGCGCCCCCCTGCCTTGGCACCGGCAGCCGTCGAACCGGGAGTGTAGGCGACGGAGACGGTCTCCTGCTTTGTGCGGCCAAGGGATATCCCCTTGAAAACGTTCAGCCTGGCGAGGAGTTTTTTCGCCTGCTTGCCGGCAGCAGTGGCGGATTCCACCACGAAATAGTCAGGGTAGATCGCCCCGCAGCCGGTGCAGCAGATGGAGGCGCCGATCCCCTTGCCGCAGTGGACACAGAAGATTTCGCCGCTCCTCCTCAGGGCTCTGCCGGCAAAGGACTCCCGCACGACCTGGAAACTGCCGTTGCAACCGGAACATTTGACAAATACTCCCTCCTCCGGAACGGTTTCCAGCTCCAGCGGAATGTTGCTGCTGCATTTGGGACAGGTACAGTTCATATCTTCGTTCACCCTTGGATCGTGCTAGAAATCAGCGGCAGTTCCGACGTAACCACCGTCGCTGGCGCGGACAATGTCGTCAAGGCTGGTGGGATCGGACAGCAACACTGCGCTTGCGCCGTCCGGCCCCTTGCTGTAGAGATCGAAATCAGTATTCAGCGGGGTCGCACTCATGCGTACCGGGACCAAGCTGTACTCGTAGGGCCGTTTCCAGGGATCGAGGAGCACACCCCTCCCCAGGTCGGTCAGGGCAGTCGGCAGCCCCCCCTTCTCCAGGGTATAGGCGCTGATATCCTTTTCCATGGAGCGGATTTCCGCCTTGGCCCTGGTGATCTGGGTTTTGAGCACGAAGTATCGGTAGGACGGCACGACCATCGTCGCAAGAACCCCGATGATTGCCGAGACAACCAGGAGCTCTACCAGCGTGAAACCTCGATGGCCGACTGCTTTGTTCTTATGGAGGAATGTCATCATGTTGTCACTCATCGCAAGGGGGCGTCGTTTCTTCAGGAACGTGGAGATTTACGTACATTTTTCGTTTTTAACCTATTTACATACTATACTCGCCAGTGGCAAGAAAATAATTGCTCCGGGCAAAAATCCCTCCCCGCCGGGCGCATGCGGTGCCACGGGCAACGCGAAGGGGCGGCTCACCCTGTCAGATGAAAAGTTTCGTAATTTCATCGGCATCCACCGGCTCGCCGTACAAGAACCCCTGGGCGTTGTCGCACTCCTGCTCTTTCAGGAACTGTTCCTGCTCCGCGTTCTCCACCCCTTCGGCAATGACCTTTATCCCCATCTCGTGGGACATGGCGATGACTGCGCAGACGATGGCGGCGCTGCTGGTTTCGTCGTTGAGGGTTCTGATGAACGACTGGTCGATCTTGAGGGTGGTGATGGGGAACGATTTGAGCTGGCTCAGTGAGGAGTAGCCGGTGCCGAAATCATCGATGGCAATGGAGACCCCCATCTGCCGGAGGGTACCGAGAATCTTCCGGGCTGCGAGGACATCCTCGGCCAGGGCATTCTCGGTGATTTCCACTTCGAGGAGCGATGGGGAGAGGCGCGCATCCTCCAGAATGCCGGCGATCAACTGGGTAAGGTTTTTCTGCAGGAACTGGCGGGGGGAGAGGTTGACCGCGATCCGTACCGGCGGGAGCCCCAGCAGTTCCCACTCCTTCCTCTGCCGGCAGGCACTCCTCAGCACCCACTCGGTGAGGGGGAGGATGAACCCCGTCTCTTCCGAAAGGGGGATGAATTCGGCCGGGCGGACGACCCCCATGGCCGGGTCGCGCCAGCGGACCAGCGCCTCCAGCCCGCTCAGCCTGCCGCTCCGGCAATCGAACTGGGGCTGGTAGTGGAGAAGGAATTCCTGCTGCCTCAGCCCCCGGCGCAGATTGCTCTCCATGGATATCCGCTTCACCGCCGCCTCGTGCATGGCCGGGTCAAAGTAGTGATAGCAGTTCCCTCCGCTCATCTTGGCCCGCTGGATGGCGAGGGTGGCATTCTTCAGCAGGATGGCGGCATCGTCCCCATCCTCAGGAAAGAGGGCGATCCCCGCGCTGGCCGTGATATGGATCTCCTGGCCAGTCAGGCCGATCGGCTCCTGGAGGGAGCGAAGCAGTTTTTCGGCAACGGTCGCCACGTGGTCTGCATGGGCTACCTTGGAGAGCATGATGATGAAGCTGTCCCCGGAATAGTGGGCAACGGTGTCGCTTGACCGGAGACAGTCGGAGAAGCGCTCGGAAACGATTTTCAGCACCCGGTCCCCCAGGGAGTGCCCCAGGGCGTTGTTGATTTTCTTGAAGTTGTCGAGGTCGAGGGAGATGACCGCCAGGAGTTCTTGCTCACGCCTGTTCCTGTTGATGCAGAATTTCAGGCGGTCGATGAATAGGCGCCGGTTGGGGAGGTTGGTGAGGTTGTCGTAAAAGGCGAGGAACCGTATGGCCTCTTCGGTATTCTTGCGCAGGGTGATATCCTCGGCAACCTTGACGTGGTGGGTGGTGAGCCCCTCGTGGTCCTGGATGGGGAAGATCGAAACCTCCTCCCAGAACTCTTCGCCGCATTTCTTCATGCTGCAGAGCTTTCCCGTCCATTCGGCACCAGCCTCCAGCTTGCGGCGCATCTCCTGGAGAGTCCTGTCGTCGATCTTGCCTAGGACCGTCATGCTGCTGCCGACCAGTTCCGCCGGCCTGTACCCGGTGACCTTGCAGAGCTTGCGGTTGACCTTTTCGATGGTTCCCGCCGAGTCGGTAATCATGATCATGACCGGACTCGACTCCACGCTCTTGAACAGCTTCGCCAACCTCTCGTCCTGATGCAGGTCACTCTCCAGATTGGTAATCACCCTTCTCCTCCTCCCAGGGCGGAACGCCTCTGTCCGTGTGCAGTGCACGCAGCGCTAGAATACTCTCATTTTACGGTTCCGCCAACAGAATGATATCCGCTCAGTCCCCATACTGGCCGCGGCACCAGAAAAAAGGCACCCGCGAAGATCGCGCGTGCCTTTTCCGGACTGCCGAGTAACCGGAAGAGCCTGCTCCGTCCCTCCTTACAGGATGACCCGGGAGATCAGGTAGGCGGTGACCGTGGAGGTCGAGACCCCGATGAGGCCGGGGATCATGAAGCTGTGGTTCAGAAGGTACTTGCCGATGCGGGTGGTACCGGTCCGGTCGAAGTTGATGGCCGCCAGATCGCTGGGGTAAAAGGCGAAGAAGAAGTAGGCGTAGCTGGCCGGCACGAGGCCGAGGAGGAGCGACACCGGCAGGCCGAGGGCCAGCCCCAGGGGGAGGGTGATGGCCAGGGTGGCCGCCTGGCTCTTGACGAAGGCGGAGATGCAGAAGGTGGCGATGGCGAAGGTCCAGGGGGCCAGCTTGACCATGACGCCGATGTTGTCCACCAGGAACTTCTTGTTGGCCGTGATGAAGGTGTCGCTCATCCAGGCAATGCCGAAGATGGAGACCACGGCGATCATCCCGGCGATGAAGACGCTGGAGTAGGCGATCTCCTTGGCCTTGACGTCGGCGGCGAACATGATGAAGGCACCGAAAGCGAGCATGACGAACTGCACCACCGTGGTCATGGGGATCGCCTTCCCTTCGGCGGTTACGGGGAGCAGCCCCGGAAAGACGGCGAAGAGGATGATGGTGGCCACGCCGGCGAAGAAGAGAGCCACGGAGAGCTTGGCGGTTGTGGAGATCTTCTTGTCCAGGGTGGTGACGTCCGCATCCAGGGACTTGCGGAACTCCGGGTCTTTCAGTCGCTCCTGGAACTCCTGGTCCTTGTCCAGGTCCGTGCCCCGGTTGAAACTCCAGGCCGAGGCGGCCACGACCCCGACGATCCCTGCCGGCAGGGTCACGGAGATGATGTCGATGAGGGTGACGGGGTGGCCGGCCTTGGCGGCGAAGCCGAGGAAGAAGGTGACCGCGGCCGCCACCGGACTGGCGGTGATCCCCATCTGTGAAGCGACGCTGGCGATCGCCATGGGGCGTTCCGGTCGGGTGCCGGTCTTGATGGCCACGTCGGCGATGACTGGCAGCAGGGCGTAGACCGCGTGACCGGTGCCGACGCAGACGGTCAGGAAGAAGGTGGCGAGGGGGGCGAGGATGGTGACATACCGGGGATGGGCCCGGAGCAGGCGTTCGGTCAGCTGCACCAGGTAGTCCAGGCCGCCGGCCACCTGCAGGGTGGCGGCGGCGGTCACCACCGCAAGGATGATCAGCATGACGCCGACCGGCGGCTCGGCAGGGGAGCTGCGGAAGACGAGGGTGAGGAGCGCGACGCCGAGCCCGCCGATCATGCCGAGGGCCACGCCACCGCGGCGGATGCCGATCAGCACGGCACCGAGCACGAGAACGAATTGGATCCAGAACATTGCCATGGGACACCTCCATATCTGAGTTGGGTAACTGCGTGAGCCGGGTGGCTCGTAACTGGTTACCCGTTACAAAGCATGGAGGATGCCAACAACATGACCAACTCATAACAGCCCGATATAATTAACTAAATCACTGATGAGCAGAAATTTTTTCGCTGGCAACCGTCATAACCACCGGTTATGAGCATTCTGTGTCGAGCGGCTGCTTCGATAAGATTTCAGGTAGTTACCCGTCATTATAACCGGAGGGGATGGCATAACCTGTCGTTATACCGGTTCAACGGAGATGCCAGGCGGAAGCTGCCGGAGTGAGAGTCTTAAGGACAATTGGTTATCTGCTTCTCTCGAGTCAATATCTTCCCCCTCCCGTGACGGGAGGGGGTCAGGGGAGGGGGAAGTTGCAACCAGCAGAAAACATGGCACGTTCACCCCCATCCTAACCCTCCTCCGTCAAGGGGGAGGGGATGTATTAGTCTCACGCAGCAGCTTCAGCCGCTTGTTCAGGGCCGGCTGGGAGATGCCGAGCAGACGCGCGGCAAAGGTCTGGTTCCCCCCCGCCCGGGCCAGGGCCTCGTCCACCAGGAACCCGGCCGCCTCGCTGAAGGTGGGGAGCTGGGGGAACCCGGCAAAGGGGTTCTGCCGGGACTTTTGTGACACCGGTGGTGCCTGCGCCTGTGACTTGCCGACCGCCTTGACGAAGGAGTCCATGGAGAGCATCCGCTCCCGGTGGATGCTGACGGCATCGTAGACCATGGCCTTCAGTTCCCGCACATTGCCGGGGAACCCGTAGGTGGCCAGAAGCGGCGCCAGCTCCCGTGGCGGGGTCGGCTTCTTCTTCCCCAGGGCCGTGGCCGCCTCGGCGAGGAAGTGGTCCAGGAGCAAGGGGATGTCGCCGGGCCGCTCCCGTAAGGGTGGTATCTGTACCTGGTGTGTGCGGAGCCGGTAGAAGAGGTCGCGGCGGAACGCTCCCGACTCCTCCTTGGCAACCAGGTCCTGGTGGGTGGCGACGATGATCCGCGCCGACAGACGTTTCGGCTGGTCGCTCCCCAGGGGGAAGTACTCCCCCTCCTGGAGGAGGCGCAGGAGCTTCACCTGGGAGGGGATGGAGAGGTCACCGATCTCGTCCAGGAACAGGGTGCCGTCGGCGGCCTCCTCCACCATCCCCCGCCGCACCTGCTCCGCGCCGGTGAAGGCCCCCCGCACGTGGCCGAACAGGGTGTCGCTGAAGACCGTGTCGTCCAGGCCGGCCACGTTGACCGTCACCAGCTTTCCCCGGCAGCCGCTCAAGGTATGGGCGGCCCGGGCGACCAGCTCCTTCCCCACCCCGCTTTCGCCGGTGATCAGGAGTGGCTGGGGGCTTTTCGCCACCGCCTCCACGTAGGCGAACAGGGCCAGCATCCCCCGGTCAGCGGTGACGATGGGTGCAAACGCCTCGGGGTGCCGGAGTTCGCCGGAGGCGAGACGATCCGCCAGCTCCCGGTAGTCCCGCTCCATCTCCACCTTGCGTACCGCCCGCAGTACTCCGCCGACGATCCGGTCCTCCTCGTCGGTCTTGATGAAGTAGTCGAAGGCTCCCAGTCTCATGCAGCGGACCGCGGTCTCCAGCTGGTTGAGGCCGCTGACCACGATGGCGGTCACCTCGGGGTGCCGTTCGCCGATCTGACGGAGCAGCTCCTCCCCGGAGAGGTGGGGCATGGTGAGGTCCAGGAGCACCAGGCCGACCCCACCCCGGTCCAGGAGCCCCATGACCTCGCTGCTCTCCTGGCAGGTAACGATGTTGGTCAGGCCGGCACAGCTCTTCAGGGTGAGGGAGAGTGACTTGAGCCAGGCCGGCTCGTCGTCCACCAGGAGGATGGTAAAGGCGGGATAGGTCTGCTGGGTCATGGTGATTTCTCCTGTAGGGCCGGCAGCGCCAGGGTGACGGTCGTGCCGCTCCCCGGGGCCGACTCGAACTGCAGGGTGCCCCCGTGCTCCTTGACGATACCGGTCGAGACGGAGAGTCCGAGGCCGGTCCCCCCGCTCTCCCGTTTGGTGGTGAAAAACGGGTCCGTCAGGCGGGGGAGGTCCTCGGGGCGGATGCCGACCCCCTCGTCCCGCACCGTCAGGAGCAGGCTCCCGGTCGAGCGGTTGTGGCGGGTGGTCACCGTGATCCCCCGCTCCGGGCCGGGCAGGGCCTGGCAGGCGTTGATGACGAGGTTGACCACCACCTGCTCGATCCGCTGGGCATGCCCCCGGAAGGGGGGGAGGTCGTCGCCGTAGTCGATCCGGAAACGGTGCGTCGCCTTGCGCAGGGTCGGCTCCACCAGGCGCAGGGCGGTGCCCACCACGTCGTTCAGCCCCAGGGTGGTCATTTCGGCCAGGTCGTCCCGCCGGGCGAAGTCCTTCAGATCGTTGACGATCCGCTTGATCCGCTTGGCGCCGTCGTGCATCTCCTCAAGCATCCGGGGGATCTCCTCCCGCATCTCGCTGTAGGGGATCCCGCCGAGGGTGAACTCACCCTCCGCGGCATAGCGCTCCTCCAGTATCCGTGCCGTATCGGCGTGGGCCCGCTTCAGGATCGGCAGGTCGAGGAGGATCAGACCGGTGGGGTTGTTGATCTCGTGGGCCACCCCGGAGACCAGCACCCCCAGGGCAGCCAGTTTGTCCGCCTGGACCAGCTGCTGCTGGTTGAGGCGGAGCTCCTCCTCCGCATGGCGGCGCTCGGCGATCTCCCGGGTCAGGTCGGCGGTGCGCAGGGCCACCTGGCGATGGAGGGTCCGTGACCAGAGGGCGAAGCCCCCCAGGAGCAGCACCAGGGGGACGACCACGATCGCGGCGTATTTGGCGACGGTCCGCCACTCCACGTGTTCCGGTTCCAGCACCCCGAGCCACTCGTTGTAGATCTTCTCGTACTGGCCTGTCTTGCGCAGGATCGCCAGCCCCTCGTTGAAACGGGAGAGGAGCTCCGCATTCCCCTTTTTCACCGCGTAGCCGTACCGGTGGGTCGCCACGTTACGTACCACGGGGAGGAGGTTGGTCAGTTTCAGCTCCCGGACGAGGTACATCCCCGGGACGATGGCAACGATGGCGTAGTCGGTCTTCCCCGCAGCCAGGAGGCGCAGGGCATCGGCCGGCGTCGGGGTAAGGGTGAGCCGGCCGGAGAAGCCGGTCCGCACCAGCATGTCGTGCATGATCCCACCCCGGTGAACGGCCACGGACCGCCCCGCCAGATCCGCCAGGGAGTTGGCCGGCGGGGAATCGCGGCGGGCAAAGACCGCGTGGTTGACGAGGGCATGGGGGGAGGAGAAATCCACTTCCGCGGCCCGCTCCTCCGAAAAGGACATCCCCTCCAGCACATCGACCTTTCCCTCCTGGAGGTCGGCGCGGACTTCGGACCAGCCGCCGAGACGGAACTCCACCTGCATCCCCATGACCTCGGCGATCGCCCGGGTCAGGGCCACGTTGAACCCGGCCGGCCTCCCGCTGCGGTCGATGAATTCGTAGGGGGGATAGTCCCGGTCTCCGCCGACGACGATGACCCGTGGCGACACCGGTTCGGCAGCTGCCGCAGCGGTCACGGCGCCGATCAGGAGCAGGGCGCTCCACACCAGCCGGCACACACGGACCATGCTCACTCCATGCAGTTGATGACGGGATACGGACACCCGGCCCCTCCCTGGCAACGGTAGTACATCCGCTACAAGCATACCCGACTTTGCCCCATCAGGCCATCTGCTGGTAAAATAGCTGTAGTCAAAGCGGCCCGTCCTGGTATAGGGTGGCACCGTTGTCCCGCGAAGAGCCGTGGAGTAGCCGGTGCCCCTGCCAAAAGGATTCAACCGCTCGTTTCTCAGCTTCATCGTCGCCCGGGCCGCCGGCACCGTCGCCTTCCAGATGGCCGGGGTGGCAGTGGGGTGGCACGTCTACGCCCTCACCGGCAAGGCCTTCGACCTGGGGCTGGTGGGGCTGGCCCAGTTCCTCCCCTCGGTGGTGCTGGTGCTGGTCGCCGGACACGCGGCCGACCGCTACAACCGGCGTGCCATCGTCGCCGCCGCCCAGACCGCCATGGCCCTGCTCCTCGCCCTCCTCGCCACCGGGAACGCCGGGGGGTGGATCGGCCGGGACACCATCCTGGGGATCCTCTTCCTCATCGGCATCGCCCGCTCCTTCGAGTTCACTACCCTGCAGACCATCCTCCCGGGGCTGGTGGACCAGGAGACCCTCCCCCGCGCCCTGGCCGTGGCCGGCTCGGTCCGCCAGGGGGCGGTGATCACCGGCCCCCTCCTGGGGGGATTCCTCTACCTGGCCGGCGCCACGACCGTCTACCTGACCAGCGCGGTCCTGTTCATCCTCTCGGCCACCATCGTTGCCTCCCTGACCATGGCCCGCCGGCCGGCCAGCCGCGAGCCCCCGTCCCTCTCCTCCTTCCTCGCCGGCATCAGGTTCATCCGGAGCAGGCCCGTGGTCTTCGGCGCCCTCTCCCTCGACCTGTTTGCCGTGCTCCTCGGCGGGGCCACCGCCCTGCTGCCGGTCTACGCCCGGGACATCCTCCATACCGGCCCCGCGGGGCTGGGGATGCTGCGGGCCGCCCCTGCCGTGGGGGCGCTCCTGGTCTCCCTCGTTATGGTCCGCTTCCCCCTCCGGCGCCGGGTCGGTCACACCCTGTTCGCTTCCGTCGGCCTCTTCGGGGTCGCCACGGTCGCCTTCGCCCTCTCCTCCTGGATCCCCCTCTCCTGCCTGCTCCTGGCGGTCCTCGGCGGGGCGGACATGGTGAGCGTCGTGATCCGCTCGACCCTGGTACAGCTGGAGACCCCCGACGAGATGCGCGGCCGGGTGAGCGCCGTGAACGCCATCTTCATCGGCTCCTCCAACGAGCTGGGGGAGTTCGAGTCCGGTCTCACCGCCGCCTGGTTCGGCGTGGTCCCCGCCACCCTCATCGGCGGTATCGGCACCCTCCTGGTGGTGCTCCTCTGGGCCCGGCTCTTCCCTCCCCTCCTGAACCACGACAGGCTTCACGGCCACTGACGCACGAAGGGCCTGGCGATGCGTCACCAGGCCCTTTTCGTTTCATACCACGGCAGGTCCTCCGTTACTCCAGCCCCTCCAGGGCGGCCGCCAGCAGCGGCAGGTCGTCATCCATGACCGTCCGCACGTCGAGGAGGAACGCTCCCCTGGCGATCCGGCCGATCACCGGGGTGTCGGCACGGCGCAGCAGCACCTCGATCTCGCCGGCCGACAGCGTGTCGCTCTGCAGGGAGATCAGCCGGGTGGGGAGTTGGAGAAGCGGCAGCGCCCCCCCACCCACCATGGAAAAGCCGCTGACCAGGGAGAGCCGCAGACCTGCCGGCAGATGGCTCCGCAGCCGACGGACCATCCTCCCCCCCCGGCGGGCCAGCTCCTCCTCCGTCATGGTCAGCATCCGCAGGGTGGGGATCTCCTCCCGTGCCTGCCGCTCGTCCCGGTAGAGGCGCAGCACCCCCTCCAGGGCCGCCAGGGTCATCTTGTCCACCCGCAGGGCCCGCAGGAGCGGATGCTTCTTCATCGGGGCGATGAACTCCCGTTTCCCGGCGATGATGCCGATCTGGGGTCCGCCCAGGAGCTTGTCGCCGCTGCAGACCACCACGTCGGCGCCGCTCTGCAGGTAGTGCTGCACCGTCTTCTCCCCGCAGCCGAGGAGAGGCTCCAGATCGATCATCAGGCCGCTGCCGCAATCCACCAGCAGGGGGAGGGCCGCCTCCCGCGCCAGGGCCGCGAGCTCGCCCGCCCCCACCTCGGCGGTGAAGCCGACCACGGCGAAGTTGCTGCAGCTCACCTTGAGGAGCAGGCCGGTCTGCTCAGTGATGGCACCCCGGTAGTCCTTGAGGTGGGTCCGGTTGGTGGTCCCCACCTCCCGCAGGAGGGCGCCGCTCTGGGTCATGACCTCGGGGATCCGGAAGGATCCACCGATCTCCACCAGCTCCCCCCGGGAGACGATCACCTCCCGTCCCCGGCCCATGGAGGCCAGGGCGAGGAGCAGGGCAGCGGCGTTGTTGTTGACCACGATGGCCGCCTCGGCGCCCGTGAGTTCGCACACCAGCGGTTCCACGTGGCTGTAGCGCTCCCCCCGCTCGCCGGCGGCCAGGTCGAACTCCAGGTTGGAATAGTGGGTGGCCGTCTCCAGCATCTGCCGGGCAACCGTGGGGGGGAGGGGAGAACGGCCGAGGTTGGTGTTGATGACCGTGCCGGTGCCGTTTACGACCCGGCAGAGGTGGGGAGTGTCGAGCCGCAGGAGCTCGGCCCCGATCCTGGCGATGATGGTCTCCAGGGCCGGCAGGGATGCGCCGCCGCGGAGTTCGTCCCGAAGGTCGTCCAGCACCTGCCGGATCGCCCGGAGCAGCAGGGGGCGTCGGTAGGTCTGGAGCCAGGCGGCTGCGGCGGGGTGGGCGAGGATCCTGTCAACCTTCGGAATTCTGCTGAGATGGGGCATGTATCCCTTTCAGATGTCGATCTGGGCAGCGGCCGTCTGTTCGGCGATGCTCAGGCGGAGAGGGGCGTCGCCGCTCTCCATGAGCACCCTTCCGCCATACTCGGCATTCTTCCGCACGAGCTGTTCGGCAAGGTCGGCGTTGCGTGCCCGGAACGCTTCGATGATCTTGGCATGCTCCTGCACCGAGATCCTCATCCGTCCCGGCTTGCTCAGGGAGGCATACCTGAGGCGCTGGAACTTGCCCACCAGGCTGCTGATGAGTTCGTCCAGCTTGGCGTTGTCGGCAGCCTTGCGGAAGAGCTCATGGAAGTCGTTGTGAATCTTGAAGAAGTGCTTGATGTCATCTTCCTCGGCCAGCTGGCGCAATTTTTCATTGATTGCGGCGAGCTTGTCAATCTCCTTTTCCGTCAGGTTGCGGCAGGCCAGGTTGGCGGCATACCCCTCCAGGATGCTCTTGATGGCGTAGAACTCCTCCACCTCCTTGGTGGAGAAGGAGACGACCACCGCTCCCTTGCGGGGGATGACGGTCAGGTACCCCTCGGATTCGAGCTGACGGAATGCCTCGCGGATCGGGGTACGGCTGATGCCGAACCGTTCGGCCAGCTCAGGCTCGGCAACCTTCTCTCCGGGTTTGAGGGCTCCGCTGCTGATGGCGTCGCGGATGGTCTCAAGGATTTTTTCCCGCAAAGTAAGGTGCTTTTCGATCGTTTTTTTCATTATACCACTCCAAATTGACGATGTTTTATTGTATACAGTATACAAAGGATGTCAAGCTGAACTGCTCCCCGCACCGTCGGCCGCGACATAACCTGCCCAATTTCAAGGCAGCGTCCCCTTTTCGCACCCCCAAAGCTCTTGAATTTTGCCCCCACGGGATGTAATCTCAGGTGGCGGCTGCGACTCCAGCCGCCGACCGGCACGAACGGAGCTCTTATGGACCCCATACGACACCTGAAAATTTCCATGGCCGTCCTGCTGGCGCTGGTCACCCTGGGGGCAACCGGCTACATGACCATCGAGGGGTGGTCCTTCCTCGACTCCCTCTACATGACCGTGATCACCCTCGGTACCGTCGGCTTCAGGGAGGTGCACGATCTCTCCAGCTACGGCAAGATATTCACCATCACCCTGATCGTCTTCGGCGTCAGCGTCCTCGGCTACATTGTCGGCAGCCTTGCCCAGATCATGTTCGAGGGGCAGATCCAGCGCATCATCGGGAGGAAAAAAGTGGAGAAGAAGATCGACTCGCTCAAGGACCACTACATCATCTGCGGATTCGGCCGGATCGGGCAGCTGATCTGCAAGGAGTTCAGCGCCAAACCGATCCCGTTCCTGGTCATCGAGAAGCATCCGGAAGCCCATGAAAAGCTCCACCACGAGGAGTACCTCCACCTGCGCGGCGACGCCACGGAGGACGAGACCCTCCTGCGGGCCGGCATCAAGCGGGCAAAGGGGCTCATTTCCGTGGTCACCTCCGACACGGAGAACGTCTACATCACCCTCACCGCCCGGGGGCTGAACCCGGACCTGTTCATCCTCGCCCGCTCCGGCGAGGAGGGGTCGGAGATCAAGCTCCGCCGCGCCGGCGCCAACAAGGTCATCTCCCCCTACGTCATCGGCGGCAGCAGGATGGCCCAGGCGATCCTCCGCCCCAACGTGGTGGATTTCATCGAGATCGCCACGGGGCACGAGCACCTGGAGCTGCAGATGGAGGAGATCCTCATCCCGGAGACCTCCGCCTTTGTCGGCGAAAACCTGGTCAGCTCGGGTTTCCGCAAGGAGACGGGGGTGATCATCGTCGGCATCAAGAAGGTGCACGGCAAGATGGTCTTCAACCCCGAATCCCATTCCAAGATCGAGGGGGGTGACACCCTCATCGTCCTCGGTGACCCCTCGGCAATCCAGAAACTGGAAGAGCTGGTGAGCTGCACCAGCTGCGCCAGCGACATCATCAATAAACACAAGACGGAGCACCAGCGTGTCTGAGATCATCCATGCCCATGTCCCGTTCGCCCTGGCCGCCGACCACCTGGAGTACATGGTCGAGAGGGGCGTTCACCCGGAAATCTTCTTCAATGCCGAAACTCTCGACGCCCTCCTCCCCGAGCAGGTCGAATCCCTGGCCGCCTCGTTTGCCGCCCGGGGCATCGACTGCACCATCCATGCACCGTTCATGGACCTGAACCCGGGGTCGGACGAGCGGCTCCTGCGGGATGCGACCCGGCTCCGCTTCCAGCAGGTCTGCGCCGCCGCCGCCATTCTCAGGCCGAAGGTGATGGTCTTCCACCCCGGCTACGACCGCTGGCGCTACGGAGAAAAACAGAGCAGCTGGCTCGGCCACGCCATGGAGAGTTTCGTCCAGGTGCTGGAGCAGACCGAGCAGACCGGCTGCACGATCGCGGTGGAGAACATCTTCGAGGAGGAGCCCTCCACGCTCCTCGCCCTGATCGAGGCGTGCAATCACCCCCGCCTGCGCCACTGTTTCGACGTGGGGCACTGGAACCTCTTCCATAACGAGGAGGTCGGCCTTGAGGAGTGGTTCGCCGCCCTGGGGGGGCATATCGCCGAAGTGCACATCCACGACAACCGGGGCACCAGGGATGACCATGCCCCGGTGGGGGAGGGGACTATCGATTTCGGTCTCTACTTCCGTCTCCTGGAACGCTATGCCCCGGACGCCGTCTGGACCATCGAGGCCCATAGCAGGGAGTGCCTGGAACGGGCCGTGAAAAGCATCAAGGGGATTGTCCGGAAAACGAGCCCTGCCTGATGCAGCACCTCCCCTTGATGTTTCACCGCCGACTACCTATAATTAAGGTATCTGGTTGATGTGACAGCACCCACGTTTCAAGGGGAGTTTTACCATGAATGCACTGCGTACCACTCTTCTTCTGGCCCTGCTGACCTGCCTGCTGGTACTTGCGGGTGGGGCCATCGGGGGTAGGTCCGGCATGACCATGGCGCTGGTCATGGCCGGTGTCATGAACTTCGTCAGTTACTGGTTTTCCGACAAGATCGTCCTCTCCATGTACGGCGCCAGGGAAGTGGGCGAACAGGACTACCCCGAGTTTTATGCCATGGTCCGCCAGCTCGCCATCCAGGCGGGGATGCCCATGCCCAGGGTGTACCTCATCGAGTCCGACACCCCCAATGCCTTTGCCACGGGCCGCAACCCCGAACATGCAGCCGTGGCGGCAACCACCGGGATCATGCGCATCCTCACCCGCGACGAACTGATGGGGGTGATGGCCCACGAGCTCTCCCATGTGCGCCATCGCGACATCCTCATCTCCTCCATCGCCGCCACGATTGCCGGGGCCATAACCTATCTCGCCCACATGGCCCAGTGGGCGGCGATGTTCGGTGGAGGCCGGGACAGCGATGACGAGGGGGGGGGCGCACTCGGCCTCATCTTCATGGCCATCCTCGGTCCCATCGCGGCCATGCTGATCCAGATGGCGATTTCCCGTTCCCGGGAATACGAAGCCGACCGCGGCGGGGCGGAGATTTCCGGCAACCCCCTCTACCTGGCGGGTGCCCTGCGCAAGCTGGAGATGGCCAACCGGCAGATCCCCATGGATGCCAACCCGGCCACGGCCCACATGTTCATCGTCAACCCCCTCACCGGCGGCGGGCTCCTCTCCCTCTTCTCCACCCATCCCCCCCTGGAAGAGCGGATCAGGCGGCTGGAGACAATGGCCTACGGGCCAAAATAAATCACCCCCCTCAATCCCCCCTGCCCTGTAGGGGGGAAGCGAGCGCGAGCGAAGCAGGGGGGTAATGACATCACCACGAAAAGAGTCGCCGTGACCCATACCGCACGCTCCTCCGCTTTCACCACCCTGCTCCGCATCGAGAAGGAGCGCTCCTACGCCGACATCCTCATCGACCGTGAACTCCGCGAAGGGAGATTGACCGGGCCGGACCGGGGACTCTACACGGAACTGGTCTACGGAACCCTCCGCCGCCAGGGGACCCTCGACCACATCATCGCCCACGTCTCCACCACCCCCCTGGCAAAGCTGGAGCGCGCGGTGGTCCTCCTCCTGCGCCTCGGCCTCTACCAGATATTTTTCCTCGACCGGGTGCCGGTCTCGGCGGCGGTGAACGAGACCGTCAACCTGGCGAAGCAGGCGGCACCCCGGGCCGCGGGCTTCATCAACGCCGTGCTGCGGAGCGCGGACCGGGGACGCGACCGGATCCCCTATCCGGACCCGGAGCGGGAGCCGGCCGCCTATCTGGCCGCCCGGCACTCCCACCCCGAGTGGATCGTTGCCGGCTGGCTGGCCCAGCTGGGGTACGGGGAGGCGGAGATGCTGGCAGAAGTCATGGCAGCGCCCCCACCCTTCACCATCCGGGCAAACCGCCTGAAAAACAGCCGCGAGGAGCTGGCCAAGCTTCTGGAGGAGGAGGGGGTGACCACCCTCCCCTGCCGCTACGGTCCGGACGGCCTGGTCATCACCTCCCCCGTCTCCCTGCCGAACATGGCGAGCTTCAGCGCCGGCAGGTTCGCCGTCCAGGACGAGGCGTCCCAGCTGGCGACGCTCCTCCTCGCCCCGGAACCAGGGGAATCCATTCTCGATCTCTGCGCCGCCCCCGGCGGCAAGGCGACCTACCTGGCCGAACTTGCCGGCAACCGAGGCACGCTCCTGGCGTGCGACCGCCAGTCCCGCAAGCTGGAGCAGATCAGGGAGGCTGCGACGCGGCTCGGCATCACCACCATCACCACCATCACTCTGGATGCGACGAAGCCCCTCGATGGGCTGGAGGGGGAGCAGTTCGACCGGATCCTGGTGGATGCCCCCTGCTCGGGGCTCGGCGTTATCCACCGCAACCCGGAGGGGAAGTGGTGGAAGGAGCCGACCGACCCCGCCAGACTGGCCCTTACCCAGCTGGCGATCCTCGGCAATGCCGCCCCGCGGCTCAAGCCGGGAGGGGTGCTCGTCTACTCCACCTGCTCCACCTCGCGGGAGGAGAACGAGGAGGTCGTGGAAAAATTCCTTACCGGGCACGGGGATTTTGTGGTAGAACCCGTCAGTGCACACTTCCCCCGGGTGGCCGACATGGAGAGTGACAGGGGCTTTTTCCGCAGCTGGCCCCACCGTCACGGCATGGACGGCTTCTTTGCCGCCCGGCTGAGAAAGAACATACCCTGAAGGACCGGCAGGGGCCGGCCGCACAGGGACAGAGGAGCAGGACCATGAAAAAGATCGCCCCATCCATTCTCTCCGCCGACTTCTGTCGCCTCGGTGACGAAATCAGGGCCGTGGAGGCCGCTGGTGCAGACTACATCCACGTCGATGTCATGGATGGACACTTTGTCCCCAACATCACCATCGGCCCTCCGGTGGTTGCGGCCCTGCGCAAGGTGACCCCCCTCCCCCTGGACGTGCACCTGATGATCGCCGACCCGGACCGCTACATCCCCGATTTCGCCGCGGCCGGCGCGGACATCATCGTCGTCCACGCCGAGGCATCGACCCACCTGCACCGGAGCATCCAGCTGATCAAGAGCCTGGGGAAAAGGGCAGGGGTCTCCCTCAACCCGGCAACCCCCCTGAACTACCTGGAGTACGTCCTCGCCGACCTTGACCTGGTGCTGCTGATGACCGTCAACCCCGGGTTCGGCGGGCAGTCGTTCATCGAGGCGTGCATCCCGAAGATCCACGCCCTCCGTGCCATGCTGGACAAGCGGGGGAGCGAGGCCGAGCTGGAAGTCGACGGCGGGGTGAAGACCGACAACATCGCCCGTATCTCCCACGCCGGCGCGGATGTCTTCGTCGCCGGGAGTGCCGTTTTCGGCAGCAGCGATTATACTTCAACCATTCGTACCCTCAAGCAGCAGGCCAAGGAACCGTGCCTGTAGCGTCGCCACCTGAAGCCATGTCCAAAAGCGTACTCATCATCGACGACTCCGACACGATACGGGAACAGATCTCCCGGACCCTTGCCCAGGCGGCCCTTTTCGACCATATCCACCAGGCCGGCGACGGCATCGAAGCCTTCAAGCTCCTTCTCGGCACCCGCGTCGACCTGATCCTCTGCGACCTTGAAATGCCCCGCATGGACGGCATCAAGCTGCTCGGCATGGTTACCAGCCGGGAGGAGCTCAGGGACATCCCGGTCATCATGCTGACCGGCCGGGAGGACCGGGAGCTGAAGATCAGGCTGCTCAGCGAGGGGGCCAGCGACTATGTCACCAAACCGTTCGACAGCGGCGAACTGGTTGCCCGGGCCCGGGTGCACCTGAAAATCAAGGCCCTGCAGGACGAGCTGAGACAGTCCAACGAGATGCTGAAGCATCTCTCCAATACCGACCCCCTCACCCAGCTCTACAACCGGCGCTACATGATGGACATGCTGGACAAGGAGCTCCAGCGCGCCCGGCGCAAGGGGACCCGCCTCTCCCTCATCCTGATGGATATCGATCACTTCAAGAAGGTGAACGATCTCTACGGCCACCAGAACGGCGACCAGGTGCTGGCCACCGTGGCCAGAGAGGCGGCATCCGACCTGCGCGCCTACGATTTCATCGCCCGGTACGGGGGGGAGGAGTTCGTCATAGCCCTCCCCGAGACCGGCCATGACGACGCGCTGATGATCGCCGAACGGATCCGCCACCGCATCCAGTCACTCAGGTTTTCCGCTCCCCTCGGCACCCTGAGGACGACCATCAGCCTGGGGGTCGCGACCTATCCTGTCGACGGCATCGCCTCGGTCGACGACCTCATCAGGGAAGCCGACGCGGCTCTCTACCGGGCCAAGGCAGACGGCAGGAATCGCGTCGTTTCCATGACCCGCTCGTAACCGTGGCAACCACTCGCCCCGTTCCCCCGCAGAGTTCCGTAAACCGGCCATGACCAGTCAGAACTCGACAGTATCCCCCCTCAAGGTTCACCTCTATCTCATCCTGACCACGTTCTTCTGGGGGGGAAGCTTCATCTTCAACAAGCTCGGTTTCCGCGACCTGCCGCCGGTCGTCTTTTTCGCGCTCCGCTTCACCCTTGCCACCCTTCTCATGACCTGCGTCTGCCTTCCCCGCCTCCGTCACCTGACCCGGGCAATCGTCAGGCGGGGATTCATCGTGGGCCTTGCCCTTGCCGCCACCAACCTCTCCTTCGTTGTCGGCCTGTCGGGGACAACGGCAACCCGGGCCGGTTTTCTCAACAATCTCTTCGTCCTCTTCATCCCCCTGATCTGTTTCCTCCTCTGGCGAGACCGGGTGGACCGCTGGAGCACGACGGGGATACTTCTGGCACTGGCGGGAATCTGGCAGCTCGCCCAGGGGGGAACGGGCGGGTTCAGCCGCGGAGACCTCCTCTCCACCCTCTGTGCCCTGTTCATAGCCGTGCACATCATCACCGTCTCCCGGGTGCTGCGGGACGACGACGTCTACCTGGTGAGCCTGGTCCAGTTCGCCACCGTGGCAGCGGCCGGCCTGCTGATCCTCCTCTTCTTCCCCCAGCCGCCGCTCCGGTTCGGCACGGTCGGCACCCTCTCCCTCCTCTACTGCGCCGTCTTCCCCACGGTCGTCTGCTTTACCCTCCAGAACACCTGGCAGCGTCACACTACCCCCACCCACGCCGGCCTCGTCTACACCCTCGACCCGGTCTGGAGCATGCTCGGCGGCTACCTCGTTCTCGGGGAGCGGATGAACGGGGGGGAATGGCTCGGCTGCCTCCTGATCTTCGCCGCCGTCCTCGTCCCCCTGGTCGTCCGCCAGGTGAACGAAAGCCGGCTCCGCCGTTTCTACCGACAGAAAACCGGCTGACCGGGCACGAAAAAAGGGCTACGGTCTGCACCGTAGCCCTTCACATCCTCTTATCGTCCGCCTCTGCTCCTACTGCCCCTTCTTCAGGTCGATGAGGATCAGCTTGGCCACCGCCTTGAGGGTCTCGAACACCCCCTCGCCGGTCGCGGCGCAGGCCTCGAAGTCCATGACCCCGGTGGTGTTCAGGTCACGGCGCAGCTCCTCCACCGACATGGCATTGGGGAGGTCGCGCTTGTTGTACTGGATGACGAAGGGGATCTTGTCCAGATCGTACCCCTGCTCGGTCATGTTGTAGCGCAGGTTGTCCATGGACTCGATATTGGCATCGTAGCGCTCCTCCTGGGAGTCTGCCACGAAGACGACGCCGTCCACCCCCTTGAGGATGAGCTTCCGGGAGGCGTCGTAGAAGACCTGGCCGGGGACGGTATAGAGATGGAAACGGGTCTTGAAGCCGCGGATTTCGCCCAGGGCCAGGGGAAGGAAGTCGAAGAAGAGGGTCCGCTCGGTCTCGGTCGCCAGGGATATCATCTTCCCCTTGGCATCGGGAGCCGTCTTCTGGTAGACGTACTGCAGGTTGGTGGTCTTGCCGCAGAGACCGGGGCCGTAATAGACGATCTTGCAGTTTATTTCTCGGGATGCGTAATTTATGAACGACATGTGGTCACTCCGTAAGCCCTAACTGAAGAGGTTGTCGATGTCGTCATCGGTAATTTCCGCAAACGGGAAATCGGTAGCGCCGCTCTTCTCCTTCTCCTCGGCCTTCTGCATCAGGCTGTCGAAAATGACCGTCAGCTCGTCGGAGGCTTTTTTCACCCGCAGACGGACCAGGCCGAGGGAGGAACGGCTGTCGAACAGCACGACGAGAATGACCCGGCCGCCGACGATGGAGATATGCAGGTTGTCCTTCTCCCCCTCGTGAAAGAGAATGGAGAACTCCTTCTCACCGATCAGTTTGGCCAGGCCACCGGTTGCCGCGATGTTGCCGGCAGTGAGGGATGCAAGCGACGTGGTGTCAAAGCGCTCCACTTCCCCTACCCCGGAAATCAGCTGGCCGTTTTTATCCACCAGAAAGATCACCTTGGCGTTCGCATCGCGGAGCAGCTTGTCGATGACGGCGTTTATCTGCTTGAACTCCTCATCGTACATCACCATCTGAGGGCTCGCCATGTATGACTCCTTACGCTTGGCATTTAGCAATAGCAACTTATTTCTATAACAGAAATACTCCCCGCTTTCAAGAAAGTAAAAGAGCCCCCGGCCGAAGACCGGGGGCTCTTTTACCCGTAGGGAAACTGCTATTTTTCGCCGCTCTCCTCGAAGTTGAGGGCGGCCAGTTTCTGGTAATAGGCGAAGTGGGCCTTGGTCCACTGGGCAGCTCTCTTCATCAGCTCGTCCGCTGCCTGCGGGTTGGCCTTCTTCAGCATCCGGTAGCGGTTCTCGGCCCCGGTGTACTCGTCGAACCCGATGGTCGGCGCCTTGCTGTCAAGCTGCAGCGGGTTCTTGTTCTGGCCGGCGAGGGCCGGGTTGTACCGGTACAGCGGCCAGTACCCCGACTGGACCGCACGCTTCTGGGCGTCGACACCGCTGGTCATGTCGATGCCGTGGGCG
>Ga0129297_10000288_pt1 | contig 24092 bp, 26 predicted proteins | sample I18A1metaG_FD_94708 | JGI IMG/M metagenome (GOLD analysis project Ga0129297, IMG submission 94708) | Lake sediment bacterial and archeal communities from Gulf of Boni, Indonesia to study Microbial Dark Matter (Phase II) - ​I18A1 metaG | ecosystem: Environmental > Aquatic > Freshwater > Lake >... | reverse complement strand
TGTTCTGAGGCTGCTCTTGCATTCCCATCATAGCGTTTCTCCAAGTCGCCAAAGATGGGTAATCTTAGCATATTCAGCTAGTTAGCGCCATGAATGTTTTGATTTGGGCAACAGGCCGTTGAGCACTGACTCCATTTGGCACATGCCCCCTTACCACTTCTTTATGACAAAGCCCCGAAGGGATCATCCCCCGAGGCTTTATCAAGCTCTGCGGCCTCCGCATCGGAGCCTACCCACGCTTCACCCGGAACTTCGCCACAAAGGTGGCGACCTTCGTGCCGTCGGCTGCGTAGACCACGGCGGTGCCGTCCAGGTTCCGCTCGTCGCGCCAGGATGTCTCGGCCTCGGCACGGACCGGGCCACCGAGGACCGGGGCGTGGAACGTGAGGCAGAACTCGGTGGTCACGAAGTGCGTCCCTTCCGGCAGGAGGCTCTTGACCGCCATGGCCACGGCCGTATCCGCCAGGGCGGTGACGGCGCCACCGTGCATCAGCCCCTTCCCCTGGGCATGCTTCACCCGGAACGGCATGGTCAGGGTCGCCTTCCCCCCCGCGGCCGCCTCGATCCTCATCCCCAGGTACTCCTCGAAGGGGGCGCAGGCGATCCACCCCGGCAGGGCAAAGGGGAGCGTCTGTGTCCCGGTCATCTCCTGTTCGTAGCACGCTTCGTACACGGTTCCCCCTAGATCTCGAAATGGTCCGGGTCGTCATCCCTCCGGATGACGCTCCACTCGTTCACCACCGGGTCGAAATCGGCGATCTTCTCCAGCGGCGCCTTGAGGTACTTCCCCACGGCGGTAACCGCCACCTCGCCGTCGGGGAGGAGGATCTCCCCCGTCCCCGTGTAGAAACGGCTCTTGTCCTCGGTGATCCGGCCGACGACGCGCAGGGGGACCCCCAGGGGGATCGGCTTCTTGTAGGCAACCGAGAGCTCCAGGGTGACCCCCCAGACCTCTTCCCCCGACCCGGCGTTGATGGCCCGGCCGATGGTCTCGTCCAGGATGGCCGACGCGACCCCCCCGTGGAGCCTCCCCGGATAGCTCTGGTGCTCCTCCCGCGGGGTAAAGAGGGCGACCAGCGTTCCGCTGTCGGTTGTGTAGAAGGAGGCATGCAGTCCGGCGCGGTTCTTCAGTCCGCAGACGAAACAGAGCTTCGAGTTGTGCTGTTTTCCGACCACCGTGTGTCTCATGTTCCTTGCCCCGCTGGTGCCGCTGGAATAGGTGCCCGAGGTCACTCCGGGCAGGGTGCTTCCCCGGCACAGGGGATGCAGACCCCCTGGCCGTCCACCTGCCGCAGGCGCCCCTCCATGACCGGTTCCCCGCAGATGGCGCACGGTACCGAACTGCTCACCCGGGCAGCCGCCGGCAGCTCCAGGAGCGCCGGTCCGGTGGAGACGATCGCCTCCTCCGGTGCGGACAGGATCCAGGCGGCCCGCGCCAGCCGGTCATCCTTCACCTCTGCCGGCATCCCCCGGCCGTGGAAGAGCACCCGGACGCTCCGGCCGGAGGTCCGGGAGAAGAGGGTGTAGACCTGCTTGCCGTGGTCGCGGAACACCAGGTTCCCCTTGCCGAAGGTGCAGCCGGAGACCATCTGCAGGGCATCGACCCCGCAGGCGTCGTTCTCCACGATGGCCACGAGCTCCTCGTCGCCGGCGGGAGCCGCCCCCAGCGCAGCCATGGCAGCCAGGGACATCCGGTAGCCGATGGCGAGGCCGGGGCACTCGTGGCCGTGAAACTTCACGATGTCAACATAGGAAATCATCCCGGCCGTCCCCCCTATTTCGTCACAACCACGATCCCCGACTCGGTCACCGTGTAGCCGTTGCGGACATCATCCTTATGGTCGTAGCCGATGACGGCGTTGTCGCGGATGACGATGTTCTTGTCGATGATCGCCTTCCTGATCTTCGCGTGGCGGCCGACGGTGACATTCTCGAAGATGATGGAGTCCTCCACAAGGCTGTAGCTGTTGATCCTGGTCCGGGGGCCGATGATGGAGCGGCGCACGATGCCGCCACTGGTGATGCAGCCGGCACAGACATAGGAGTCGATGTTCAGGCCGCGGCGCTCCTCGTCGTCGAACACGGTCTTGGCCGGCGGCAGGTTCCCCTGGTTGGTCAGCACCGGCCACTTGTAGTTGTACAGGTTCAGCTGGGGGGAGACGTTGATCAGGTCCATGTTGGCCTCGTAGTACGACTCGATGGTCCCCACGTCCTTCCAGTACCCCCGCTCCTCCGCCTTCATCCCCGGGATCAGGTTGTCGTTGAAGTTGTAGGCGAAGACCCGGTCCCCGGCGGCGAGCATGGCCGGGATGACATGCTTGCCGAAGTCCAGGTCCGCATGCTTCTTCTTCCCCTCCTGGAGCACCTCGATCAGCTTGCGGGTGGAGAAGATGTAGTTCCCCATGGAGGCAAAGCAGACCTCCTTCCCCGGCACCGGGGTCGGCTGCTTCGGTTTTTCCTCGAAACCGATCACCCGGTTGTCGTCGTCCACCACCACCACCCCGAAGCGGGACGCCTCGTCCATCGGCACCTCGATGGCGGAAACGGTGATGTCGGCCCGGTTCATCCGGTGGAAGCTGATCATCTGGCTCACGTCCATCTTGTAGATGTGGTCGCCGCCGAAGATCGCCACGTACTCGGCGTCGGAGTTCTCGATGAAACGGATGTACTGGTAGATGGCGTCCGCCGTCCCCTTGAACCACTCCTCCGATTCGCTCCGCGTCTCCGGGGAGATGGCGACGATGAACTCGTTCAGGCCGGTCCACTTCCCCCACGATTCGCGGATGTGGCGCATCAGGGAGTAGGCCCGGTACTGGGTGAGGATGTAGATCTGGCGGATGCCGGAGTTGAAGAGGTTGCTCAGGACGAAGTCGATGATCTTGTACTTCCCGCCGAAGGGGACCCCCGGCTTGGGACGGTTCAGGGTGAGGGGGCTGAGACGTTCCCCCTTGCCGCCGGCCAGGACCATCGCCAGGGTGTTGCGTTCCGGATTGCTGTTGTACATCTGCCCCTCCTGAAAGTGGAATTGTTACTGCGTCTCGTCGGCCAACAGCTTCATGACCTGCTTCATGTCCTCCCAGACATGGCGCTTCAGGGATGCGTCCCGCAGCAGGGCGGCGGGGTGGAAGGTCGGCATGAGCGGTATGCCGTGGAAATCGTGGAAACTCCCCCTGAGCCGGGTGATGGGGGCCTTAGTGGCAAGGAGCGTCTGGGCGGCGAACTTGCCGAGGGCGACGATCACCCGGGGGTTGATCGCCATGACCTGGCGGAGCATGAAGGTCGAGCACGCCTCAACCTCCGGCGCCTGGGGGTCCCGGTTCTGGGGGGGGCGGCACTTGACCACGTTGCAGATGTAGACGTCGCTCCGGGTGAACCCCATGGCCTCGATGATCTTGGTCAGGAGCTTCCCCGCCTCGCCGACGAACGGTTCCCCCTGGAGGTCCTCGTCACGGCCCGGACCTTCGCCGACGAAAACGAGCCGCGCATGGGGGTTACCCACCCCGAACACCAGGTTGGTGCGACCGTCCGCCAGGCCACAGCGCCGGCACTCCCCCAGGTCGGACCGGATATCCTCCAGGCTCTCCCGCTGCGACCGGTCTCCTCCTGCCGGGCCGGCGGCGGCCGGAGCGGTCGCCCCCCCAGGGGATGCCGCGGAGACTGGCGCCGTCGCCGTGACGCCAGCAGGAGGTGCAGACGCCCCTGCCGGCTCCAGGGGGAGCCCGTCAACGCCGCTGTCAGCCAGCTCCTCAAGGTACCCGCGCAGGGCCCCCAGGAGCTCCTGCCGCTCATGCCTCTGCATCGGACCTATCCCCTTTACATTTCAGAGTTACAGCCATAAGATAGACCCCATGTCACTCGTCCTGCTCGTCACTGCCGCCCTCCTGCTCGTTCCCGACCCGTCCTTCGCCTGGGGCCCCGGCTTCCACCTCCAGCTCGGCACCGCGGTGCTCGGCAACCTGCAGAACCTGCCGGCCGCAGTCGCCGCGGTCATCGGCGCCCACCCGAACGATTTCCTCTACGGCTGCATCGCCGCCGACATAACCCTCGGCAAGAAATACACCCACTACCTCTCCCACTGCCACCGCTGGAATGTCGGGCTGAAGCTGCTGGACGAGGCCGACAGCGGCTCCCGAAGGTCATGCGCCTGGGGCTACCTCTCCCACCTGGCGGCCGACACCGTATCCCACGGCTATTACGTGCCGATCAACATCATGCGCAGTTACCAGACCCTGATCCTCAAGCATGCCTACTGGGAGGTCCGCTTCGACAGCTTCGTCGATCCCGCCATGTGGGAGACCGGGCGGACGGTTGCCGTCAATCACTTCGAGGACAACGACGCCCTCCTCCGCCGGGTCATTGCCAACACCCTCTTCTCCTTCGGCACGAACAAGAAGATCTTTAACTCCATCCTCATGGTCGGCCGGCTGGAGAAGTGGCAGCAGCTGATCCAGACCATGAACGACGTCTCCCGTTTCCAGCTGGATGACGAGGAGCGCACCGACCTGGTCGACCTGGCCACCGACGCGGTCTTTTCCATCCTGGCCGACTGCCGCACCTCCCCCTGGCTCGCTGCCGACCCCACCGGCGAACGGGCCCTCGATGCGGCGGAGAAGGTCCGCAAGAACCTCCGTCTGCTCTACCAGAGCGGCAAGATCAGCAAGGCCGACGCCAACGGGGAGCTGGAGGCGCTGCGCATGAAGCTGCGGGGGGCCATCCGCCAACCGGAGCAGATCAGGCGGATCCTCTCAGTCTGACCCCGCGCGCAGGGCGACGATCCTGTCCAGGATGGCCGAGGCGACCTCCTCCTTGGCAAGGAGCGGGAGCTCCTCCTTCGTCCCGTCCCGGTAGAGGAGCCGGACGATGTTGGTGTCCACGCCGAAGCCGGCACCGGGAGCGGAGACATCGTTGGCCACGATCATGTCGAGGTTCTTCTCCCGCAGCTTGACCGTGGCGTTCTTCTCCAGGTCAACGGTCTCGGCGGCAAAGCCGACCAGCAGCTGCCCCGGCCGCTTGGCGGCACCGAGCTCCCGCAGGATGTCAGGGTTTTTCACCAGCGTGACGACCATCTCGTCCCCGACCTTCTTCAGCTTGTCGCCGGCCCGCTCCCGCGGACGGTAGTCCGCAACCGCTGCCGCCTTGATGATCACGTCGCACTCCCCGGAACTCTCCAGCACCCTGTCCCGCATCTCCCGGGCGCTCTCCACCGCTACGAACTTCACCCCGAAGGGTGGCGGAAGCGCCGTGGGGCCGCTGACCAGCACCACCTTCGCCCCCCGTCGCCAGGCGGCCCGGGCCAGGGCATACCCCATCTTGCCGGAGGAGTGGTTGCTGACGAAGCGGACCGGATCGACCTCTTCCCGGGTCGGACCGGCCGTCACCATGACCGTCACCCCGGCCAGGTCCTGCACGGTCAGGGCGGCGACCGCCGCCTCCATGACCAGGGCCGGTTCCTGCATCTTCCCCTTCCCTTCCCAGCCGCAGGCAAGGAAACCGCTGACCGGCTCGGCAAAGAGATAGCCGTGACGGCGGAGTTTCTCCTCGTTCTCCCGGTACAGCGGGTTTTCGTACATGTTCACGTTCATCGCCGGGGCAAGGAGGACGGGGGCTTTCGTCGCCATGACCGTCGTGGTGAGAAGGTCATCGGCAATCCCCCCCGCTATCTTGCCGATGACATTGGCCGTCGCCGGGGCGATGATGAACAGGTCCGCCCGGTCGGCAAGGGAGATGTGGCCGATCTCCTGCTCGGTGATGAGGTTGAAGAGTTCGGTATGGACCGGATTGCCGGAGAGGGTCTGGAACGTCAGGGGGGTGACGAACTCCGTCGCCCCCTTCGTCATGACCACGTGGACCTCTGCCCCCCCCTTGACCAGCAGGCGAAGCAGTTCCACCGCCTTGTAGGCGGCGATCCCGCCGCTCACCCCGAGCACGATCGTTTTTCCCTTCAGCATGGCATCACCTCGTCAGTGCCCCAGGTAGGGGTTGTGGCGCCGTTCGTGGCCGATGGTGGTGGCCGGTCCGTGGCCGGGATAGACCCGGGTCTCGTCGGGAAGGACCAGGAGCTTCGTTGTGATGGAGTGTACCAGCTGCTCATGGGAACCTCCGGTCAGGTCGGTACGGCCGATGGATTCGGCAAAGAGGGTATCGCCGCTGATCAGCCTCCCGTCGGCGGGGAGGTAGAAACAGCTCCCCCCGGGGGAGTGGCCCGGCGTATGGATCACCTTCAGCTCGATGCTCCCGAAGGTCAGGGTCTGGCCATCGGCCAAGTGTGCGGCCGGCGCCGGTGAATCCTCGGCCTTCAGGCCGTACATGGTTGCGGAGCGGGACGCCCGGGCCAGGAACGGCTCGTCCCCCTGGTGGATCATCAGGGTCGCGCCGGTCTCCTCCACCATGCGCCGGTTCCCGCCGACGTGGTCGAAATGCCCGTGGGTGTTGAGGATATACTTCACCCGGACCCCCTGCTTCCTCACCAGGGCCAGGATTTCACCGGTGTCGTCCCCCGGGTCCACCACGATCCCCTCCTTCGTCTCCGGGTCGGCAAGAATGAAGCAGTTGACCCCCAGCTGTCCCACCACAAGTGTCTCGAAAATCATCGGCATCCTCTTTGTCCCTTGCTTGCTGCATCCTGCCAGGAGTGCCATCAGCACCACCACGGCCAGCAGCGGCAGCATTCGGTAGTTTGAACCCTTCCCGGTCACGTCGGTCCCCGGCGGGCTACGATGCGCTCCCCTTCAGTTTCTCGAAGGGGTTGTTGTGAAAACTCCTGCGCTGCGCCTGCTCCCGGGGCGGCTCGGGAGCGGCTGCCGCCTCCGGTTCCGGCACTGCCGCCGGCTCCGGAGCGTCTCCCCCCTCCGCCCCGTTCCTCCCATCCAGGTAGTAGTAGCGGTCATACAGGCGGTGGTAGGAGGTCCAGTTCCCCTGGGGCTCACCCTCCCTGCGGATATGGGTCCTGATGCCGTTGATCTTGGAGTCAAGGTCGTCCAGGTAGCTGAGGACCGTGGCCTCGACGGTCTTGGGCCTCTTGGGGGAGCCGTATTCGTACTGGCCGTGGTGGGAAAGGAGCATGTGCTTCAGCAGCATCGCCAGCTCCGGGGGGAACCCGGGAATCCCCATGATCCGCTCGTGGACCATCTCCACCCCGATGGTGATGTGCCCCAGCAGCTTCCCTTCGTCCGTGTAGTCGAAACTGCGGCTGTAGGCCATCTCCCGCACCTTCCCCACGTCGTGGAGCAGGGCGCCGGCGACCAGCAGGTCCCGGTCCAGCCCGTTGTAGAGCGGCACCATCGCATCCACCAGCCGGGCGACCGCCAGGGAGTGCTCCAGGAGGCCGCCGAGGTAGACGTGGTGCATCCCCTTGGCCGCGGGTGCCATCCGGTAGCGGGCCAGGAAGGCGGGGTCGGCCAGGAAGCTTTCCAGCAACCGGCGCAGCCAGTCGTTCTCCAGGGTTGCCACCAGGGAGTGCAGCTCGCTCTCCATCTGCCGGATATCGCTCTCGGTCTCGGGAAGGAAATCGGCCAGCTCCACCTGCTCCTCCGGGAGCCGGCGCAGCTCGGACACCACCAGTTGCAGCTTCCCCAGGTAGACCGACGCCTTGGCGGTGATGGCAAGGAAATCATTGCGCTCGAACCGGGCGGCGACCTGGTCGGCGTTGTCCCACACCTTGGCATCCACCTCGCCGCTCCTGTCCATCAGCCTGATGGTCAGGTAGGGCTTGCCGTTCTTCGCCATGGCGGTGATCTTCTCCTTGACCAGGAAGACCTCGCTGACGTGGTCGCGGTCCTTGATATCCTTGACAAATAGGGTTCTCATGGGCTCCTTATGCCTCTCCCGCGGCTAGCGCCGGAGGAGGGAGTACTTGAAAATGCACCGCAGCGCGGAGATGCCGTCTTTCCAGCCGATCTTCTTCCCCTCCCGATAGGTCCGTCCGGCATAGGATATGCCGACCTCGTAGATCCGCACCCGCAGCTTGGCAATCTTGGCGGTGATCTCCGGCTCGAAGCCGAAACGGTTCTCTTCGATGGTGATCCGCCGGAGCACGTCGCGGCGGAACACCTTGTAGCAGGACTCCATGTCGGTGAGGTTGAGGTCGGTCATCATGTTGGAGAGCAGGGTGAGCACCTTGTTCCCTATCATGTGCCAGAAGAAGAGGACCCGGTGCTGCTCGCCGCCGATGAACCGGGAGCCGTAGACGACGTCCGCCTTCCCCTCCATGATCGGCCTGAGGAGGCGGGGGTATTCCCGGGGATCGTATTCAAGGTCAGCGTCCTGGACGATGACCGCATCCCCCTCCGCCGCGGCGAAACCGGTACGCAGGGCAGCCCCCTTGCCCCGGTTCCTGTCGTGGAGGATCACCCTGACCTCCGGATCGGCAATGGCGGCAAGGATTTCGCGGGTTCCGTCGGTGGAGCCATCATCCACGATGATGATCTCCTTCTCCAGGTCGACCTCCTTGACCGCGTCAACCACCCGGAGAACCGTATCCCTCTCGTTGTACACCGGGATGACGACTGTCAGCTTCATGACCTCACTCCCCTCCCGCCTGACCGGCCAGGGAATCCGCCACCCTGATGCCGTCCAGGGCGGCACTCATGATCCCCCCCGCGTAGCCGGCACCCTCGCCGCAGGGGTAGAGCCCCTCCAGGCCGACTGACTGGCAATCCTCCCCCCGCAGGATGCGCAGGGGGGCCGACGTCCGGCTCTCGACCCCCACCAGGGTCGCCTCGGCCGTGATGAAGCCGCGCATCTTCCGGTCAAAGGCAACGATGCCGTCCCGCAGCGTCCTGGTCACGTAATCGGGGAGCAGTTCCGCCAGGTCGGCCTCCCGTACCCCGGGGCGGTAGGTGGAGCGTACCCCCTCCCCCCCTTTCCTGCCGAGGAAGGCGAGGAGGTTCTGTGCCGGGGCATGGTAACCCCCTCCGCCACGGACGAAGGCGAGTCGTTCGAGCTCCCGCTGGAACGCCACCCCTGCGAGGGGGGAACTGCTCGGGAAATCCCCGCGCCCCACGGTGGCAACCAGGGCGCTGTTGGCCCAGGAGGTGTTCCTGCCGTAACTGCTCATGCCGTTGGTCACCACCCCCTTGCTCTCCGACGAGCAGGCCACGACGACCCCGCCGGGGCACATGCAGAAGGAGTAGGCCGACCTGCCGCTCGCCGGGTCGTTCCAGGCCAGGGCATAGTCGGCCGGCGGGAGCCGGTGGTGGGAGGGGAGTCCGTACTGGATCCGGTTGATCAGCTCCTGGGGGTGCTCCACCCTCACCCCCACGGCGAACGGCTTGGACTCGAGGGGAACCCCCCGTTCGTGGAGCATGACATAGGTATCACGGGCACTGTGCCCCGGGGCCAGGACGAGCCGGTCGCACGGCACCTCTTCACGGTCGTTGATCACCACGGCGCGCAGACGGCCAGCGTCGGCCTGCAGGTCGGTCAGCCTCGCGTCGAAGCGGATCTCCACCCCCCGGGAGGCCAGGAAACGACGGATGTTGACAACCACCCCCCGGAGCCTGTCGGTACCGATGTGGGGCTTGGCCAGCCAGGCGATCTCCTCCGGGGCGCCGAACTCCACCAGTCTGGCCAGCACGTAACCGCCATGGGGATCCCTCACCCTGGTGGTCAGCTTGCCGTCGGAAAAGGTCCCCGCCCCCCCCTCGCCGAACTGGATATTGCTCTCCTCGTCCAGCGCGCCGCTCTGCCAGAAGCGCTCCACGTCCCTGACCCGGGCGGCCATCTCCCGGCCCCGCTCTAGCAGCAGGGGTTTCAGACCGTACTCGGCGAGCCGCAGGGCGGCAAAGAGACCGGCAGGGCCGCTCCCCACGATGATGATCCGCGACGGGGAGACAACCGGGGAGAAGACTTCCGGCGCCACGGGGGAAACCCGCTCCAGGTCCCGGTCCCCGCCGGATTTTCGCCAGAAAGGCTCCGGCTCGGCCACGGTGAACTCCACCGTGTACACCTGCTTGATGGCCGATTTTTTCCGGGCATCGATCCCCTTGCGCACGATCCTCCAGGAGACGATGTCGGCTTCGCGGAGGGCGCACCGCTCGGCGAGACGACGGGGGAGGAGCGCTTCGTCGTCGTCAAGGGAGAGCAGAAGATTACGGAGCAGGAACACCGGCCTGTCAGTCGACACGGGGGGAACCACCACTCTGCCTGGCAAGAAGCTGCTCGACAAGGACAACGACGTTGAGGGGATGGGTTGACTTGGGGATGTGAATGCGTGCCCCCATTTCCGGCGATTCAAGCATGCGGGGGGGGCCTTTGAACATGGAGGTCAGGAGCGCGATGATCGGCTCGTTGTCGCCGGCAAGCTTGCGGATGGTCATGCAGGTGCTGACCCCTCCCATTCCCGGCATGACAAGGTCGCAGACAACCACCTGGGGCCTGTTCTCAAGATACGCCTTGACTCCCGCGTTGCCGTCTGACGCGGTAAAGACGGTGAAACCACTCCCTGAGAACGCCTCGGAAAGGACCTTGAGGAAGAATGCGTCGTCGTCGATCAGGAGAATTGTCGCAGCTGATGGCCCCATCAAAACCTCGTCTGGATGTGTCGGGGCTCATAGTAGCCAATTTGGCTCAAAATTGAAAGAGCGGCTTTCACCCCGTGCCGCTTTTTTCCACGGGTTGGACCGCCTCCCCGCCCCCGTCATCCACGGCCGCCTTGATGGGGAGGCTGACCAGGAAAACGGTGCCGCTGTCGCCCGTGTTGGCCACCTCGATCCGCCCACCGTAATTCTTCACGATCCGCAGCACCACCGCGAGCCCCATGCCGGTCCCCCTGCTCTTGGTGGTGAAGAACGGGTCGAAGATGCTGGTGAGATTCTCCCGGGGGATCCCCCTGCCGGTGTCGCTCACCAGCACGGTGACGTTCGTGCCGTCGTGATACAGTTCCACGCCGAGCCTCCCCCCCCCGTGCATTTCATGAATGGCGTTGAGAAAGAGGTTGGTGAAAATCTGTTTCAGCTCCTCCGGATCGGCCTTCAGCAGCGGGGGAGAGCCTATGGTGGTGAACTCCACCGCAATCCTGTGGGCCGTTGCCTGGGGCCGGAACGAGTCGAGGGTGGTGCGGATGATTTCCGCCACGTTCACATCGGAGAGCTCGTACATCGGCCGTTGGGCGGTGTGGAGAAGCTTGCGCAGGGTATCATCGACACGGTCGACCTCCCGGAGAATCTTTTCCACGTACTCCAGCTTTTCCGGGTCGTCCAGGCCTTCGCGAAGCAGCTGCACAAAAAGGGAGATGGTGTTGAGGGGGTTGCGTATCTCGTGGGCCATGCCTGCCGCCAGGTAGCCGAGAGTCGCCAGTTTCTGGGACTGCACCACTTCGGCATGGGCCTTGCGCAGGTCCTCGGACTCCTTCTGGATCCGCTGCTCCAGCTCCCGGTTCCAGGCCTTGATCTCCTCCAACAGCTTCTCCCTCTCCTCAAGCAGCTCCCTGTTTTTAAGCTCCACCCCCCTGATCTTCAGGACGTTTTCGATCCGCTCCACCAGGTTCTGGTTGTTGAACGGCTTGAGGATGTAGTCCGAAGCCCCCCCCTTCATCAGGGCAACGGCGATCTCTTCGCTCCCCTTGCCGGTAAACATGATCACGTACGTATCGGGGAACCCGGCCCGGATCTGTCCGAGGGCGGTGAGGCCATCCACCCCCGGCATCATGTAGTCCATCAGGACCAGGTCCGGCCGGAGAGAGTCGATGAGCTTCATCCCCTCGACCGCATCCTCGGCACTGGCAACGTGGTAGCCGCGGCTCGCGATGATGATGGAGACGAGGTCCCGAACGCTCTTTTCATCGTCAATGACCAGGATCGTCGGCCTGGCCTGTTCGCTCAGAGTATCCATAAGTTCCCGAAAAAAAGGCAGCAGTAACCTGCTGCCCCCCGATTATCGATTGTTGTGGTAGCCACCCGCCGCAGCATCCGGGATCCGGACCGGCGTTCATTGATCCTGCCGGGCGAAGAGAGCCGACTGGGTCAACCGAGCCGGACCGTCATCACCGGGCAGCGGGACGTCCGCACCACGCGCTCGGCGGTGCTGCCGAAGAGCATGTGGTCCAGACCCTTGCGGCCGTGAGTCCCCATGATGATCAGGTCCGCCTTCACCTCTTCGGCCTTGCGGACGATCTCCTCCGAGGGGACCCCGGAAACGACCGCTCTCTCATAGTTGGTAAAGCCCTGCAGCTTGTCCGCGCAGAAACGGTCCATCATCTTCTCCGCCCCTTCGGCGATCTCCTTCTCCAGGTTGTCGAAGGAGATGTGGGGCACGTAGAAGCCGCGCAGGTCCACGGGTTCGTTGATGACATGAATAATCACCAGTCGCGACGAGAACTTCTGCGCCAGCTCGTAGGCATAGGAGAAGGCGAAGTCGGAACTCTCGGAAAAATCGACGGCAAACAGGATCGTGGCGAACGGCTGCATGGCATACCCCCTAGTGGACAGGTTCCTGGAAAATCTTGGTCATGATCGACTTCAGCTCCTCGATTTTCACCGGCTTGTTGATGTATTCGAACGCACCGAGGTTGATCGCCTCGATGTAGGACTCAACACCGCCATAGGCGGTCATCATGATGACGTTGCTCCCCGGAAAGCACCGGTTGACCTCGCGGAGAAAACAGATGCCATCCATTTCCGGCATGTTGATGTCCGTGACGATGAGATTCACCTCGTGCTCCCGCAGGTGTTCCAGTGCCTCGAACCCGTTCGACACCGTATCCACGATGTACCCCTCCCGGGACAGGAGCAGCGAGAGGGCGATCCGGGCATTTTCTTCATCGTCGACGAGAAGTATGCGCTTGGCCTGTTTTGACAACAAACACTCCAGGGAAATGAGTTTAACGGGGCGGTGACTATGGCGGCTTTCCTTGACCGGCACCGGGGAAAGGCGCCACCGGGCCACCCATCACGCAGAATGGGTTAACTCTATCATGAAGTTGCTGCCTGTCAAGACAGCGGGACCGGTGTGAAGGAGGACGGCGGCACCGTTACGTCCCGCCGGCCGGGAACCGTCCAGCGGAAGAGACGGTGCGGCTCAGCCCTACTGCTGCCGGACCCCGTCAGCGCCGATGACGAGATGGGCGGCCCGGCCCGGCTCCCCCAGGGGCTGGAGCGGCCGGCCGTTCAGGTCACCCTCCACCGACCCGGCATTGTCCAACTCCAGGAGGAACATCTTCTCGGCCTTCCACTCCACCAGGTCGCCCACGTTGAGGTCATACTCCTGGGAAACGGCTCCGTCGATGGTAATATGCAGCTTGCCGGTCTGGACTGCCTTGAGGCGCAGGATGATCCCTTCGGACGGTGCCGCCTCCGCCGGCACGGGAGCAGGTTCGGCACCCTCCGTTGGCGCCGCCTGCCGCACCTGCTCACCCTGGGGCACGGGCGCGGCCGGCACGCGGCCAGCGTCGGGGATCTGCGGGGACGGCGCCGGCGGTGCGGGAGCTACCGGTACGGTGCCTCTGCTGTTCATGCGGGAAACGAGGGCAAAGCCCAGCAGGACAACAAAAAGGGCAAGAGGGATGGCCCAGCGGCGGGAGGTACCGTTGACCGGTCGAATCCTCCCTTCGTCACGGGTCGTGACCGGGGCATCTTCGGCAGCGTGCACAACGGAAGGCTGCTCACCCTTCCCCTTCAGCCTGGCAACGGCCTCGTCACCTGAGAGCCCCAGGTGGGTTGCGTAAAGGCGGACAAACCCCCTGGCGTAGGCTTCGCTGGGGAGTTTGTGCATCTCCCCCAGTTCGATGGCCTCCAGGTACCCCTTGCCGATGCGGGTGACCCGGGCGACATCGTCGAGGCTCTCCCCGCGGCTCTCCCTGGCCCCCCTGAGCCAGGCTCCGACGGCGCCGATATCAGCGTTATTATCCATGGAAGCAGTCACACGACCTCACCTGATCACAAGTCCCTGACTGCCTATTTAAGCAGCTGGAGATACTCCTTGGAGAGCTGCCCGATCTCCGTGTCGGGGGCGATCCGCACCACCTCACGGAACGACTTGGCGGCCCCCCTCCTGTCACCCTGCTTCATGGTCGCCAGGGCGAGATTGTAGTGGGCCTGGGCATAATCGGCATACATCTCGATCGACTTGCGGTATTCCCCCACGGCGAGGTCCATCTTCTCCATGGCATAGTAGACTCTCCCCATGGTGAAGCGGATGATGGGGTTGGTGGGATTGTTGGCTGCCAGCGGCCGGAGGGTGGCCAGCGCCTGGGTGAAGTCCCCCTTGCCGTAGTATGCCAGGGACAGGTTGATGCCGGCGGCCGCCTGGTTCTGGTAGAAGATGTCGTCACTCACCAGCTTCAGCTGGTAGATGGCATCGTCCCAGCGTTTCATCTCCAGGTAGGTAACCGCCAGGTTGTTGCGTGCATCGGAGTAGTCCGGCTTGAGGGCAATGGCGCGCAGGAACTTCTTCTCGGCGATCTCCAGCTTGTTCTTGCGGAAATAGGCCAATCCCAGGTAGTTCATCAGTTCGTGGTTGTCCGGGTCGATCTTTTCCGCGCTGGTCAACTCGACCAGGGCGCCGGTGACGTTGTTCTCACCCAGGTAGGAAAGCCCCATCTGGTAGTGGTAGGAGGCCTGTTTCTGGGATGCCGCCCCCAGGGCGCAGCCTCCGATGATGCTACCCATCATGATCAGCAGAAAGAGTCTCGGGAACATCATTATCACCTTGCCGCCCGCCGGGCACGGGTGCCCCGCCCGCAGGAAAAATCTTTTTTTACGCACATACCGGATAAGTAGCAGAATATCCGTAGGTTGTCAATCTGCGCGGCTCTCCGGGCCGCTCGTTTTACTTGATGCCGGCGACGGTTTCCCTTACTATGATTCGGATATGACGCAAAACGGGAACGGCATGGCCAAAATAGACATCAAGAACTTCAACCTCGCGGAACTGGAACAGTTCCTCTCCGGCAAGGGGAAGGAGCGCTTCCGCGCCACCCAGATCTTCAAATGGGTCTACCAGCTCGGTGCCACCACCTTCGGCGAGATGACCAACCTCTCCAAGGCGCTGCGGGAAGAGCTGGAGGAGATCGCCCGCATCAGCAGCTTCACCCCCGCTACGGTGGAGGAGGGGAGCGACGGCACCCGCAAGTACCTCTTCACCCTGGATGACGGCGAGGCGGTTGAGTCGGTGCTCATCCCCGACGAGGGGCGCAACACCCTCTGCATCTCCTCCCAGGTCGGCTGCGCCATGGCGTGCGAGTTCTGCCTTACCGGCACCTTCAGGCTGACCCGCAACCTGACCACCGCCGAGATCGTCAACCAGGTCTGCGCCGTCCGGAAGGACGCCGATATCCGCAACATCGTCTTCATGGGGATGGGAGAGCCCCTGCACAACCTGGACAACGTGGTCCGCGCCATCCAGATCCTCCTGGACGGCAACGGCCTGCAGTTCTCCAACCGCCGGGTCACCGTCTCCACCAGCGGCCTGGTGCCGGAGATGGCCGAGCTGGGGAAACTGGTCACGGTCAACCTGGCCGTCTCCCTCAACGCTACCACCGACGAACTGCGGGACCGGATCATGCCGGTCAACCGCCGCTACCCCCTGAAGGAGCTCCTCAGGGCCTGTCGGGAGTTCCCCCTCCCCTCCCGGCGGAAGATCACCTTCGAATACGTCATGATTGGCGGCCTGAACGACACCCTGGAAGACGCCAGGCGGCTCCTGCGCCTCACCAGCGACATCCCCAACAAGGTCAACCTGATCCCCTTCAACGAGCACGAGGGGTGCGGCTTCAAGTCCCCCGCCCGGGGGGCGATCGACGCGTTCCACAAGTACCTCATCGACCGCAACGTCACGGTCATCACCCGGGACAGCCGGGGTGGCGACATCTCGGCGGCCTGCGGCCAGCTGAAGGGGCGGATGGAGAAGAAATGCAATCCCCAAGAAGCTGTTAACCACGAAGTACACGAATAAACGGCAAGAAAATCTCGGGGGACCTTTCAGAAGAAAATGACGGTGCGTGTCTTCTGCCCCCCTGTAACCGGGTTATCTCTTCGTGTACCTTCGTGGTCCCGAATATGATTTATCGAACAAATCCAATCAAGGAGTACATATGGCAGAACAGGTAATCGGCGTCATCGGCGGCAGCGGCCTGTACGAGATGGAAGGACTTGAAGATATCCGGCACGAGCGGGTGGAGACCCCCTTCGGCGACCCGTCCGACGAGTACGTCACCGGCGTGCTGAACGGCATCAGGATGGTCTTTCTCCCCCGCCACGGCAGGGGGCACCGCCTCCTCCCCTCGGAGGTCAACTACCGGGCCAACATCTACGGTATGAAGAAGCTCGGCGTCGGCCAGATCATCTCCGTCTCCGCCGTGGGGAGCCTCCGGGAGGAGATCGTCCCCGGCCACATCGTCATCCCCGACCAGTTCATCGACCGGACCAAGGGGACCAGGAAGGACACCTTCTTCGGGGGGGGGATCGTCGCCCACGCCGGCTTTGCCGACCCGGTCTGCCCCGCCCTCTCCTCGGTCCTCTTCGACGCCGCCCTGGCAGCCGGCGCCACCGTCCACCGGGGGGGGACCTACATCTGCATGGAGGGGCCGGCCTTCTCCACCCGGGCCGAGTCCTACATGTACCGCGACCTGGGGGCGGCGATCATCGGCATGACCAACCTCACCGAGGCCAAGCTGGCCCGGGAGGCGGAGATCTGCTACGGCATCATCGCCCTCTCCACCGACTACGACTGCTGGCATCCGGGGCACGACGACGTCACCGTGGAATCGATCGTCAAGATCATCCACCAGAACGTGGCCACCGCCAGGAACATCATCCGCCACGCGGTGGGGAACATCGCGGCGGAGCGGAGCTGCCACTGCCCGACGGCCATGCAGTACGCCATCATCACCGACCGTGCCGCCATCCCGGTCAAGGCCCGGGCCGACCTGGACCTCCTCGTGGGCAAGTACCTCTAGACAATGAAACATCCCCATCATGAGAAAGCCCCTGGCGATCATCCGTCAGGGGCTTTTTTTGCATGCATTTTGCTACCACGCTGCCATGGATTTTTTATTCTACCTCACGGCAATCCGGCCACCCAGCCTCAATCATCGGGGCAGCGCAGGGAGAGGTCGGGGAGATCGGCAAACAGCGTAGTCCACCGAGGGCCGGCGATCTGCTCCAGAAGTGGGAGAAGACCTGCGGGGAGGGGGGCGCGGACCGAGATCTCCCGGTTCTCCTCAGGGTGGTGCAGGGTCACGGCAAAGGCGTGCAGGCAGTGGCCGGGGTACTGCTCCAGGAGCGGGCCTCCGTAGCGGCGGTCGCCGATGATGGGGTGGCCGGTCGCCGCCAGGTGGCGGCGGATCTGGTGCATCCGGCCGCTGACCGGGTAGACGGCGACGATGGAGGACCGCCCGCCGCGGCAAAGGGTGCGGTAGCGGGTGAGGGACTCCTTGCCGTCGAGGGGGAGGTCGATGCTCCCCCGGTCGTCCAGCCGGCCGGTCACCGCGGCCAGGTAGACCTTCCCCAGGCCGGTCTCCCTGACGTAGCGGCCGAACATCCCCGCGGCGGTGGAGCTCTTGGCCAGGATCACCCCGCCGCTGGTCCCCCGGTCGATCCGGTTCACGGGGCGGAGCTTGCAGACCACGCCGCGGAGCAGGAGATGGCGGCCGGCAAGGGCCACCAGGTTCCGCTCACCGTCCTCCGCCGCCTTGTGCACCGCCAGACCAGGCTCCTTGTTGGCCACGAGGATCTGGTCGTCCTCGTAGAGGATGTCCAGGCCATCCAGCCGCTTCTGCATGAGGGAGGCGGTCTTGGCGCTCTCCTTCATGGCCAGGGTGTCACCCAGGCGGAGGAGGTCGTCCCCAGCTGCCGCGACGCCGTTCAGGGAGAGGTGGCCGCTCTTGAGGAGCTTGTGCAGGTAGCCGGCCGTGGCCGTGGGGAGGAGGTTGCGCAGGTAGCTGTCGACGGAGCGGCAGTGGTCGCCGCCTGTGATTGTGTAGGTGAGCATGGGGTGTTATACCTGTCGCGCAGGGTCGCTGTCAACCGCCGATCCGGCCGCCCCCCCATCGGCTGCATCATCCGGCCCTGCCGGCAGAGTGAAGCGGAATTCCGCCCCCTCCCCGACCCTGGCGTCCGCCCAGATCCGTCCACCGTGGCGCTTGACGATGTTCGCGACAATGGCAAGGCCGACCCCGGTGCCGGCAAACTCCCGGGGGGAGTGGAGCCGCTGGAAGACGCCGAAGAGCCGGTCGTAGCCGGCCATGTCGAAACCTGCACCGTTGTCCTTCACAAAATACGTGGTGCCGTCGTCGCCCCTGACGGCACCGACCTCGATGCGGGCGACCGGCGCGTTCTTCGTGTACTTGACCGCGTTCCCCAGGAGGTTTGCCCAGACCTGGCGCAGCAGGATGACGTCCGCCAGGCACGGCGGCAGGTCGCCGACGACCAGCTCGATCTCCCGCCCCTCCAGCTCCCCCTGGAGCTCGGCCATGACCTCCGCCACCAGCGTGCCGGGGTGAACGACGGTCTTGTTGACCGGGCTGAGGGCCACCCGGGAAAACTGCAGCAGGGAGGAGATCAGCTGCTCCATCTGTCCGCAACTGGCAACGATCCGCCGGGCAAGCTGCCGCCCCTCTTCGTCCATCTTCTCCCCCTGCTCCTCCAGCAACAGGGCGGCAAAGCTCCCCGCGTGCCGGAGGGGGGCCCGCAGGTCGTGGGAGACGGTGTAGGCAAAGGCTTCCAGTTGCCTGTTGGCATCCTCCAGGGCCGACGAGCGCTGCATGAGGTCGAGATTGAGGGCCGCCATGGACTCCCCGGCCTTCTCCAGGCTGGCGGTCCGCTCGGCCACCTTCTCCTCCAGGAGCGCGTTCAGCTCCCGCAGCCTCTCCTCCGTGGCCATGAGCTCCTCGGTCTGCTCGTTGAGAGCCGTCTGGCGGGCGCTGATGGCATCAACCATACGGCAGAGGGTATCGGAGAGGATGCGGATCTCCTCGCACCAGGAAGGGACGCTCCGCACGGAGGCGTAATCCTCGCGGATGACCCGGTGGGCGATCTCCGTCAACTCGTCAAAGGGGCGGCGGAGCATGCGGCTGCCGATCTGGCCGAGGACCATGGCCAGGAACACCGTTGCCAGAAGACCCGAGACGAGGATCCGCTGCAGGACGTGGATCGGCGCCATGGCCAGCTTGATCTCCTGGGCCACCACCAGGACCCACCCGAGCCCCGGGATGAGAAGCGCCGTTCCCCGGTACTCGGTGTTGTGCAGGGAGAAGTTTGCCGTCACCACCGTGCCGTTCAAGGCGGAGCGGAACAGGGGGAGGTTGCCGAGATTCTCCTTCCGGTCGACCGTCTCCTGGTCGGGGTGGGCGATGATCCGGCCGCCCTTGTCGACGACGAAGGCGGTGAAGGCCCTCGTGGAACTGGATTCGTTGATGATCTTCCCCAGGTCCGACAGTTTCAGGTCGGCCAGCATGGCACCATCGCCGAGAGGGGCGCAGAACGACATGGTCGGTTCTCCGCTGGCCATGGAGACGGAGGGAGCCCAGTGGAGGCGTCCGGTGGCACGGGCTTCGCGGCAGATCTCCACCCCGGAGAAATCCATCCCCAGGTAATCCCCCCTCTCCTTGAGCCGCGTGCTCTTCAGCCCGGCCTGCCGCACGGTACCCCGGCCATCGAGGAGATAGATGGCATCGAAATAGTCGTAGGAGTCCGCCAGCAGGGTGAGGAGCTGGCTCTGTTCCCGGGGTGTGTAGCCGTGGGTTCTCAGGTGGTTCGTCAGGAGGTTGAAGGTGCCGACCGGTTCGCGCAGGTAGGTGGTTATCTGGCCGGCGATGCTCCTGGCCAGCAGGGCGCTGTTATGGTCATGATCGGCGACGACGTGCGACTTGACCGCTGCTATGGAGATGACGCCGATGCAGATGATCGGCAACAGCGCGGTGGTCAGGTTGTTCAGCAGGAAGAGACGTTTCAGGTCGAACTTCATGGCATCACTCGATGACCTCTTCCCGTCCCTCGGCATAGCGGAGAATATAGAGATTCCTGTGGGGATCGCCGAACGGGTCGAGCTCCACCTCACCCTGCAGGCCGGGGAAGGACCTGATCCCCTTCATCGTCTCCCTGAACCGCTGGGGGTCGGGGTTCTTCCGCAGCCCGGCCATCACCGCCTGGGCGGCATCGTAGGCAAGGACAGCGGCGAAGGTGGGCTGGTAGTTGAACCGTTTGGCAAAGGCGTCGTGGAAGGTGGTGTAACTCGGCTTCGCGCACCGGGAGTTGACCGGCAGGGTGAAGATGATGTTGTTGATGGACTTGCCGGCCTGCTGGACCAGGTCGCGCTGGGCAATGCCGCAGGCGCCGGAGATGATCGGGATGCGGGGGTCGATCTTCCTGATCTGCTGGCCGATGTTGATGGAGTCCACGCTGCTGGCAAGGACCATGACCCCGTCCGCCTTCGCCAGGCCGAGCTTCTCCACCAGGGGCATGAACACCGGCGCCGTGGTGGAGTCGAAACTCTGCACCCCGGCGATGGTCCCCCCCCGGCGGGTGAATTCGTCCCTGAACTCCTGGAATATCTCCACGGTGTAGGTCCTGTTCTGCAGGTCATAAATGGCCGCCACCCGCCTGATCTTCAGCTTGATGCAGGTCTCGGCCAGATGACGGGCAAAGAGCTGGTTCGGTTCCATGACCCTGAAAAAATGGTCGTCCTTGCCGCTCAGTTCGTTGGTCGAGGAGGTGGGACTCACCAGGACAATATTGTTCCTTGCGGCCACGGGGAGAGCGACTTTCGCCATGGAGCTCCCCGTCGGTCCGATGATCGCCGCCACCTTCTCCCTGGCCAGGCTCTCCACCGCCTCGGCTGCACGTTCGGGGGTGAAGGCGTCATCCCGTACGATCAAGGAGAGCATCCGGCCGTTGATCCCCCCACTGCTGTTGACGTTTTCCACGGCCAGTTGCACCGCATCCCGCTCGGCGACGCCGAGATCCGAGTTCTTCCCCGTGATGCTGCCGACGAAGCCGATCTTGATCGCCTTGTCGAGGTCGCAGCTGCAGCTGCCAAGGAACGCCAGGAAAAGGGTGAACAGGAGGAGCAGGGCTGAACGAGGGGCCATTGAGACTCTCCGGATACGGGACGGGATTCGCCGCGGAATCGGTTCGTGGCAACGGGCGCCGACCGCGACAGGGGGCACGACGTCTCCATGCAGACGACTTTACTACAATTAATTACAGCCAACAAACATATTTCGTATTGACTCCCACGTGCGGGGGAGGTAAGTAATTCCCATTATTCTGCACTCATACCAAGGAAACGGGAGATATCATGAGTATACTGGTTGTCGGGTCGGTTGCAATCGACTCTGTGGAGACCCCCTTCGGCAAGGGAGAAAACGTTCTCGGGGGCTCGGCCACCTACTTTGCCACGTCGGCCAGCTTTTTCACCGGGGTCAACCTGGTCGCCGTGGTGGGTGAAGACTTCCCCCAGGAACATATCGACTTTCTCACGTCGCGCAACATCGACCTGTCCGGACTCTCTCGGGAGAGCGGCAGGACGTTCCAGTGGAAGGGGCGCTACGGCTACGACCTGAACGAGGCACACACCCTCGACACCCAGCTGAACGTGTTCCAGACCTTCCGTCCCCGCATACCGTCCCAGTATGCCGATGCCGACTACCTCATCCTGGCGAACATCGACCCGGACCTGCAGCTCGAAGTCCTGGAGCAGGTCAGGTCCCCCCGGGTGACCGCCTGCGACACGATGAATTTCTGGATCTCCTCCAAGCCCGAGGCACTGAAAAAGGTGATCTCCCGGGTCGACTTCCTCATCATCAACGAGGGTGAGGCGCGGCAACTGACCGGGGAGACCAACCTGGTCAAGGCCGCCCGGGCAATCCAGGGGATCGGGGCAAAGAACCTGATCATCAAACGGGGGGAGTACGGCGTGCTCTTCTTCTCCGGGAGCTCCATCTTCGCCGCCCCGGCCTATCCCCTGGAGAGCGTCTTCGACCCCACCGGGGCAGGGGACACCTTCGCCGGGGGGTTCATGGGGTACCTGGCCAACACCGGCAACCTCTCGGAGGAGGGGATCAGGCAGGCCATCGTCTACGGCAGCGTCATGGCATCATTCACGGTCGAGGACTTCAGCCTCAACCGGCTGAAGAGCCTGGACTACGGCCAGATCGAGGCCCGCTACCGGAGCTTCAAGGCCATGACCCACTTCGACGCCCTGTAACAGACGACGCAGCCGCGCCGTATAAAAAAAGCCCTCCCGCGGCATTGCGGGAGGGCTTTTTTCGTGTATGGCGCGGCTAACTGTTAAGCCAGCTCGAGGGCGCTGAAGAAGTAGGGGATTTCGAAGGCAGCGGTTTCCGGCGCGTCGGAGCCGTGCACGGTGTTCTCCTCGATGTTCTTGGCAAACTCCTTGCGGATGGTCCCTGCCTCGGCGTTGGCCGGGTTGGTCGCACCCATCAGGGTACGCCAGTCGGCGATGGCGTTTTCCTTCTCCAGGCAGAGAACGACCACGGGGCTGCGGGACATGAAGGAACAGAGATCGCCGAAGAAGGGGCGCTCCTTGTGGACGTAGTAGAACCCTTCCGCCTGGGCGCGGCTGAGCTGCATCTTCTTCATACCGACGATCCTGAAGCCTGCGGTCTCGATCTTGTCCAGAACCTTGCCGATGAGATTGCGCTCGACGGCATCGGGCTTGATGATTGCAAATGTTCTTTCCATGGTGATACCTCCCGATAATTAGGGGGAACCCCGCCCCCCCATAGAGTCTAAAAAAATGGCCCGCAGAAAAACTGCGGGCCATTCCACTGCGTGATGCCTGATGCTGGATTAGTGCTTAGCAGGAGCAGCAGGTGCCTTCTCAGCCGGAGCAGCAGGAGCTTTCTCAGCCGGAGCGGCAGGAGCCTGCTTGGAAGTAGCCTGGCCCTGAACCGGAGCTGCAGGAGCAGGAGCAGCGGCCGGAGCTTCAACCGGCTTTACTTCTTCTTTTTTCTTGCAGCCAGCAGCGAAAGCAAGAGCCATGGTGAGGCAGAGAGCGAGCGAGATCATTTTTTTCATTGGTTCGATTCCTCTTTCCTTTGTAATTAACCTCTGTCCGAAAACAGGGCAGTGTGTTTAGCAACAGAAAGGATATAAGCCTCAGCATGCATTTTGTCAATAGCTATTTTTCATTTTTTTGAGAATTTTTTGACGATCCGGAATCCGCCATCGTTGCGGCAGCGCCCCCCTCCCCGAACCGCATGGCCGTTCCGGCTGATTGCTTTCCCCGCGCCATCCTGCTATGATTTTCGCCACGATGTCAACCGAACTACGAAGGAGACGCAGATGGGGATAAAGGATAAATTTTTCCTGGAGAGCAGCGATGCCGTCCTGGTGGTCATCGATGTACAGGAAAAGCTCTGCCGGGCAATGGACGAGAAGGTGCTGGAGCGGCTGGTACACAACGCGGGCATCCTCATGGAGAGCGCCCGGGAGCTGGCCATACCCGTGGTGGCAACGGAGCAGTACGTGAAGGGGCTCGGAGAGACCCTGCCGGCGCTGAAGGAGCACCTGACCGGACCGGCTCTGGAGAAGATGACCTTCAGCTGCTGCGGCGACCGGGCATTCCTCGACCGGCTGAAAGAGCTCGGGCGCCGGCAGGTGATCGTCGTCGGCATGGAGACCCATGTCTGCGTGCTGCAGACGGTGATCGAGCTGCTCGATGCCGGCTACTGCGTCCACCTGGTGCGCGACGCGGTGATGAGCCGGCGCAAGGACAACTGGTTCGTCGGCCTGGAGACCGCGCGGGAGGCCGGCGCGGTGATCACCTCCACCGAGGCGGCCCTGTTCCAGCTCCTCAAGGTCGCCGGGACCGACTCCTTCAAAAAGCTCTCGAAACTGGTGCGCTGATCTCCCCCGAAAACGAAGGGGCGGCAGCCGTAACCGGCTGCCGCCCCCGTTCCTACCCAACCTTCTCGAACGCCCCTTTTTCCTGACACTGGGGACATTTCTGCGGCTTGCAGCGCCCCTCCTTGGTGAAGCCGCAGGTCGTGCATTTCCACTCAGCCATACCTACCTCCTATGAAAGAAATCTACTCCTCTTGGTTTTAACGTCTTGTTTTTATGCTTCTTTCAGCACGAAGTTCGGGAAGTCCTCAAATACCCACTTGTTCTTCAACGTCAGGTAGATGATGCCCA
>Ga0129297_10000287_pt1 | contig 24102 bp, 21 predicted proteins | sample I18A1metaG_FD_94708 | JGI IMG/M metagenome (GOLD analysis project Ga0129297, IMG submission 94708) | Lake sediment bacterial and archeal communities from Gulf of Boni, Indonesia to study Microbial Dark Matter (Phase II) - ​I18A1 metaG | ecosystem: Environmental > Aquatic > Freshwater > Lake >... | reverse complement strand
GTCCTCAGCTCCGCTCTTCTCTCCCTTCGGTCGAGGAACCGTGCCCCCTTCTCGCTCATACGGACTTCTCCCCACATCCTCCCTCGCCTCATCCCCCCGAGTAGGCACCGCCGCGTCACCCTGTTTAAAATAATGCCTCAGCATCACAGAAACGGAGCTGCTTGTTTTGTCTTATAAATCAGTTGAACATAAGGAGCGGTTGCGCGTAAACTCAAAGGACGGAGGTCGACATGCCGGATGACAAGGAAATCGCCCAGAGCTATAAAATGAAACCAATCGAGGAGATTGCGGAGCGGGCCGGGATCCCGCTTGGGTATCTCGAGAAACATGGGTCATATAAAGCCAAGATCGTCTGGCCGCAGGAAATAAAAGAGCTGCCGGTCCGGGGGAAACTCATCATGGTTACCGCCATGACGCCCACGCCCGCCGGCGAGGGAAAGACAACGACCGCTATCGGGCTGGCCGACGCTTTCGGCCATCTTCAGAAGAAAGCGATCGCGGCGTTGCGGGAGCCCTCCGTGGGGCCTGTCTTTGGACTCAAGGGGGGAGCCACGGGCGGAGGGCACGCCCAGGTCGTTCCCCGGGAAGACATCAACCTGCATTTCACCGGAGACATCCATGCTGTCACTGCAGCCCATAATTTGCTCGCCGCCATGGTCGACAACCGCCTCCATTTTGACGGCGTCTGCGGTCTCATCGACTGCCGGACGATAACCTGGAAGAGAGTCATGGACATGGATGACCGGGTGCTCCGGGAGGTCGTGGTCGGGATCGGAGGTCCGCTGCGCGGCATCGCCAGGGAAACCGGGTTCGACATTACGGCTGCCTCAGAGGTCATGGCCATCCTCTGCCTTTCGGCCAGTTTGAAGGAGCTCAAAGATAGGCTGGGCAACATCGTCATCGGCTACGGCCAGGATGGGAAGCCGGTTTTCGCCCGGCAGATCAAAGCCGAAGGAGCGATGGCCGCGCTGCTCAAGGACGCTATTAAGCCGAATATCGTCCAAACACTGGAAGGGACGCCGGCTCTAATCCACGGCGGACCCTTTGCCAACATCGCTCACGGGACAAGCTCCGTGATTGCAACGCGTCTGGCTCTCAGTTCGGCCGACTATGTGGTCACGGAAACCGGTTTTGCTTCCGACCTTGGCGCCGAGAAATTTTTCGATATCGTCGTCCGGACCGGGCATATTCCTCCGCCTGACGCCTGCGTCATCGTCGCAACACTCCGGGCTCTGAAGCTCCACGGGGGGGTGAAATTGAATGAAGTCAAGGCCGAGAACCTCGCTGCCCTGGAAAAAGGGTTCGAGAACTTGAAAAAGCACGTGGAAAATATCCGGGCTTTCGGCGTTCCATTTGTCGTCGCCTTGAACAGGTTTCCCGAAGATACAGACGCGGAAATTCAGAAGTTCCTCGGGCTCTGCCGGGTGGAGAATGTGCGCGCCGGCATGAGCGAAGTCCATGTCCGGGGCGGACAGGGCGGCATTGACCTTGCCCGGGAAGTCCTTCAAGCTTTGGCGAAGGATGAATTGAACTTCAAGCCCATTTACCCCCTGGACATTCCGATGCTGGATAAAATCAAAGCCGTGGCCACGCAAATCTACGGCGCAGACCATGTGGCTATGGAAGGAAAGATCATGCGGAAGCTTCTCAAAATGGAGGCGGACGGGTTCGGAAACCTTCCCGTATGCATCGCCAAGACACAATATTCTTTATCTGCTGATGAAGAGGCCTTGGGAAGGCCTGAGGGGTTCACTCTGATCGTGACCGATGTCTCCTTGAGTGCGGGAGCCGGGTTTGTCGTGGTTTATTGCGGCGACATTATGACAATGCCCGGCCTACCGACCTCGCCGGCCGCTGAGAGGATTGACGTCACCGACAATGGAGAAATCATCGGCCTTTCCTGAATAAGAGAAATAAAAGAGAGGAGTCGAATATGAAAAAAATGCTCGTGGCTACTGTTATTGTGCTTCTTGCAAGCACAGTCCAGGCGGGCGAGAAAACCAGTCCAAAGGTTTACATTTCCGTAGACATGGAGGGGATCTGGGGAATCGTCCACGGAAACCAGACTTCATCCGACTCGCCCGAGTACGGCCAGGCAAGAAAATGGATGGCCGAGGATGTCAACGCCGTCATCGCCGGGCTCTTCGAGGCGGGAGCCGCAGAGGTTGTGGTCAACGATTCTCACGGAAGCATGCGGAACATTATCGCCGATGCGCTCGACCCGAGAGCAAGCTTGATCTCCGGTACTCCCAAGCCGCTTTCGATGATGCAGGGGATCGACGGGACGTTCGATGCCTGCGTTTTCGTCGGGTATCACGCGCGCGCCGGGACGGTTGCGGCCATCCTCGACCACACCATCTCCGGCGGCGTTGTCCGAGCCATCCGCGTCAACGGCCAGGAGATGCCGGAGCTTGGACTCAACGCGGCCATCGCGGGTTATTTTAACGTGCCAGTCATTATGTTGAGCGGAGACACCGAGACATGCGGCCAGGCGAAATCCATCCTGGGCGACGCACTGATCACAGTTGCCGTTAAAGAGGCTCAGGGCCGGTACGCGGCTAAGAGCTTGCCTCTCGAGGAGGCCAGAAAGCGGCTGAGGGAGGGGGCTAAAGAGGCCCTCCAAAAAAAGGGCCAGGCCGTAGTCTTCCGCCTCAAGGCTCCGTTTAAGTTCGAACTCGAGGTCAACACAAGTGCCCAGGCAGAGCTGCCTTCTCTTATCTACTTGGTCAAGAGAACAAACCCTCGGACGGTGGAGTTTTCCTCCGATGACTACCTGGTGGGTTTCAGGCTCCTGCGTGCGGCGATCGCTCTGGCCGGGATTTCTTATAACTAAGGAAGGAATCTCCGCGCGTCTCGGCCAGCTCGCCGGCGAATATGCCTAGTAATTTACCCGGTCCTTTTTCTGCGTCCATTCCTGGAATAGCATCAGGCATTCTCGGCGATCGAGTTTTATTTTCTCAACTGCGGGGGATTTTCGTTTCTTCATCAAGTCGTACAGGCGCTTGTCCCGGAAGCCGATCTTTGCGGCGTCCTTTTTCGTGCAGCCAAAATAAACCCTCGGAATCCTGGCCCAAAAGATCGCCGCGAGGCACATCGGACAGGGCTCGCAGGTGGAGTACAGCTCACAATCCGAAAGGTCAAACCTGTTGAGCTTGGCCGAGGCCTTGCGGATGGCTACGATCTCGGCATGAGCGGTCGGGTCTTTGGTTTTGATGACTTCGTTATGAGCCTTGGCCACAATCCGGTTGCCGCGAATAATAACAGCACCGAAAGGTCCCCCGTGGTTTCTTCTCATACCTTTTGAGGCCTGGACAATGGCCAAGCGCATGCATTTTTTGGCCCGGAGAGGCTTGGTAAGGAGCAACATTTCGTGAAGCGTCCAATTTTATCATGACCGGACCCTTTTGTCTTGCAGTTAATCGCGGTATTATTTACACTGCTCCTCGATTGTGATAAAAAAAGAAAGGTTCATAAAAATTAATGCGAAAGGAACTGTAAATGTGTGAAGTCAGGGATGTTTTTATCGTCAGTGCCGCGCGCACTCCCATAGGGATTTTCTTGGGGGCGCTCAAGGATTTCACCGCTCCGGACCTGGGCGGCCTGGCCATAAAGGAGGCGCTCGCCAGGGCCAACCTCAGCGGCCAGGACGTGGACGAAGTCATCATGGGGAACGTCGTTTCGGCCGGCATCGGCCAGGCCCCGGCCAAGCAGGCTGCCGTCAAAGGAGGGATTCCTTATTCGGTGAGCTGCTTTGCGGTCAACAAGGTTTGCGGCTCGGCTCTGAAGGCGGTTGCGCTGGCCGCTCAGGCGATCCAGCTCGAAGAGAAAGAGGTTGTCGTCGCCGGCGGGATGGAAAGCATGAGCAAGGCGCCGCACCTTCTCTGGGGGCTTAGGGAGGGTGTCAAATTCGGGGATGGGCAGGTCAGGGATTCGATGATCCTCGACGGGCTCTGGTGCGCCTTTGACAATGTCCACATGGGGATCACCGGGGAGGTCGTGGCCGAGAAATTCGGGGCGACCCGTGAGGAACAGGACAGATATGCCTTGAGCAGCCACCAGAAGGCGGTTCACGCTATCGAGAAGGGCTATTTCATGGATGAGATTGTTCCTGTTTCAGTCCCTCAGAAAAAGGGCGACCCGGTCATTTTTGCCGTGGACGAGGGGCCGCGTCGGGACACGGCCCTGGAAAAGCTGGCCAAGCTGAGACCCGCCTTTAAAAAGGATGGGACAGTCACGGCGGGAAATGCGTCTAGTTTAAATGACGGCGCAGCGGCGGTGGTCGTGGCCTCGGCGGATGCTATCAAGAGCAAGGGGCTTCACCAGCCTCTGGCCCGGATCCTGGGGGCGGCCACCAACGGTGTGGAGCCTTCGATGGTGATGTACGCTCCCAAGGGGGCAATCGAGAAAGTCCTGGCCAACGTCGGTTGGAAAATCACGGTCGTTGACCTTTTTGAGATCAACGAAGCCTTCTCGGCCCAGCTTGTGGTTTTGATCAAAGAGCTCGGCCTTGACCGGGAACGGGTTAATGTCCACGGCGGCGCGGTTGCCCTCGGGCATCCTATCGGCGCCACAGGGGCCAGAATCCTGACGACGCTCATTTACGCCTTGAAGCACCGCGGGCTTAAAAAAGGAATCGCCTCTCTGTGTCTGGGCGGGGGAGATGCCGTGGCCATGGCCATAGAGATGGTTTCATAATCCAAAGGAGAGACAATGGATATTAAAACGATCGGAATAGTCGGGTCAGGCACCATGGGCGGGGGGATTGCCCAGGTGGCCGCCACAACAGGATTCCAGGTCATTCTCCATGATCTTGCCGAAGAGTACCTCACGAGGTCCCTGAAGACCATGGACAAGAGCCTGACCAAGCTCATTGAAAAGGGCAAGGTGAGCGAGGACAAGGGCCTGATCCTCAGCCGGATAAAAACGACCACGGCCCTTGAGGACTTGGTTCAGGCAGATCTTATGGTCGAGGCCGTTTTTGAAGATTTTGAGGTCAAAAAGAAAGTGTTCGTGGCCGTTGATAAAATCGTCCGGCCCGAAGTCATCCTGGCCTCGAACACGTCCTCAATCTCGATCACGCGGCTGGCGGCTTTGACCGGCCGGCCGGCCAAATTCATGGGCATGCATTTTATGAACCCCGTCCCGCTGATGACCCTGGTCGAGCTGATTAAGGGAATCGCCACATCTCAGGAGACGTTTGCAACGGTCAAGGGCGTGGCAGAGAAAATGGGCAAAGTGCCGGTAGAAGCCAACGACTTTCCCGGGTTCATCTCCAACCGTATCCTGATGCCGATGATCAATGAAGCCGTCTACGCCCTGATGGAAGGCGTGGGAACTCCGGAGGCGATCGATACGGTGATGAAATTGGGGATGAACCATCCGATGGGGCCCCTGACTTTGGCCGACCTCATCGGCCTCGATGTCTGTTTGTACATCATGGAAGTCCTTCATGAGGGCTTCAAGGATACCAAATACCGGCCTTGCCCTCTGCTCAGGAAAATGGTGGATGCGGGCTACCTGGGACGAAAAACAGGCCGGGGGTTTTACGAATACAAAGCCTGAGCATGGTGCATTCTTCCGCATAAGGAGGGAGAGATGATCAAAGTTGAAGACACGGAACAAAAGCAAGCCTCCAGAGCCCGGGCGATTGAGGCGGCCGTCTCTCAGATCGAGAAGCAATTCGGCAAAGGCGCGGTGATGAAGCTCGGCCAGAAAGAAGCCGCAGTCAAGGTTCCCGCCATCCCCACGGGCTCCATCGCTTTCGACATGGCCTTGGGAATCGGCGGATTCCCGCGGGGCCGTGTTGTGGAGGTTTTCGGGCCCGAGGCCACCGGAAAAACGACTCTGGCGTTGCACGTTATCGCCGAAGCCCAGAAACTGGGCGGCCAGGCCGCCTTCATCGACGCCGAACATGCCCTAGACCCGACCTACGCCGGCAGCGTTGGGGTGGACGTAGATAATCTCCTCATCTCTCAGCCCGATTTCGGGGAGCAGGCGCTTGAGATCGCGGAAGTCCTTGTCCGGAGCGGGGCCGTGGATGTCATCGTCGTGGATTCGGTGGCTGCGCTCGTCCCCAAGGCCGAGCTCGAAGGCGAGATGGGAGACGCCCATATGGGGCTTCAGGCCAGGCTGATGTCCCAGGCCCTCCGCAAGCTCACCGCCATTGTCGCCCGGTCCAAGACCTGTTTTATTTTTGTCAATCAGATGAGGGAAAAGATCGGTGTTTTTATCGGCAGCCCGGAAACGACCACGGGCGGTCGCGCCCTCAAGTTCTATGCCTCGATGAGGATCGATATCCGGAGGATCACAGCTCTCAGGGAGGGGGATTCGGTTATCGGCAACCGGGTCAAGGTGAAAATCGTCAAGAACAAGATGGCTCCGCCGTTCCGGGAAGCAGAATTTGATATTATTTACGGGCACGGCATCTCCAAGGAGGGCGACCTGGTTGACTGTGGAGTGAATTTTGGCCTCCTTGAAAAATCAGGAACCTGGTATTCATTCAAAGGAGAGCGGCTGGGCCAGGGACGGGACAACGTCAAGAAACTGCTCAAGGAGAACCCAGAAGTGGCTGCGGAGCTCGAGCTTCAAATCAAGAAAAGGGCGGGGCTCATCCCCGAAGTGAAAGAGGAGAAAGAAGCCAAGAAGTAGGATTCTGACTCGGCGCGAATTCTTGTCGATCACCGGGGTGGGCGGAGTGGCCCTGCTCATGAGATCGGCTCTTCCTTTGAGCACAAATTATTTACAGGAGGAAAAACAAATGGCATACACGGCCAAAGATTATTCCAAACTTATTGGCATGCCGGGTTTCAGCGAAGCCCTGCTGAAGAATCATTTCACCCTTTATCAGGGGTATGTCGCAAACACGAATAAAGCCCTGGACACCCTTGGGCAGATGCTCAAGGACGGGAAATCGGCGACCCCGGAGTTCGCCGAGCTCAAACGGCGCCTCGGCTGGGAGTTCAATGGCATGCGGCTGCACGAGTATTACTTTGAGAACCTGGGTGGGAAAGAACCGCTTAACCTGGCTGGAAAGCTCGGGAAAAAGATCACCGAAGAATTCGGGAGCTTCGAAGCCTGGGAAAAAGATTTCAAGGCTGTCGGCGCCATGCGGGGAATCGGCTGGGCCGTGCTTTATCAGGACAGCTCGACAGGCAAGCTGATCAATTTTTGGATCAATGAGCACGATGTCGGCCATCCGGCCGGCTCCCACCCCATCCTGATCATGGATGTCTTTGAACACGCCTTTATGATCGACTACGGCCTCAAGAGGGCGGATTATATCGAGGCATTTTTCAAGAACATCGATTGGAAAGCCGCGGAAGCACGGCTTAAATAAGAGCCAGGGTCAGACCATGGGTTTCGGCCAAACGCTCTGATGATCCAGAAAGAGCGCCTCAGACCGCTCAACAATGAAGCAGCCAGAACCCGTGATTTTGTGGTTTACTGGATGCAATCCTCGCAGCGTACGCATTTTAACCATGCCCTTGAATATGCGATTGACGAGGCGAATAAAAGAGGGCAGCCCCTGGTCGTGTTTTTCGGGCTGACCGAGCATTACCCGGAGGCCAACGAAAGGCACTATGCATTCATGCTGGAAGGACTGCGGGAAGTGGAGCACTCCCTCGAGGAGAGAGGGATCAAGTTTGTCGTTTGGCCAATATCCCCTGAGACGGGTGCTGTTGAGATATCCCGACGTGCGTCCCTTGTCGTTGTCGACAGGGGCTACACCCGGATTGAGCGGCAGTGGCGCAGCGCTGTGGCTCGAAAAATGGACTGCCCCCTGATCCAAGTCGAGACTAATGTCGTCGTTCCTTTAGAGCAGGCGTCCCCCAAGGAAGAATATGCCGCCAGGACTTTCCGGCCGAAAATATGGAAGCAACTGCCGAAATTTCTTGTCTCGCTCAGAGCGCGGCGGATTAAGAAAGACTCCATTGGACTGAGGTTTGATACGTTCAGGCTGGATGACCTGAATGACGCTTTGGCCCGACTGACCATTGACCGGAGCGTTGGCCGTGTCCAGAGTTTCACCGGAGGAACCGCACAAGCCCAAAAGAGGCTTCGGGAATTCATCGCCAAAAAACTTCCCGCCTATTCTGAGCTGCGCAATGACCCGAATGCCGATGGCGTTTCCCACATGAGCCCCTATCTCCATTTTGGGCAGATTTCTCCTCTTTATATCGCCCTTGAGGTGCGCAAGGCAAAAACAAAGGGCGTAGCAGTCTATCTCGAAGAGCTCATTGTCCGGCGGGAGCTGAGCATGAACTTTGTTTATTATAATGAGCGCTATGATGATTTTGCGGGCCTTCCCAGCTGGGCCAGACAGACCCTCAAAGAGCACGAGAAGGACAAAAGGGAAGCCATCTATGCTTCGGAAGAGCTTGAGAGCGCGCGGACAGCGGATCCATATTGGAACGCGGCGCAAAGAGAGATGCTCTTGACTGGAAAGATGCATGGGTATATGCGGATGTACTGGGGAAAGCGGCTCATCGAATGGTCGAGGACGGCCGAGGAGGCCTTTCGGACAGCTCTTTATCTCAACAATAAGTATGAGCTCGATGGTCGCGACTCTGGCGGATTCACCGGCGTGGCCTGGTGTTTCGGCAAGCATGACCGGCCCTGGCCTAGACGGCCAGTGCTCGGTACAGTCAGGGCGATGAAGGCGTCCGGGTTGCGCCGGAAATTTGACGCCGACGCCTACGCAAAAAAATATGAGGTTAAGAATGCCTAAAAATGCCCACAAAAGGTCAAAAAAGGCCGGGCTGCCGCCCGGGAGTCTCGTGCACATTGGAGAGAAAAAGGCGGAGCGAACCAAGATCATGATCATCGATTATGATGAGCAGAATTTTCAGGAAAAAGAGGCCAGGACGGTCGAGGAATGCTTCCCCTTCAAGGAAACGGCAACGGTCACCTGGATCAATATCGTCGGCGTGCACGATAGTGAAGTTGTCAGCAAAGTTGGCAGCCATTTCTGTATTCACTCCCTTATTCTTGAGGATATCATGACAACGCAGCAAAGGCCGAAAATGGAAGACATGGGAGAGTATATTTATGTTGTTGTGCGGATGCTGAGTTACGAGGGCAGGAAGAGGGAGGTCTTATCGGAGCAGGTCAGTCTGATCATCGGGTCGAACTTTGTCATCTCATTTCAGGAGAATGGGGGAGACGTGTTTAATTCTGTGAGGGAGAGAATCAGGACGGGCAAGGGGCGACTGCGCAAGCTGGGACCGGATTATCTGGCGTATTCCCTTTTGGACTCCATCGTGGACAACTATTTTCTGGTCCTGGAAAAACTCGGAGAGAAAGTTGAGGATCTCGAGGAAGAGCTGATCAGCGACCCGGGCCGAAAGACTCTCCATGAAATCCATGTCCTGAAGAGGGAAATGATTTTCCTGCGCAAATCCGTCTGGCCGCTGAGGGAAGTTGTGAGCGGCCTGGAGAGAGCGGAATCCAGACTGATCAAGGAGTCCACCGGGATTTTCCTCCGCGACGTTTATGACCACACCATCCAGGTTATTGACACGGTCGAGACCTACAGGGACATGCTCTCGGGAATGCTGGACATGTACCTTTCGAGCGTCAGCAACCGGATGAACGAGGTCATGAAGGTCTTGACGATCATCGCCACCATCTTCATTCCCCTGACTTTTATCGCCGGTGTCTATGGGATGAATTTCAAGTTCATGCCCGAGCTCGACTGGCGCTGGGGGTATTTCGCCATTCTGGTGTTCATGTTTGGCATAAGCGTTCTTATGCTGATTCTCTTCAAAAGAAAGAAATGGTTATAAGCAGAGGTCTTGAATTTCTCAAGAAGGAGGTGCATTGATGAAAGCCAAGATTCTGGCCATCATTGTTTTGCTGGCCCTGCTTCTGATTATCCTGATCCAGAACACTCAGGAAGTTGTCTTTCGCATTTTTTTCTGGACGATCAGCATGTCTCAGGTGATCCTGGTGCCGCTGGCGGTTGTGCTCGGGTTTCTGTTTGGGTACTTTATCGGAAGGGCAGAGAGGGGCCGTAAAAAATGAGGAGTTTTTTGAAGCATCTGGGGAAATACATCTTCAGAGGGTTTCTGGCAATCATTCCTCTGGGGCTCTCTTATCTCTTCATCCGCTTCCTTTATATCGCTGTGGACGCGCGTGTCACCAAGATCACGTCCAGGGTCATCGGGTTCAATATCCCCGGCCTGGGAATTCTTTTGGTGCTTCTTATGCTCTATCTTCTCGGGCTTGTGGCAAGCCACTGGATCGGGACAAGAGTCTTTGCTCTGATTGAACAGGTGACGCGGCGCATCCCTCTCGTGAAAACCATATATACCCTGGGCAAGCAGCTGGCCGATGCCTTCTCCCTTCCGGAGAAGCAGGCCCTCAAAAAAGCCGTCATGGTGGAGCATTTCAAGCCGGGAGTTTGGTCTGTCGGCTTTGTCACTAGCGCCATTACGGACAGGGAAAGAAAGGATGAAAAGATGCTCCGTGTTTTTATTCCCACGGCGCCCAACCCGACGACTGGATTTGTGGTCATGGTCAAGGAGTCTCAGGTGAGAGACCTGGATTGGAGTGTGACCGAGGCCATGAATTCCATCATTTCCGGCGGCATCGTCGGCCCTGAGGTAATATAGCAGCCCGGCCTTATCACTTTGGCTTGACGTAGCGCGCGATCTCCTCATGCGTAGCGAACCAGACGTTCCTGCGCGAGAGCATGTATCCGATGAGATTCTCCAGCATGGCTATGCGGCTGCGGTGGCCGATGTATTTAGGGTGCATGGTGAGCACAAACAGCGTCCCCTCCTCATAGGCCTTGTTAAATTCCGCCATCCAGATGGCCAGGACATCCGCTGGGGCGATGTGGGGCCGGACCGCCTGGTATCTTTCAAAACCGAAATAGGGGTAATCGTCAAGCAGCCACTCGACGGGAAGCTCCACCACGCCCGTAGGCTTCCCCTCTTCGAGGATCTCGTAGGGCCGGTCGTCGGCCATCAGGCTGCTGTCATAGAGAAGGCCGAGCTCTCTGATGATCTTCAGGGTTGAAGGGCTGTAGTCCCAGGAGGGAGTCCGAATGCCGACAGGCGCCTTTCCGGCTAAGTTCTGGAGCGTGGCAAATGATTTCTTCATCAGGTCCCTTTCTTCCTCTTCCGAGAGCAGCGAATTGCGCTCATGGATCCAGCCGTGCATGCCGATCTCGTGACGGCCTTTGGACATGATGGCCTTGATTTCATCGGGATGAAGGAGCGCTGTCACGGCAGGAACGAAGAAAGAAGCAGGGATACTGTACTTGTCGAGAAGATCCAGTATTCTTGGGATGGCGACACGGGCGGCGTACTCGCCCTGGGAAAGGACTCCGGGTGAATAATCGCTGTCTCTGAGGGCATTTGTTTCGGCGTCAAAATCAAAGGATAGGGCAACAGCGACCTTCGCCCCTTCCGGCCAGGTCGGCGGGGTCAGGTCTTTTCCCGCCCTCACCCTTGAAACCACAGACTGAATTTTGTCTGGGCTGAGCAGCCAGGGCTTTTGTTCCGCTTTCTGTTGAGCGCCGAGAGACACCCCAGCGCCAAGCATAAGCCAAAAGACTACCCAAGCCGTTTTCGCATTCATTGTTTTTTCTCCTTAATGGTTTAGGTCCGGCCAACAGCGGTCATGTAAATGATACTCTCTTCCTCCCCATCCACTCCGAGGAGGGCATTGACCTCTTCGTCATAGAGAGCGGCGACCTGGCAGGAACCGAGCCCCAAACCTACTGCGGCCAGGGCGACATTCTGGGCGATGTGGCCGGCATCGAGATAGACGTAGCGGTACGCCCTTTCCCGGTATTTCCATTTTGACCGGGAAAAAATTGCTGTCCAGGCGAAAACAACGGCTGCTTCAGCCAGGAAATCCTGGTCCAGGGCCGCTTGGGCGACCTGAAAACGGAGTTCGCCCCGGCGGAGGAGTTCAAGCTCATGGCGGCGGACGTTGTAGTGGTATATTCCCGGCTCGATTCCTTCGACTTTCTGGACAGAGAGGTAGGTTTCGACAGGATAAAGAGCGCCGGCGGAAGGCGCCGCCCTCAGTTCATAATCCATAATTTTTTGAGTGATTCCCTGGGATGCCCAGAGAAGCTGTGCGAGCTCAGCGGGGCGAAGAGGAATGTTCGCAAAATCCCTGACGCTGCGCCGCAGTCCAATCGCTTCCCAGAGGGGCCTTCCGCCTTCCACCACGGGCCCTTCCAGGCTGACCTTGGGAGCATCCGGGTAGCTCTTGTAGAGTCCAGGCCTTTTTCGCCACTCCAGTCCGCCACCGGGAAGATTTCCTCTCACATATTTTGTTTCGTCTTGAAAACGATTTCCGATGCCAGCTGCCATTTTATCGTCCTCCTATCTAGCGATGGCTTTCAGCTTCTCCTTAGCCTCTTCCAGGTTCGGGTTGATCCTCAGCGCTATTTTTAAGTATTCGATAGCTTTTTGTTTTTGTCCGAGGAGGAGGCTTAAGTTGCTCATGCCGACATAAAGCCTTGCTTCCTTGGGATAGAGCTCGATGGCGATGTTGGCGAGAGCCTGCGCTTCTCTGATTTTTTCGGACTGGACAAGCGCATTGGCTGAAGCGATGAATTGGCTGACACCCAGGCTAGAGTCTGCGGGATCAATTTCGGAAGCCTTCAGGTAAAAATTGCGCGCGGTCTCGACCCGGCCCTGCCAGATGTTGGCCAAACCCAGGGACGCGAGGATGACCGGCGAGCCGGGATAGAGGTCCTGACCAAGCATAAGGATAGGTATCGCTCGCTCCGGAGTGTTTTTCTCCAGAAAATATCGGGCTGCGCCGACCAGCTCCGACGTGAAATCCGGATATAAAGAGGCGCCGGCGAACGCCTCTTTGAGCCGGGCTCCCAGTGTCTCGAAGTCAGTTGCCGGGTTAATGTAAAGATGCCGGATGTCATCGGTATAGGTCCGGTTCCAGTCTTTCTCCCAGTCGGCGATGAGTGTGACGAGTTCAGGCCTCAACCTGGCATATTTCTTGGTGGCGGAATTTGCTTCGCTGAGTTTTATGTATTCGCTGAAAACGGCGAGAGGGCCTCGCTTCTGGCAGCTGAGGAGGAGCTCTCTGCCGCCTTCTTCGTCCAGCGCCCGAGCCATGTATGATCCGATTCTGGTGAACGCCTGGTTTGAAACCGGGTGGATACCGGACTCGATCCTCTTTCTTGTTTCTTCAAAATTGTTTCGCAGCTCTCCTTCATTAACGCAGTTGTTGAAATAGGCAAAGGCTTTGTCGACATCATTCCGGTTCCTGGGAAGAGGGCCGATGTTCCCCTCGTAGGAGCTCATTCCATAGCTATAAGCATTAAAGATGCCCCTGTAGATCCACCGCGATACTTTGTCCTGGACATAAGCAAGACTGTCGATGTCCTCATCCAGGATCAACTCGATGAGGCGTCTGGCGTAGGGCATAAGATTCACGTCCTCCAGGTTCGCAGCGATGGCCATGGCGAATTTTAACGCCGGAAAGATGAGAAGGAATGTCCGTGTCTCAGGCTGCGAGCCGCCTTTGCTGACGGTGAAATGGCTGCCCCAGGGCCGGACTTCCCAGCCCATGCCCGTCCAGGTAAAAAATCCGCTGCGGAGAGCCATGCTGGAGAACATCTCCCGGGACGTTGCTTCCTTCAATAGCCTCCCCTCCATGATTCCGCGGGCATACTTGAGAAGGTCAACCGCTGTTGAGCGTACCCCACCTGAGGCAAACCGGCTCGATACGTCCACATATTCTGAATTTTTCAGGTCCCGACCAATGAAGATATAACCATGAACTCGGTTCGGGATGACGTCACGCGGATCATCCAGGCGGGAGTCCTCCATGCCCAGAGGCATGAAAATATACTTTTTGATGTATTCTCCGTAGGAAAGGCCCGAGGCCTTTTCAACAGCGGCGCCGAGAAGATTGAACCCGTATGATGAATAATTATAGCGGGTGCCGGGCTCAGCCACGAGGTCGAAATCCTGGAAAATTGCGATCGCCTGGCGGGTATCCTTCGGCTCTTTGATATGGCTTTCATCGGCATAATTCTTGTAATGGCTGATTCCACCCAAGTGTCCGAGGAGCTGGCGGACTGTCACGGGCCATTTTTTCCTGGGGAAATAGGGGACATAGGCTTGGATCTCTGAATCCAGATTGATTTTTCCCGCCTCGGCCAGCTGGAGGACGACGACCGCCGTTATCGTTTTCGTGATGGAGGCGATCCGATAAGAACTCTCCGGTTTGGCCGGCACGCGGTTCTCGAGGTCAGCATAGCCGAACCCTTTCGCCCAGGTGAAATCCTCCTTGATGAATCCCACCGAAAGGCCGGGAATCCCATCGAGAGCCATCTGCTCAACGACAAAGCGTTCATAGGCCTTGAGGCCGTCCGCTTCGGGCGGAGAAAAAGTTTCCTGCGGCGGAGTTGCCCGCCCGCCGATTCCGGTTGCAGCGAAGACGATGAGGAGAACGAGGCCGAGCTTCCGCACTTTCCTCATCCAATTCTCTATAGAATATTCCTCAGCCTTCTTTGGTTGTCTTTCTTGTGTTCTCTTCGATGATTATAGGCAAAGCAGGAAACTTTTTCATCGTTGTTCCTCCTTCTCTTTGAGTGCGGGCTATTGAGTTTTGCCCGGCTCTTTTCCGTTTATAAACAGGCGAAAAAGAAATGTCAAGAAAAGCTCTTTGGGGAAGATTCTCAGGCGAGATGAACTCTGGGAAACTGGGGTTATGGATTTTTTTCGATGCGGCGATCATTTCAGCGGCGGAAATATTTATTGCTGCGGTTCGACGCTATAACAATTGATTTCTTGGATGGACCAATGGTGCACGGCATGGGATCGAGTGAGCTTGATCCGCAAGTATCGCATCGGGTGCTCTTCAAAGCTTATGGTCAGCCGGAATTGCGAGGGATCTTGGATGTTTACGCGAGTAATTTGGGGCACAAAAAAGGGAGTCCGGTTTAAAAGAGTCCAGTTCTTTCCGTCCATTGATGAATCGATATAGAATCCGCGGGGGTAATCCAGAGGGGTCCCGGCCAGGGACATCTCGACTTCCCCGACTTGAACAGGCTCGCCCAGGTCGAGATAAAAGAAATCTCCCTCCCGCTGAGGGAACTGCGTCGTCCAGCCGGTAGAAAGGTCGCCATCAAAAGCCAGCTTCGTCTGAAAAACCTTTAAGTTGGACCAGGCTTTCCAGGCTTTCCGGTTCCCGATTTCTTGGCGTTTCCTCTCTTTAACCCCGGGCTCTTCCAGGGGAAGCAGGCGATAAAGAAAATCTCCGTCCGCTGCTGCCTGAAGCTCAACCCTGTCGGGATATTCCTGAAGATGGGCCTGCATTTGCTTGCCTTCATAGGCTCGCCAGCCTTGAGTATGGATGAGAAGGTATTCAACTTCGAGATCCCGGAGAAGACGGAACGTCTCATCTGAAGGAAAAGTCTCCATGGACTCATAGATGATGGTATACCCCGGAGGGAAAAATCCGCTGTAGCCGTTGACTATTTTTTTCCGGTGGAAAGTCGAGTAATACATCAGAAGCGCCTCTCGGCCTCGGTCCTCAGAACGGAGGGGCATGGGAAGCTCGATCAGCGAGCTAGCGGCGGGCAAGCCCTTCACATATGAGTAAATCTCCGGGATTTTCTTTAACCCGGCTGCGGTGTCGAGAGGAAGGGGAATGGAGGCGTAGTCGATAAGGACTAAAATCCCTGCCAGGAGGGGGACAGCCTTTCTCAACCACAGCTTTTTGGGTTTCTCCACGAGCGCTGCCACTGCCCATCCGCTCATCAGGGCCAAAGCAATCATTAGGATAACGGAGAGGCGGCTGGGTGCCCGCAGACTCTGGAAGACGGGGGCCCATTTATGCAGAACAAAATAGGGACCGGTAATAATTTTTTTGCCGAATAGCTTGATCGAAGGACCCATAGCAAGAAGCCAGGCCAGGAGAAGCGTGAACGCAAAAAACCTCTGGCTCAAGCTGACCGTAGGAATCTCTGGTTGGGTGGATTTCCTTCTCCGCCAGATGGCCAGTCCTATTCTTAAGATCAACGAGATGGTCAGGATGATGAGGGGGTTGACCAGCCGGTGGACCGAAAGAATTTTCGCCTGCCCCCATCGAAGTGTAAAACCTCCCGACACGGCGACATGAAGAAGAAAGACCAGGAAGATTCCTGTCAGGAGATCCCACCAGAAAAAGAGACGAGTCCCTTCTCTTTTCAACTCTTCCCGGCGGGACCGTCGCCTCGACATCAGCCAGTAGGCTCCTAACAGGACGACGACAGCTCCAGGATACCGCTGCCATTCGGGAGACGGTTGGCCTCTCAGCAAATCCCCCCAGACGGTGTTTGAGGGAGGCACCCGTAGAAAGTGCTGGAGCTCGGCGGAATAGTGTTCCGCTTCCAGCACGTCTCTCGTGAACATCATTTGCTTGTGGACGCGAAGGAAGGGGGAAAAAAACGGCAGGAGAACGACAAAACAGCCAAAAGCGAGAAGGCTCATTTTGATCCAGAAATCCTTCCGCTTGAAGAATTGTTTTTTGTAGCCAAAATACAGGATGAAAAGCCCGATAAAGAGCGCTAGGAAAACGCCGTAATAGGCGCAATTGAGGGCTTGAAGGACAAAGAACACGCCGACCCCGGCGAGATTTTTATAAGTAGGGTTTTCGAAAAATCGGTGGAGGAAGAAGAAACAGAAAAGAATCCAGGCGAAATAGAGGAGTTCGAGATGGCTGATATGGGCCATCCGGAAAGGGCAGAAAGCGATGACGATACCAGCGACAAGCGCAGCCGCCCGGACTCGAGTCAGATGAAAAACGAGAAGATACATGCCCCAGGCACAGAGGATAAAGGACAGGATGAAGAGAACATTGTAGGAGAAGATGAGGTTGTGGGAGAGGGCGGCCAATGGAAAAGCGAACAAAGTCAGGGCCGGATAATAATCCGCGTAAAGGACGGTTCCCTGGTGAGGGGAAAAAACATTTCCGTTCCAGAAATTTTTTAATCCTGCTTTCAAAGATTGAATTTCCCAATCCATAATCCAGACGGCATAGAGAGGATCGCCGAGGTCGGAGGGAAGATGATCGCTCAGATGCCGGGCCAGCGGCCAGGTCATGGCCACCGCCAGGACGGAAAAAAGGACCAGCGCTTTGGCTATTTCTTTTTGGCCACGCATAGGAGAGAGCTACCAAAAGGAAATCTGATCTTGCGAAGGAAGGGTGCCTCAGCCTTAAAAACTAGATACAACAGACGGTTCAATCCGCTGTTGACTCTGTTGAGATGCGAGACGGGGATGTCGTCTCCCTGCCAGAGCTTGTCCCAAAACCTGAAGATAATGATCGGAACAAACAGAAAAAAATTGAAGTAAGTGGTTTTCACCACTTCAAACCCGGCCGCGGTGAGTTTTTTCCTCATTCCTTCGCAGGTGTACCTTTGCTGGATATGAAAGGCGTGATCGTGCCGGCTGAGGAGGAAATTGAAAGCGGAATCCGAGACCAAGAGAAAGCCGCCTCTTTTCAAGACATGATGAGCGCTCCGCAGGGCTTCAAGATCAGAGAAGACGGCTCGATGCGAGAGGACGTCGAGGATGAAGATAAGATCAAAGGATTGGCTCTTATAAGGCATTCTCTGGACGTCGGCCCGGGCCAGCCTGCTCAATTTCCTTTTCCGGCAGTAGCGAAGCGCTTCCTCTTTGACATCAAAACCGAAAGTTTCCCCCCAACGCTGGAAAATTTTTAAGTTCAAACCCGTGCCGCAGCCGGCATCAAGAATCAGGACTTCAGCTGGAAGGCCGTTCAACGCGCCGACCGTGGCTTCGAGTATTTCTCTCCGGCCGGCGAACCACCAGTGGGTTTCTTCCAGCTCGAAATGCTTCCTGTATTCGTCCCGTTCCATTTTTTAGAGCGGTTTGAGGGCGATCTTCTTGATTTCCGCGGCCACCCGCATCATCTGGTCTTTGCTCAGGGCCAGGCCAGAGGGAAGATAGAGGCCCTTCTCCGAAAGGATTTCAGAAACGGGGAAAGACAGATCGTTGTATTCTGACTTTGCCTGGAAAAGCGGCTGCCGGTGGAGGGGAATAAAAAACGTCCTCGTGTCAACGCCTTTTTCCTTGAGCCGCAACATCAGCTCATCCCTGGAAAGGCCGAACTCTTTCTCCACCAGCACAGCATACATCCAGTAGACGCTCCTGGCCCATTCTTTTTCCTGCGGCAGGACGAGCCCCGGCACTCCGGCAAGGAGCTCTTTATAAGTCCGGGCCATATCTTGTTTGATGGCGATGAAGCGGTCGATTTCTTCGAGCTGGGCAACTCCGAGAGCGGACTGGAGGTTGGTCAGGCGGTAGTTGAAACCGAGCTCGGTGTGGAGGAATCGTCGCTTGGGGTCGTGGGCCAGGTCTTTGAGCCGGCGGGCTCTTTCGGCCAGGGCGTCGTCTTCTGTGACCACCATACCGCCCTCGCCGGTGGTAACAATTTTATTGGCGTAAAAGCTGAAACAGCCGGCTAGGCCGATTGTCCCCGCCAAGCGGCCCGAGCCTTTATTTCCGGCCGGGAAATAGAGAGCGCCGAGGGCCTCTGCCGCGTCCTCGATCACGGCCAGGTTGGAGGCTTGGGCAATGGCCAGGATTTTGTCCATATCGCACGGATGGCCGTAGAGATGAACGGGCACGATGGCCCGCACCGTCCGGCCGGTTCTTTTGTTCAAGAGCTTTCCCTCCCGTTCGTCGAAGACACAGTCTCTCTCAATGAACTTCCTGAGTTTCTCAGGATCGATGGCATAAATTTCAGGGTCCACGTCGACAAAAACAGGCACCGCCCCGGTGTAAAGCACAGCGTAGGGGACAGCAATCATGGTCAGAGCCGGGACGATGACTTCGTCGCCCGGCCCCAGGCCAAGGCTGGCCATAGCCAGATGAAGCGCGGTGGTGCCGCTCGTGGTTGTGACCGCATGCTTGACGCCCAGGTAGGAAGCGAATTCCTCCTCGAACCGCCGGATAAAGCCCCCCGCTGAGGAAATCCATCCTGTCTCAATGCATTGAGTAACATAAGCAAGGGCGTTCCGGCCGAGCAGCGGTTCGTTAACAGGAATCAGGCCTTCTCGGTTAGGCATCAGAAGTATTCTTTGTCCTCGAACCCAGCGTAAGGGCCTTGTTTGACTTCGAGAATTTTGGCCTTCTCGAGGACCTCAACCCGATGTCCTCCGGTGGCCAGCAGGATGGAATCTCCCTCTTTGAGGATGACGGCCCTTAACAAGGTGCCCTCATCGCTGTAGATCTGTATCTTAACCCTGCCGCTGAGGACGACCAGCACTTCCTGGGTTCTCAGGATTTCCCTCCGGACGGGTTTGTGGCGGTGGCGGTCGACGACTTTGCCTTTGGCGTGAACCAGCATTGCCAGTTGTTGGGAGAACTCTCCTGGCGTGAAAAAATGAACCCCCGGCTTGGAAAAGCCACGCCTGATGACGATAGCGAAAACCTGCCCTTTTTGTTCGATTCTTTCGCAGCGCTTGGTCATGATTCCTCCGTCCTGCCTGAGGGTTTGGGCGAAAACCTGAGCTTCAGGGTCCGCCAGACGTATTTTGACCCCCTTCTGAGGTAATGAAATGCGTGCGTTCCCGTCTTCGATATTCCTTTCCTCCGGGCTGGAGAGATGTAGGGGATTTCCAGGATCCGATAGCCCTGCCGATGCCCCTGGTAAGCCAGCTCGATGAAGTATTCGCCGTAATCGCCCGTTAACTTGATGTTTTCTAATACCGGCTGTCTCACAGCTACAAAGCCGCTGGTGTAGTCCTTGATTTGCGGACCGAGGATGAGACGGATAAAAGAATTGAGCAGGGAGCTCAGGAAAAAGGCGAGGGGCGTGTCCTGACTTCCGGTGACGATTTCAACTCCGCCTCCGTCCACGAAACGGCTGCCGATGACCATGTCGTACCCTTGGAGGATGCCCTCGTAAAGTTCTCTGATCTTCTGAGGGGGCATGGATAGGTCGCAGTCCAGCCAGGCGACCACCTCGGCCGTCGAGCTGGCGATCCCCTTGTTGAGCGCCGAGACAAGGCCCCGTTCTTCCTTTCGCCTTATGAGAGTGAGGCTAGGATGTGCGGCGGCTATCTCCTCGACAACCGCCCAGGTCCCGTCGGGAGAATCGTCGTCTACGACGATGACTTCCGCCTCTTCTCCCATGACCTGATAAATTTGCTGGATGAGGGGAGCTATATTTTCCCTTTCGTTATAGGTGGGGAGGATTATGGATATCGAAGGGATTGTCGCCAAAATCGCAGCCCTCTTTAAAAAGCGCTACCAGTTAATATCATAATTCGCTATAGCTTTGCAACTAAACATCCCGTAAAGTAAGCAGCAAAACCTTGGGAGGATTATCAGGCGAGATAAGGCCTGAGGAATTGGGCGGTTATGGATTTTTTTGACGCGGCGATCTTTTCAGGCGCTCCCTGGGTGACGATTTCCCCTCCGGCATCGCCTCCTTCCGGCCCGAGGTCAATGACGTAATCGGCGCACTTGACGACATCCAGGTTGTGCTCGATGACGATGACCGAATGGCCTTCGTCCACAAGCTTCTGGAAGGTGCGCAGGAGCATGGAAACATCGTCGGGGTGGAGCCCGATGGTCGGTTCATCAAAAAGATAAAGGATTCTCTTTTCCCGGTCGTGGACGAGGTGGTAGGCGAGTTTGATCCTCTGGAGCTCTCCGCCGGAGAGCGTCGTCGTCGGCTGTCCCAGCCTGAGGTAGCCCAGGCCGACTTCTTCGAGAGGTGCCAGTTTTTTTTGAATGTCCGGCCGTTCGCCAAAAAATTCCAGGGCTTCATGAACGCTCATGTTCAGGACCTGGTCGATGTTCTTTCCTTTGTATTTGACCTCGAGGATTTCGCTCCGGAACCTTTTCCCCTTGCAGGCGTCGCAGGTCAGGACAACATCGGACAGGAACTGCATTTCCACGATCTGCTGCCCGGCGCCCTTGCATTCTTCGCATCGTCCTCCCGCTGTGTTAAAGGAAAAATAGCCCGGCCTGAAGCCCATCGCTTTGGCTTCTCTGGTGCTGCTGAAGAGGTCGCGGATCCCGTCCATGGCCTTCGTGTACGTTGCAGGAATTGAACGCGGGGAGGTGCTCAGCGGTGATTGGTCGACCATGATGACCTTGTCGATGAGCTCTCGTCCTCCGATCTCTTTGAACCCTTCCTTGGCTTCTCCGCTCCAGCCCAGATAGAGGACGTCGTTAAGCAACGTGCTTTTGCCCGACCCCGAAACTCCCGTGATGCAGGTCAGTGTCCCGAGAGGAATCCCGACGTCCAGATGTTTCAGGTTGTGCTTGAACGCATCCTTGATTTCGATGAAACCAGCTCCCCGGCGCCGGTGTTTCGGAATCTCGATTTTTTTCTCGGCCCTCAGATATTGCGCGGTTAAAGAATCGCGCTTCTTGAGGAAGTCAGTAATCGGGCCGGAGAAGAGGACCTCGCCTCCGGCCTCACCCGCCTTCGGGCCCAGGTCAATAATATGCTCAGTGGCTTTGATGATCTCCGGGTCATGCTCGACCACAAGAACAGTGTTGCCGATTTCCTTGAGCGACTTCAAGATCTCGACTAAACGATGGTTATCGCGGGCGTGCAGGCCAATGCTCGGCTCATCCAGGACAAACAAGGTCCCGACGAGCGAGGCGCTCAGAGCCGCGGCCAGGTTGATCCGCTGGGCTTCGCCTCCGCTTAAAGTAAAGGTCATGCGATCGAGGGTGATATAGTCGAGTCCCACTTCGAGCAAGAATTTCAAGCGGTTAAGAATTTCAGCGACCAGCTTCTCCGCCACCTGGCGCTCGAATGGCGCAAGCTCAAGGGACCTGAAGAAAACAGAAGCCTCCCTGACCGTCATCCGTGTGACATCAGCAATCGAACGGCCGCCGACCCGGACGCTCAGGGCACGGGGGTTCAGGCGCATTCCTGCGCAGGAGGGGCAGGGGACATATTTCCGGTAGCGGCTCAGAAAAACCCGAACCTGGACTTTGTATTTTTTTGTCTGCAACCAGTCAAAGAAGCCTTTGACTCCGGAATAGCTCCCTCCTCCTTCCATGACAAAACGCTGGGCCTCGGGCTTGAGATTCTTATACGGAATGTGCGTAGGGACGCCTTTTTTTCTGGCCTCGCGGAGAAGCTCTTTCATCCACCAGCGCGAAACCGGTTTTGTCCAGGGCTCGACAGCTCCATCCTCCAGGGTCTTGCCTTTATCCGGAATGATTTTATCTTCATCCAGCACGGCTAGGTCGCCGAAGCCGTGGCAAATAGGGCAGGCTCCCTGTGGGCTGTTGAAGGAGAAAAGATTCGGGAACGGCTCATCGTAGGGAATCTTGCAACTCTTGCATTCCAGCCTGTCAGAAAACACAAATTCCCGGCCCTTTTCCGTCCGGACTTTGACTCTTCCTCTGCCTTTCTTGAAGGCCATTTCCAGGGAATCGGCCAAGCGATCTTGTTCTTCTGGCGCTAGTGTTACTCTGTCCACAAAGACATCAATCAGCCCGCTTTTCTTGAAAGGGGCGCCCTCGAGATCAATGACTTTGTCATCCTGGATGATCCTGAAAAAGCCCTCCTTTCTGAGGACGGCCGTGCCCTTCTCCAGCGGCCAAGTGAACGAGATGATGACTTTAGTCTGCAAGGGAAGTTTGAACAGGGTTTCGACGATGGCATCGATGGTGTCGCGGCGGACCGTCTGGCCGCACTTCTGGCAGTGGATCGTGCCGATCCGGGCAAAGAGAACCCTGAGAAAATCGTGAATCTCGGTGACCGTGGCCACGGTTGACCGTGGATTTTTGGTGGCGGCTTTTTGTTGGATGGCGATGGCCGGGGTGATGCCCTCGATTCGATCGGCGTCCGGCTTATCCATTCTCTCCAGGAACTGCCTGGCATAGGAGGAGAGGGATTCGATGTAGCGGCGCTGGCCCTCGGCATAAAGTGTGTCAAAGGCCAGTGAGGACTTCCCCGACCCGCTCACTCCCGTGACCACGATCAGCTTGTAAAGCGGGATATCGAGGTCTATGTTCTTCAGGTTGTGGACTCTGACGCCCCTGAGGATGATTTTTTCGTCCATGGTTCTTGGGAGCAGAGCATCTATTATAAATGATTCCGGCCGGCTCTTCCATTTGCCGCATTCTCACGGAAGCATCTTCGTTTGCGTGATTCAATAGGGTGCAGGAAGCTGTCCTTTGGCCCCCGCACCCCGGGGAACCAGTCCCGTCGGTTCCCCCCGTCTGAAAAAAGCCGACGGGTCCCCCTTCCGCTACGGGGGCTTCAGGACAGCCTCCTGCACCCATCATAAAAATCACATAGGATAAAATACTTCCCGTAATCAGTCCCCTCGTCCCCTGAACTGAGCGTTGAGAAGCGTTCCTGTTTTAGATAAAATGACAGCCTCAAATCGTGGAGCCAAAACGGCCGTGAGCTTCTTGATCATCCTCGGTATCGCTCTGGCGCTGGCCATGGACGCCTTTGCTGTTTCGCTCGGGCTTGGAATGAGCCTTAAGCCTGCGACCGGGGAGCAAACTTTTCGTCTGGCTTTCCATTTCGGTTTGTTTCAGTTCCTGATGCCGGTCATCGGCTGGGCTGCAGGAGAGGGCTTAATCAAATATATAAGAGCCTATGACCATTGGGTGGCTTTCGGGCTTTTGTTTGTTGTGGGCGCGAAAATGGTCTTTGAGTCTTTTAAGAGAGACCAAGCCCAGAGGATTAAAAAGCCGGACCCGACCAAAGGATTTTCGCTTTTTATCCTGTCCGTTGCTACAAGCCTGGATGCTCTGGCTGTAGGGTTGAGCCTGGCCGCGCTTCGCGTCGATATTATCTATCCGGCTGTGGTGATCGGTCTCGTAGCGTTTGTGATAACGGTCGCAGGCATGAAAATCGGGCCGCTGTTCGGGAAAGTCATCGGTAAGCGGGCGGAGCTGTTGGGTGGGATCATCCTCATTATCATCGGCGTTAAAATCCTTATTGACCACCTCTAAAATCCAGGCCGCCGCCGAAACAATGATGCCGTCGCTATCGATTCCTGACCTGCGCCCAAGGCGGGCGCCTTTATTGACAGAGGGCCGCCGTTATTGTAGGTTTGATATCTAGAGTTCCTCGAGAGAGAATCGTAACGGCTTTGGAGAGCCCTTC
>Ga0129297_10000285_pt1 | contig 24134 bp, 6 predicted proteins | sample I18A1metaG_FD_94708 | JGI IMG/M metagenome (GOLD analysis project Ga0129297, IMG submission 94708) | Lake sediment bacterial and archeal communities from Gulf of Boni, Indonesia to study Microbial Dark Matter (Phase II) - ​I18A1 metaG | ecosystem: Environmental > Aquatic > Freshwater > Lake >... | reverse complement strand
CTTCGCGAAGTTGGACCCGGCCTCCCGGTTGACGGCGTTGAACTCCCCCCGCGGCGCGCTGCTCCCATCCTTGGCGAAGTTGGAGCCGGCGCTCCGGTTGACGGTGTTGAAGTCGCCGTCCCGTGGCGGCGTGCTGGCACCCTTCGCGAAGTTGGACCCGGCCTCCCGGTTGGTGCTGTTGTAATTCTCCCTGGTGGGGATGCCGCTCCCCGTCCTGCCGGGAGTCGTTGCCGGCGGGCCGTCCTCGCGGTAGGGGGAGGTCAGCCAACTCCCCTTCAGGAGCGGCACGGCATAGGCCATGTCCTCCCCGAGAGTCCGGCTGACGCCGTGGGGGTCATGGCACGGGGTGCAGAGGCCGTTGATCTGTTCCGTGGGGGGGGCGTTCAGCGGGGTCTGGGTCCTGAGGTGGCTGCTGGCAATATCATCCCGGCCATGGCGGTTGGGGAATCTGCTGCTTGACCCCTTGGTCCCCGGGCCGAAGCCGGGGGTATCCTTGTACCCTATGACCGGTGCCCGTAGCCCGAAGGTGGTGTATCCCCAGGGGGAGGGGCCGGAAGCGGCGTTCTCGTGGCAGTCGAAGCAGAGACCGGCGCCGGGGTTGAAGGGGTTTTTGCTTTTCGCATAGGTATTTGTTGACGGCTGGTAGCTGGCCCGGTATCCGCCGTTGCCTGCAACGGTCTGCTTGAGGATGCCGCCGGTGTTACCGCTTCCCGCTATCCGGTAGCTGGAGGTGATGCCCGGGACCTGGGAGCCGTGGGAGTTGTGACAGTCGTAACACTCTACGTTCCGGGAGTCGCTTCCCCCCCTCGTGAGAGGCATGTCGCCGTCATAGCCGACCGCTGCCTGCCAGCCGCCCTGGTTGGCAACGGCGTTGCCATGGGGGGAGAGGGCCTTGAGTATGCGCTGTTTCTTGTTGGTGGAGGAGGTGGAGTATTTCCCCCAGGTCGTTGTCCCCCTGTTGGTGTAGCGGGATGCGATGCTCTCCCGGTCCCAGGCGTACGTCCCCGGCATGTTGGGGTCGTCGGTGAAGGTGGTCTTCCGGCTGGTGGCGTCGTTATGGCAGGAGAGGCAGTGCATGGTGATGGTGCCCACTGCCCCCCGCTCTCCCTCCGTGCCGATTGCCGCCGGCCGGAACGCTACAGCGGTACGGCCGCTCTCATGCTCCTTCGGCCGGGATCCTTCCTGCCAGACCACCAGGTCGACCAGCCCGTCCTTGTCGCGGTGGTAGCGATTATCGACGTCACCGCCTGCCGTGGCTTCCCAGTGACAGGCATAGCAGTGCTTCCCCTTTGGCTCCACCCCCTGGATGTGGTGCGAAGTGCCCCGGAGCTGTCTCAGTGTTTCGGCATGGCAGTCGAGGCATTCCTGCGCCAGTGACGGAGTGATCTGAACTGCGAGGACGATCAGGAGGGGGGCTACGGCATACAAACAAAAATGGTAAACGAATGACATCATGAAAATGTACCTTTCACGATAAACGCCATTGTTTACCATTTGAATAATTTCGAGACGTTCTGACCGTTCTGCCGGCAGACCTCTTTGTCTGCCCATGGTCTTTTGCTTCAGCGTGGTCAGCCGGCCGTCACGGCTGACGATTTGTTCCTTATAGCAGCTTACTGTCTGATTTAAAAGAACATTTTAAGCTGTCACGGGTAGGGGATGATGAAGCGCTTCTCGCCGGTGCCGTAGCTTGCCTTGCGGTTCTCCACCTCCCGGTCCCATTCCAGCAGCTTAGCCTTCAGTGTTGCGGTCACCCGGGGGTACTTGTCCGCCACGTTGGTCCGTTCCAGCGGGTCGGCCTTGAGATCGTAGAGTTCCACATCGCCGTAGGCAAGTTTCCTGCCGGTGATGAATGCGTACCACGAGACCTTTTCCAGCAGGCGCGGATCCTTCCTGATAATCAGTTTCCACTCCTTGGTCCTGACGGCCATGTCCCCCGGTGGGTAGGAGCCGGGAGGGAAGGCGTTTTTCAACATCCTGCCGTAATTGCCGATGGGGCCTTTTTCCTCGTCGGGGTAGTTCACCTGGGAATTCTTGAACTCCAGGTACCAGCGGCTCAGGGTATGTTCCCACCAGGGTATCCGGTCGATGTAGGCGTATTCGGTGCCGGTTGCCCCCTTGTCGCCGCGGATGAGAGGAAGCAGGCTCTTCCCCTGCTGTCCGTGGTCCCGGGGGATGCCGAGGTACTCCAGGATGGTCGGTACCATGTCGATCCCCTGCACCTGTTCCGTGATCCGCCTCCCCCCCTTCTCCCCGCTCGGCAGGCGCACCAGGAAGGCGCTTTTCACCACCGATTCGGACAGGTCGTAGTGGACGTAGGTCCCCCGCTCCCCCAGGTCTTCGCCGTGGATGGAGTAGACGATCAGGAGGGTGTTCTTGTCCAGGCCGGTCTGTCTGAGGGTCTCCACCAACTGGCCGATGAACATGTCGGTATAACGGATGGAGGCGTCGTAACGGGCGACGATATAGTCCCGGTCGGTTGTGGTCAGGGTGTGCACCGGCTTGAAGCCGAGGTAGTACTGGTTGTCGAACAGGCGCATGAGCACATCGTAGGTGGTGTCATCCCGGTCCCCCTCTTCGGCCTGGATGGAGTGGAACTTCTCCCAGAACGGCGTGTAACCGGGGGGATCGAACATGGTCTTCTGGTCCCGGGGGACACCGGCGGCATAGGGGACGTGGATCACGCCGCTGGCTATCCACATGAAGAACTTCTTGTCGCTGTTGTTCTTCAGCCAGGAGAGGGATTCGGATGGCAGTACCCGCAGGGAGGAGCCGAGGCCGCGCCGTGTCCTGCCGAAATAGTCGAAGGAGCGGGAGAAGACGTCCCCCAGCTTGATCTCCGTGCCGGACTCCGTATCGTAGCGCATGAAAAACTCCGGCGAGCCGGAGACTGCCGCGGTGGTGTAGCCGTAGTACTTGAGGATTTCCGGGAGGGTTCGGCTCTTGACAGCGTCCTTGGCGGCATCGAAGGCGATCATGCCGTTGACCCGCGGGTACTGGGAGGTGAGGACGCTCATCATCGACACCGGGGTCAGGTTGGCCTGGGATATGGTGTTGTCGAAGAGGATGGATGACTGTGCCAGGGCATCCATGTTGGGGCTGGTATGTTTCGGGTAGCCGTAGACCCCCAGGTGGTCGGGGCGGAGGCACTGGAGGGACACCAGGATGACGTTGGTGTTTTCAAACCGTTTCTGCTGAGCGGTTTTTTCTGCCGCAGCGGAGATCGCCGGAGACGATGCCAGGACTGAAAGCGTCGCGGCAATCGTGACCGCTCTGAGAAATGCTGGAGTGGATCCGAATGACAGGAGGGGTATCATTGATTATCGTCCTCTTGGTTTGGTAGCCTTTTGACCGGCGTTGTCCGGGGTGGATGCATGTTCGTCGCGGGGTGCGCTGCCTAGCAGCTGCCGTACTTCTGCGAGTTGCTTCTGATCAGCGTCCTGAACTCGATCAGCAGGTCAGCACAGTCCCTGTTCAGGTATTTCCGTGGATTGACATCCCCCCGCACGTGCAGCCGCAGGAGTTCGCGGGCCAGGGCGTTGAGCTTGATGGTCGCCTTGTTGACCCTGTAGCGGTCGAACTGGATGTCGTTGATTATCTTCATGATTGACTTTTCGTAGTCGTAGCCTGCGGTTGCAAAAATCTTCCGGTATCTGCCTATGTATGTCCTGACCCGTTCATCTCCGTCTCCCTGCAGGTCGGTCGGGGCTCCCACAATGGCGGCAGCGACCTCGACCTTCCCCAGGGCCTCGTCCGTGTAGGGCATGGCTCCCGAAGCCGCGGAGATGTCCACGTCCAGGGCCATGATCATAAGAAACAGTCCCAGTCCGGTTATGAGGTGTCGTCCGTAGTTCATAATCTCGTGCTGCCGGTACCGTGGCAGGAGGCTGTCACTGCAGTTGCCGGTGCCTGTCCACGTTCCGTGCCATCCCCCTGAGCGCCTCGTAGGCGCTGGTCTCCACGTCCTCATAACCGTCGACCATGGCGGTTTTCAAGACCTTGAGAGTCTCCCCGTCGATCCTGACCGTGTCGGACTGCTGCAGGCCGGTGAGCGCGTCGCGGAATTTCCTTGCCAGGTCCGGGGGGACGTTTTGTGCGGCCACAAAGGTGCAGTAGGGGATCAGAGCGCTCTGGGCAACGATGACGAGATCGTCAGCGGAGATCTTCCCCTCCCGCGTCATGGTTTCCAGGTCGAGAAGCGGGACGGCCGCGGCATCATAGGCGCCGGACAGCACGCCGTAGACGAGCTTCTCATGCTTGAACGATCCCCGCGGTGTGGTGTAGTGGCCAAGGTCCTTTTCCGGGTCGAATCCTGCTCCCAGCATCAGGTCATATGCAGCCAGGTAGCCGGCCGGGGCATAGATGGAGCCGAACGCCATGCTCTTCCCCCTCAGGTCGGCCATGTTCCGTATGCTCCCCCCCTTGCGGGCAACGATTGCCCCGGCGGTCCGGGAACCGAAATTCCCCCTCTTCTCTCCGGCAACTGGTCGGGCGCCCAGCCGCTCCAGTGTCACATAGATGAGGGAGTTGGTGCGGGCAAAGGAGAACTCCCCGGCAGCGAACCGCTTTTCGAACTCGGCGGCCTCCACCGGCACCATGATGCAGTTGGTGCCGGTCTTTTCCGAAAGGTAGCGGGTGAGCGGGATGAAGCGTTCCCGCGTCTCCTGGTCACTGTTACAGAGCAGGTAGCCGATCCTGACGGTCTGGCGCTCCCCTTCCGCCCGGCACCCCGCGAGAACGCCGGATGCCAGGAGTGCTATCAACAGTATGCGTAAAACGTTCATCCTGGCCGTCCATCACGGATACGGAATGATCATGTGGGGCAGGTTCCCCCGTGCCGGGGCTTTCTGCTCCCTGACGAACGTCCCGTCCCAGGCGAGCAGCCTGGCTTTCAGTCGTTCCACCACCTGTGGGTTTTCCCGGGCCACATTCTTCTGCTCCATGGGGTCGTTGCGCAGGTCGTACAGCTCGACCTCCTCGACCGGGAACCTGATGCCGGATATGAAGTTCCACCAGGAGATCTGTTCCAGCAGCTCCCGCCGCTGTCGCAGGATCAGTTTCCATTCGTTGGTCCTGACGGCGATGCATTCGGGGGGGTACTTCCCACCGCCGATGGTCCGGTCGAGCAGGGCGCGGTACTCCCTCATCTTTTCCAGTTCCAGCGGCGTGTACTGGGCTTCCCGCTCCGACTGGTGTTCGAGGTGCCAGCCGCCGAGTACGTACTCCCACCAGGGGAGCCGGTCGATAAAGGCGTAATCGCCCCCTTTGTACCGCGCGATATCACCCGTGACCAGGGGTAGGAGGCTGACCCCCTGGGATTCGTGGTTCTGGGGGATCTGCAGGTAGTCCAGGATCGTCGGCATGATGTCGATCCCCTGCACCTGGCGGGCTATCCTGGTCCCGGCCTTCTCCCCGTCGGGGAAGCGGAAGGTCAGGGCGGTCTTTATCTCGGTATCGAACACGTCGTGGTGGAAGAAGTAACCGTGTTCGCCGATCGCTTCGCCGTGGATGGAGTGGAACACGACGAGGGTCTTGCCGGAGAGCTTGAGGGTGTCCAGCAGGTGCAGGAGCTCGCCGATGAAGGTGTCGGTGTAGAAGACTCCGGCATCGTAGCGGGCGTTGATGAAGCGGACATCCGTGTCGGTCAGGCGGTGGATCGGGGTGAAGTCCAGGTAGTACTCGCCCCTGTAGACATGGAACATCGCCTCCGTCGGCACTCCCCTGTCGGTGGTTTCCCGGCCGAGACGGATGGGGAACCGGTCATAGAACGGGGTATAGCCCGGCGGATCGAACTGGCTTTTGTAGGGCTCGGGAACGGTCTGGGAAAAGGGGGGGTGGAGCATCCCCGATTCGATCCAGAGGAAAAATTTCTTCTCCTTGTTCGCCCTGAGCCACTCCAGGGCGCCGACGGGGTTGACCCGGACGCTCCCCGAGGCGTCGGGGACCGTCCGGCCGTAGTAATCGAATCCCTGGGAAAAGATGTCCTTGGGGTTGACGATTTTCCCCGATTCGGTGTCGTAGCGCATGAAGAATTCCGGCGAACTGATCACGGCAGCGGTTTCGTAACCATACAGCTTGAGGATCTCCGGCAGGGTCCTCCTGGTGACCTGGTCTTTGGCCACTTCGAAGGAGACCATGCCGTGCCGGCGCGGGTACTGCCCCGTTATGACGCTCATGTGGGCGACGGGGGTGAGGTAGGACTGGGCAATGGCATTCTCGAACAGGACCGACTGCTTTGCCAGCCGGTCGATGTTGGGGCTGGTATTCCGCTTGTAGCCATAGGCGCCGAGATGGTCAGGCCGAAGGATATCCAGGGATATCAGGATGACGTTGGTGAACTCGTGCTTCGGCCGGGCCGGGCCGGCCGGCTTCGGGGCAGCGGGCGCGAGCCCCGGCACCAGGAGCAGGAGGAGCAGCAGGGGGACGAGCCGGAGGGCGAATCGGTGCCGCCGGTGGCAAGGTGGCGCGGATATGGTCATGGCATCCTTTTCGTGGGATCGTGGGGTGCGGGTCCGGGAGGACCCTGCCGGGCCGGTCAGGCCATCGTGCTATTGTTGTACGAAATCGGCGCAAAATCAACGGAGAAAGCACGGATGACTGTATATCCGATGGTCTTGGATCCTGCCCGGCATGCAGGAGAGGTGAGGACCACTCTGGCCCGGAAACGCGAAAAGCCCGCAGGAGCGGGCTTTTCGTCGTCTGTCGGAAGCGGGGTCTTCAGGACCCTTTCTGTCTAGGGGGAAAAGATCCGGGTATTGTACTGCTGCCGGTAGAGGTTGTGCTCCTCGTCCGTCGGGTAGGCTTCCGGGGCCGGCGGCGGGTAGTCGCTCATCCCGTGGAAGGGGAGCGGATCCAGGTACTTGTACTCCTTGAACTCCTTGTAGTAGTTGTCGGCCTTGAGGATGAATCCCCTGGCCATGCCGGGCTGGGGCGCCGGCAGGGCCGGGAAGCTCAGGTCCAGCTTGTCCGCGTAGTTCATGATGACGTACTTGTCGTCCCGACCCGTGAGCAGTTCTCCCACCTCGCCGTACCTGGTGAAGTTGCCGTAGCCGTAGTATTCGGGATGGATCGGCAGGCTCTGCTCGCTGGCGAAGATCCTGTGCTTCTCGGTGTTCATCTCGATGATCCCGTGTCCCCCCTGCTGCAGATCGGCCGTGGATGCCGTCAGCTCCTGCACCGTGAAGGGTGCCGGTGGGGAGTCGTCCAGGCTGATCCGGTCGATCACCCAGACCTGGGCCTTCTTGATCCCCAAATGGACCCTGATCCGGTGATCGCTGCTGAGGAACTTGCCACCGAGGTCGATGACCATGGTCTTCAGGTCCCCCATCGGCATGCCGAAGGACCTGGCCTTGACCCAGTTTCCGCCGCCATCCACCACTTCCACGTAGGGCTGGATGGTCTGGGTGGAGAGGTAGATCTTGGAGTTGATGATCTGCCAGCCATCGATGACCAGCTTGGCGTTCTCCGGATGCCCGATCGTCCCGAAGTCCAGGGTGTAGTAGTTGTCCGGGTCGTCGGCGGTCATGGGGGCCGGGTTGTCGTCCACCTCCTGGAGGGACGCCAGGACGTCGGCGCCGTGCTTGTCGGTCGCTGCCAGCGGCAGGACCGGGTCCTTGAGGGTATAGATCCTGAACGGCTCCACGTAGCCGTAGTAGTAGGTATTCTCGGCTCCGGAGGAGGCGATCTGGTACCCTGCCGGGTAGTCAACGGCCAGGAGTTTCGCCTCGTCCAGGAGGGTCGCCTCGATCAGGGACTCCCAGATCTTTACCCGGTACCGGTTGTCGCTGTCCGGGACCAGGTCGACGAGGCTGATGTAGGAAGGCTGGTAGAGGGTGACGTTCCTCGCCCCCTTCTTGATCTGGGAGATGGCCGGCCCCTGGAGGTCGGTCTCGTAGCCGAAACCGGAGCCGTTCCAGGAGTAGACCAGCGGGCAGCTGCTGGAACAGCTGTTGTCGCAGCCGCAGTCCCAGGAGACGGTGCCGTCGGTGAAGAGAGCCGCGGTCGACGAAGTGATCACCTGCTGATGGCCGTTGTCCCGTGCCTGGACCCTCCAGTACCAGAGCTGGCCCGAGGACCCGCCGTACAGACCAAGGTAGAGGGCGCTGCTGGTCCCGCTCTGCCACCCCGATTGCACCAGGTTCGGGCTGTCGAAGGTACTGAGCGTGTCCACCTGGACGTTGTACCAGACCGGGTCGGCGTCCTGCGGGGTGACGGCACCCCAACTGAAGGCATGTTGCACCGAGCAGTAGCCGGTGAGGCCCCCTCCCTGGGTGTTGAGGGCCGGCGCCGGCGGCGGTGGTGGCGGTACCGACACCTCCAGGGTATAGGCCTGGGTGACGGAGGCGATGCCGCCGGTGGTCACCCTGACCGTCACCGGGATGCTGCCGGTCGTCGGGGTCGGCCAGGTGATGAGCCCGGAGGCGGAGATGGTCATTCCCGCAGGTGCCGTATCCAGGCTGTAAGTGAGGGCTGTCCCGGTGGCACCGACCTGGTAGCTGTAGGTGTAGCCGGCAAGAGCAGTGGTGGCGGGGGCCGAGGTCACCGAGACCACCGAGAGGGTGAAGCTCTGGACCGCATAGATGGCCGGGGACGTTCCCGTGACGGTCGCCCGGACGGTCACCGGCACGGCGCTCCCCCCCTGGGCCTGGCCCGGGGTCCAGCTGATCCTGCCGCTGGCATCCACCGTCATGCCGGTGGGGGCGGTGGTGAGAGAATAGGTGAAGCTCCCGCCGGCCTGGTCGGCCGCCGTCACGTAGGTGATGTACGGGGACCCGGCGGCGGCGAACAGGAGGGGCGTGGAGGTGATGGCCGGGACCGAGATGTTGTAGCTCTGGGTGGCGATTTTCCCCGAGGTGCCGAAGGTCGCCTTGACCGTCACCGGGATGTAGCCGGTCTGGCCGGCGGCAGGGGTCCAGGTGAGGAGGCCGGTGGAGGCGTTGATGGCCATGCCGGTCGGTGGCGGCGTTGCGCCCGTGTTGAGCAGCGAGTAGCTGACCGGGGTGCAGGTCCCGGTGCAGCCGGTGGCGTTCGCGGTCACGGTGTAGCTGTAGAGGACGCCGACCGATGCCCGGGGGACGGCGCCGGGGGTGGAGGAGATGTAGGGCGCGTTGAGGGAGAACGAGGCGGTTGAGCTGTTGGCGCTGACGTCGCCAGCCTGCACCCGTACCGTCACCGTGACGCCACTGGCCCCCTGCCCCGGGGCCGGGGTCCAGGTGATGAGACCGGACGGGGAGATGGCCATGCCGGTGGGGGCGCCGCTGAGGGAGTAGCTCAAGGGGCCTCCCAGGGGCGCGGTTGCGACCACCTGGTAGCTGAACAGTACCCCTTCGGAGGCTGTCTGGGAGGGTATGGGGGGTATGGTCGGCACGTTGTACTGGGAGACGGTCAGGGTGTAGCCCTGGGTGACCGGGGGAGCGCTGCTCCCGTCGGAAACCTGGACGACGACCTGGCTGTCGCCCCCCTGGGAAGCTGACGGTACCCAGGTGACGGTGCCGCTCGGGGAGATCGTCATCCCCGCCGGAGCGGTCGTCAGGGCGTAGCTCAAGGGGTAGTTGTCGCTGTTGGTGACGACGAGCTGGTAGCCGTAGGGGGCCCCGTTCACCGCACTGGTGACCGGCGTGGAGGTGATCGCCAGGGGATGATAGGGATTGACCGGGATGGTGAAGCTCTGGCTGGCCGACTTGGTGCCGTTGCCGACGCTGACGATGACACTGTTGGCGCCGGCTGCCGCCGTCCAGGTGATCAGGCCGGACTGGTCGATCGCCATGCCGGCCGGGGCGGCCGTGAGGGAGTAGGCGAGGCCGTTCCCTTCGGGGTCGCTGGCCACTATCTGATATCGGTAGTTCTGACTCACGGTGCAGGTCACCCCGAAACAGGTGGTGACCGCTGACGAGGTGATCCGGGGGAGCTGGGTGTCGTTGGCCACGGCAATCACGAAGCTCTGGATTGCCGAACTGCCGAGGGTGTCGGTGACCCGGACGGTGACGTTCATGGTCCCGGACTGGGAGTAGTCCGGAGTCCAGGTGATGACGCCGGTTGCCGGGTCGATGCTCATGCCGTTGGGCTTCACCGCGAGTGCGTAGGAGGCGATGCCGTTGCCGGCCCCCTTGGCGATGGCGGTGACGGCATAGCTGTAGGGGACACCTTCGCTGGCGACGGTGACCGGTGTCGACGTTATCTGGGGCTGGTTCGGGAGTTCCCCGGCCACGCAGAGCGAGGCGTCCGCCGGCGCATATCCCGGCATGGTCACGGTCGCCAGGTTGCTGTCCGCATAGGCGTTGCCCCGGAATGCCCGTACCTGGTAGGTATAGGTGGCAAGGGGGCTCACGCCGGACATGTCGGTGTACTCGCTGGTCGCGCCGTCGACGTTGGCCAGGTGGACCCACTCGCCGTTCCAGATCTGCACCATGACGCTGACGGAGTCCTGGCCGGGGAAGACCTCGTTCCAGGCAAGCTTCACCGCGTGGGAACCGATCGCCGTGGCGGTCAGCGACCCGGGCGCCGCCATCAGCGTGGTCGATTCGGCGATATTGCTGTAGCCGGTGTAGACACCTCCCGCCGACTTGTAGCCCCGGACCCGGTAGCGGAAGGTGGTGGATGAGGCGATGTCCGTGTTTGCATAGGAGGTGGCGGTCATCGGGGTGACCGTGGCGATCTGGGCGAAGTCCAGGCACCCCGGGCCGGTGCACCGCTCGACGGCATACCCGTCAAGATCGGCGGTGCTGCTCGCCGTCCAGCTCAGGTTGATCCGGGACGCGGAGGCCATGGTGGCGGACAGGGCCGACGGGGCAACCGGCACCGCCGTTGCCGCCGCTGCCACGGGGCCGTAGTCGGAGACCCAGTAGTAAGTATTGCCGGACACCGTTACCGAGCCGGTGGCCCTGACCCGGTACTGGTAGGTGGTCCCGGCGGAAACAGAGGTGTCGGCATAGCCGAGGGGGGTCCTGGTCCCGAGGGTGGCTATTTCGGCAAAATCGCTGCAGCCGGTGCCGGTGCACCGCTCGATCTTCCAGCCGGTGGTGGTCGTGTCGCTGTCGACCCAGGCAAGGTCGATCCGGTTCAGGTTGACGGGGGTTGCCGTGAGCGTCGACGGGACGTTGACGTTGGCGATCTGGGAGACGGTGTTGCTGACCGTTTGCCAGGGCTGGCCGCAGCCGCCGACGGTGGCGCCGTTGCCGCGGACCTGGTAGGTGTACGCGGTTCCCGGCAGGACGGTGGTGTCGTCGAACGTGAGAGGGGCGCCCGCCTTGGAGCCGATCTTGGCGAAATCGGAGCAGCTGCTTCCGGTGCAGCGGTAGATGTCGTAGCCGGCCGCATCGGTGGTGGCGTCGGTCCAGGCAAGGGCAAGCTTGACCTCGGAGGCCCTGGTAACCGAGGTCAGCACCGGATTTGCCGGGGTCACGGTGGCCAGCTCCAGGTTGTTGCTGCTGAAATCGCACAGATGGGTGCTGTTGTTGTACGCCTGGACCTTGTAGACGTACACCTGGTTGCTGCAGACGGCAGCATCGGCCTTGGTGACCGAGCTGGAGGAGTTGGCGCCGGGGTACGCCATGGTCACCGTCGACGGGTCGGTCGTCGGGTCGCAGCCGCTGCCGGTGCAGCGGAGCAGGTTGAATCCCTCCTCCTGGGTTCCTGCGGAGCAGTTGTCACCCCAGGTCAGGGTCACCCTGTTGGTGCCGGGGGTGGCCGTCACCGGGTAGGGGGGGCCGGCGTCCGGGGTCGTTGCCGTGGCGGTGTTGCTGTAGCCGGTGTAGCCGGGGGTGGCGCTGGTGGTCCAGGCGGCATTGGCTGCCCGCAGCCGGTACTGGTAGCTGGTGGTTTTTGCCGCCGTGGCGTCGATCCACGAGGTGTCGTGGGGCACGGCCGTATTGGGGATCTCCGCGAAGGTGCAGGAGCCGGCCGGGGTGCAGCGCTCCAGGGCGAAGCCGGTCTCCGAAACCGTGTTGTTGGTCCACTGGAGCCGCACGCTGGTCGAGTTTACCGCCGAGGCGGTGAGGGCGGCCGGAGCGTTCAGGGTCGTGAGGGTGCCTGCCGTGACGGCACCGGCACCGCTCTGGCAGGCGGTGGTATCGGGGCAGCCGGTGGTGCCGGTCTTGTAGGACGTTCGCGCATAGCGGTAGGTGGTATTGACCGCCAGACCGGTATGCTGGAAGGTGGTCGTGGCCGCGCCGGCGACCGTGCCTGCCAGGAGCGACGGGGTGCAGCCCGAACCGGTGCAGTAGTAGATGTTGTAGCCGCTGACCCCGGCGGTGGCACTCCAGGAGAGGTTGACCTGCACTTCCGAGGCCCTGGTGGCGGTGGTGGCACCCGGCACCGGGAGCGCCGTCGTGGTGGCGCTGGCGATGGTGCTGTAGGGGGAGGTCCAGCCGAGGGTCGTGCTGGCTGCCCGTACCTGGTAGCGGTAGGTGACCCCCGGGACGACGGAGCTGTCCTGGTAGCTGGTATCGGGCTGGGCCTTGGGGGTCACCGCGATCTGGGTGAAATCGCTGCAGCCGGCACCCTGGCAGCGCTCGACCCTGACCTCCGTCTCCGTGGTCGTAGCGTTCGTCCAGGAGAGGTTCAGCTGGGTCGAGCCGGCCACGGTCACGCTCAGCCCGGTCGGAGCCGGGGTGACGGGGGACGCGGTCTGTGTGTTGCTGTCGATGGTCCAGGGGGTGGTGGCGGTCTTGGTGGCCCGGATCAGGTAGCTGTAGGTGCTGCCGGCAGTCACCCCGGTATCGCTGTAGCTGGTGCTGTTTGCCGGGCGGGTGGCGATGACCACGTTGTCCCGCAGGACCAGGTAGTTCGTTTCGTCGCTGTTCGGGTCGGTCCAGGAGAGATCGATCCTGGTGTCGGAAACAGGGGTCGGGACGGCCAGGACGGGGGCGGCCGGGGCCGGCGTCGCCCGGGTCACCGTCGCGCTGTAGGCCGATGCCCAGGGGAGCGAACCGTTCACCGCCTTGACCCGGTACTGGTACGTGGTGCCGCTGGTCACGGCGGTGTCAACGTAGGAGGATATGCCCGGGCCGGTGGTCGTCAGGACCGAGCCGTCGAAGGTGCACGAAGCCTCCTCGCAGCGTTCCACCACGACCCCGGTTTCCGACGAGGTAGTGTTGGTCCAGGCAAGGGTGATCTGGGTGGTGCTGTTTGCCGTGGCGGTGAGGCCGCCCGGTGCCGGCGGGGTGGCCAGGGTGGTTGCCGTGGCGATGGTGCTGGCCGGGAAACTCCAGCCGCAGGTGGCGCTCTTGTAGGCGAGGACCTGGTAGTCGTAGGCCGTGCCGGGCGGGGTCAGGCCGGTATCGGTGTAGGTCAGGGTATTGGCTCCCACCTGGCCGATCTGCGTACAGGCTCCTGCCGAGCATTTCAGGATCCGGTAGCCGGTTTCGTCGGTGGAGACGTCGGGCCAGGAGAGGGAGATCCTGGACTCGTTCACCGTGGAGGGGGTTGCCGTGAACGCCTTGCTGAAGCTCAGGGCATCGAAGGAGACCGCCCCCACGGACCCGGCGGAGGTGAAGCACTGGACCCGGACCGACTCGGTGCCATCCGGTATGGCGACGACTTCGTGCAGGTAGACCCAGTTGTTGTTCTGCGGGTCGTTGGCGTCGAGGCCGAACCCCGGATCTGCGGTGATCCCCGTGCCGGAGACATTGCACCGCGCGCCCCCTGCGGTCAGGCCGGAATTGACATAACCCGACAGGACATAGCGCTGGCCCGGGACAACCGCCACCGTTTGGGCTCTCCCCATGACCAGCGCCCCGTCCCCCACCACCTTGAGGCTCTTGCTCCCGTTGCTGAACAGTGCCGCGTCGATGCTTGCCCCGTCGCTCGAACCGCCGGTTGGGGCATCCGGCCACCCCGTGGCCGCGTCCTCGAAGTTCGGGTCGAGGAGCAGGTTGGGATAGGAGAGGGAGGGGTGGGGCGTTGCCAGTGCCACAGGGGTGCTGTAGCCGCTCTCCCAGCCAAGGGAGGCATTTTTCGACTTGAGCCGGTAGGTATAGGAGATGCCGCTGCAGGCCGTAGTGTCGGTGAAGGTGGTCCCGTGGGCCGCGATGGAGGACGAGGCGGTCAGGACCGTAAAGTCGCTGCACCCGGCGCCGCTGCACCGTTCGACGACGAAACCGGTTTCCGTGCTCGTCGTGTTGGTCCAGGTCAGCTTGGCCGATGTGGAGGAGAGGGCCTGGAGGGTCAGTCCTGCAGGAGCGGGGACGGTGGCGGTGACGGTCTGGGTGCCGCTGGCAAGGCTCCAGCCGCAGTCTGCGGTCTTGTAGGCCCGCACCCGGTAGGTGTAGGTGGTGTTCGGGGCAAGTCCGCTGTTGGTATAGGTGATCGTGTTGGCCGGCAGGGGATAGCTTGCCGTGAATTTTGCGTCATCGTTGCCACACCAGGCAGCGGTGCCGGTACAGCGCTCGACCTTGTAGCCGCTTTCGTCGCTGTTCGGATCGTTCCAGTCGAGCTTGACGGAGGATTCGTTCAGTTGCGTCACGACCAGTGATTCCGGCGTGGCGGGGGACGGCGGGGTGACGGGAGAAGCCAGGGAAACGATCGTGCTGTACCAGGGTGCCGTGCTGTTGACCGCCATGATCTGGTACTGGTAGGAGGTCCCGTAACAGGCCGAGGCGTCGGCATAGGAGGTCACGTTGCTCCCCACCGTCGCAAGGAACGTCGGGGTGCAGGGCGGGTTGGCGCACCGCCAGAGTTCAAAGCCCGTTTCGCTCGCCGTCCGGTCGCTCCAGCCGAGGGTCACCTGGGTCGTGCTGTTGACCGTGGCGGTCAGGTTGGCCGGTTCCTGCAGGGTCGTCGTTGCCGAAAGCTGGCCGCTCTGTTTCGCCCACCGCTCGGTCGTGGCCGTCTTGAACGTCTCCACGTAGTAGGTATAGCTCGTGTTCGGGGCCAGGCCGGTATCGTTGTAGGTGAGGGCAGTCAGGGTGCCGCCGACCTGGGTGAAAGTGGTGCAGGACGGGCCGGAGCAGCGCCAGAGGCGGAACCCGGTCCGGTCGGTGTTGGTGTCGCTCCAGCTGATGGCTATCTGCGCTTCGGAGACGCGGGTCACCGCGGTGAGGACCGGGCTGGTCGCCGCGGGGGTGGCCCGTTCCACCCTGGTGCTCGGCACGCTGTCCCACGAGAGGGTGCTGTTCGTTGCCACGACCTGGTAGTTGTAGACCGTATTTTCGCTCACCGCGGTGTCCACGTAGGAGGTCGCGTTGGTTCCGGTGGTGGACAGGGGGGGCGGGCCGGGGATGCAGCCGCTCCCCTGGCAGCGCAGGACCTTGAACCCGGTTTCGCTTGCGGTCCGGTCACCCCAGGCAAGGGTGATCTGGGTCGTGCTGTTTGCCGTGGCCGTGACACCGTTCGGTTCCAGGATGGTCGTGAGGACGCTTTGGGGAAGGCTCGCCGACGTCCAGCCGCAGGAGGCGGTCCGGTAGGCGGTCACCCGGTAGTAATTGGGGACGCCCGGCGTGGCGGCCGTGTCGCTGTAGGCTCGCGAACTGCCGGGGAGGGAGGCGAGCGTCGTGTAGGTCATCCCGTCCGGGCTCCGCTCCACGGTGTAGCCGCTCTGGTCGGTGGTGCTGTCGGTCCAGGTGAGACTGACCCCGATTTCCGAGAGCCGTGTCGCCGTGAGCAGCGGCACCGCCGGGGCCTGGGTCACCGGTGCGACGACGATGGCTGACGGCGCGGTCTCCCACCCGGTGCCGACCGCGATGACGCGGTACCGGTAGGCGGTGCCGGAACAGGCATCCGGGTCGGTGTAGCTCGTCGCATTGGCCGGCACGATGGCGCCGGCCTGGACGAAGTCGCTGTCGGAGCAGGTTGCCAGGGCACACCGCTCCACCCTGAACCCGGTCTCGCCGGTGGTAGTGTCAGACCAGGTGAGATTGACCTGGGTGGAGTTCGCTGCCGTCGCCGTCAGGCCGGACGGTGACGGTGCCGGGGGGAGCGTCACGGTGGTCTGGGTCCAGCGGGAGACCGCCCCGTCGCTGCTGCGGTAGGATCGGACCCGGTAGCAGTAGGTCGACCCGGGGATGAGATTGATGTCCGTATAGCCGCTGACCATCCCCCCCATGTCGACGGCCGGGTCCCAGGGGTTCGGATTGTCAGCGGCACAGGCGCCTGACCTGCGCTGCAGGGTGTAGCCGTCCTTGTCGGCCGGCCTGGCCGGCCAGGAAAGCTCCGCCGTGGTCATGGACGGCGCCGTACCCACCAGGGGTGCGGGGGCAGTCGGGATGGTCGGCGCGATCTTGTAGACGAGCAGGTCGGTGCTGGCGTCCGCCCGGGCCGTGTAGCCCGCGGCAAAGACTTCGTCGTAGGAGTTGACCGCCAGGGCGGTGGTGGCGTCATTGCCGTTGGCAGCGCCGTTGTAGACGCTCGCACTGACCGTCTGCCCCTGCAGGTAGTTGAATGCGACCGTCAGGCTGTCCCGCGTCGCGCCGTTGGACGTGTCCCCTGTCACGGAGATGGTGCCGTTGGAGTCGATCGCCATGGCCGTGGCCGTCTCGTCGCTCCCCGGCTTCTGGTAGCTCCTGTCCCACACGACCTCTCCGGCAGGTGTGTAACGGATGACGCGGTAGTCCGAATCCCCCGCCTCGCCCCTGCTGGTCCCGGCCACGACGATGTTCCCGTCGACCGGATCGACCCCCACCCCGGCGGCCCGGTCATCGCCATGGCCTGCCCCGTCAGCCGTCCGTTCCCAGAGCCTCTGGCTTGAGGCGCTTCCCCCCCTGTACTTGACGGTATGGACGTCCTTGTTGTTCGCCGCATTGGTCGCATAGCCGGTGACATACAGGTCGCCCGCGCTGTCAAATGCCAGGCCGAAGGCCTTGTTGTCCCCGGGGAGGGACGCAGCGCCCGAGACATCGCGCCAGATGAGGGCGCCGCTTGCCCCGTTATGCCGTGCCGTGTACATGGCGTAGGTTTTCGGGTCGGTGGACGGGACCTTCTCCGTGTACCCGGTGACGTAGATGCTGCCGTCGGGTGCGAACGCCACCGCCGTCGGCATGTCGTCGCCGCCGCCGTCGAAGGGGGGGGTGTCCCACTGCCGCGTCCCGTTGGCAGCGTATTTCAGGAGGTAGATGTCGTCATTGCCGCTCCCGTTCTTCCCGTAGCCGACCACCGCCACGTTGTCGGAGGCGTCGACCGCCGTGGCTATGGCCACGGCGCGGTCATCCGTCGCTCCCGGGCCGTTGTACTGGTCGGCGCTGAGGGCCTGGGGGGATGATGCCGCGGCCTTGTACCGGAGCGTGAAGAGCGAGTTGACATCGACGTTGTTCACGTTGAGGGTGGCATACCCGGAAACCGTGGCGATGTTGGCGCTGTCCACGGCGACACAGGTGGCCACATCCGACGCGCTGGTGGGGTCGTCGTACCGCTCAAGCCAGAGCGGGAGGTGGCTGTTCCTGTCGAGCTTGATGGTCAGGTAATCCCAGGTGAGGTTTCCCGACGAATACCCCGGAAAATAGTCGTGGCTGGCGCCGGCGACCACCGGGTTGTTGTCCGGCCCCACGGCAATGGCAGCGGCGAAGTCGTCGCTGCCGGCAAGGCCGTCGTAGAGGTAGGACCATGCCGGCGGCAGGGCCGGCACGCTGGTCGTGATGGCCTGGGCGACATTGGAGTATGGGGAGGTCCCGCTGGTTCCGCTATAGGCCCGGACCCGGTAGCTGTAGTAGGTGTCCTTTTCCCGTCCCGTGTCCGTGTAGCTGGTCACACCGGGGCCGACGGTCGTGATCTCCGCGAACTCCGTGCAGGCAAACAGGGTGCAGCGCTCGATCCGGAAGCCGTCCTCGTTGAGGGAATTGCGCGTCCAGGTCAGCCCGACGCTGGTGCCGGAGAGGGCCTGGGCGGTCAGCCTCGTCGGCGGGTTCAGCACCCCCCGGTCATACTTCAGGGCGACGTAATCCAGGTTGGTGGCGGCGGTATCGGCCCAGCCGCCGACCAGCACATCCCCGGCAGTGGTGAGTCCCAGCCCGACCGGCCGGCTGTTCTTCCCCGCCGTGCCGTTGAAGAGCCCCTGCCAGATGACCTCCCCGTTGTCGCTTTTGTACTTGAGGGTCTCGAAGGAGGTTATCCCGCCCGTTATCTTGTATCCGGTGACGAACACGGCACCGCCGACGGGGTCAAGGGCAATGGCGTCCGATTCGGCGGTGATGTCCGTGTTGCCGTTCCCCGAGTCGAAGATGCTCCTCCAGAGGGGGGTCCCCGTGGCACCGTCATGCCTGGCGGTATAGAAATCGTAATGGCCGCTCTGGGTCGTCGAATACCCGGTGACGTAGACGTTCCCCTCCCCGTCGAGTGCCATGCACTTGGGTTCGTCGCTGTCCAGGCCGTCAAAGGTCGATGCCCAGAGTTGGGCGCCGCTTGCGGCCGCATACTTCGCCATGTAGATATCCAGATCGAGGCCGTTGGAAGCGGAGGCAGCGACGATGACGTTGCCGGCGGCATCCATTTTCACGACCTTGCCGAAGCAGGGGGCGGGGCCGTCGGTATAGCGCTTCACCTGGGGCCAGAGCATGGTCCCCTGGGGGTCATATTTCATGGTGGCGCATTCGAAGACCGACCCGTTCCACGACTGGCCCGTAATCGCGACACCGCTGGCCCCGGCCGCTATGGATGCGATCTTGTTGGTGCCGGGGTACCCGGCCGGTCCGCTGTAACGTGCCTGCCAGAGGGGGGCGCCCCCTGCCGCCGGGTATTTGAGGAGGAGGTAATCCTCCTTGCCGGAACCGTTCTGGGAATACCCCCCCACGTAGATGTCGTTGTTCGGGTCGACGGCAACGGCAGTCCCCCCGTCGCTGCCGTTCGCCGCACCGTTGAAGGTCTGGGCCCAGATGACCTCGCCGCCGTTCCTGCCGCCGCAGGAGGGGGAGCCGGTGGCACCGCAGTATTTGACGGTGTGGATGTCGAGGTTGATACCGTTCCAGACCGTCCCGGTCACGATGACGTCGTTGTTGGCGTCAACCGTCACGTCGTTTGCCTGGTCGGAGCCGCCGGCCCTGTCGTACGCCGCGCTCCAGAGGACGCCGCTGCCGTCGGCCTTGAACTTGACCGTGTAGTAGTCGTCATTGGTGCCACCGGCGAGGTTCCGGAAACCCGCGATGATGACATTCCCTTCCGTATCGGTGGTCGAGGCGATCGCCTGCTGCTTGCCGGCCTGGGTATCAGTACTCTGCCAGACTGTGTCGCCGCCGGCGGCACGGGACTGGGATGCGGCAACGGGCAGCATCAGGAGTGCCAGGAAGAGGACCGGGAGCGGGCAACGGCGTATGGTGTTCAGAAGTCGGAACAGGGCGGCAATGATGGCGTCTCTCACGATCGTCCCTCCCATTGCATGCGTCAAGCGTTTCATTGTCATTACCATGGCGTCACCCTGTTCCAGGTGTTGTCCGGCCAGGTACCGGTCGGGTGGCAGTTCTGACGGTAGGCGCCGGTGGGGAAGCTCCCCTGCGAACACTCCGTCATTGAGCCGTCATTGTTGAAGGTCCAGCAGTCGCTCCCTTCGAGGACCGGATTCCCCGACACCACCCTCCCCTGGTGGGTAGTGTTCATGCAGTTGGTAATCATCAGCCTCTTCAGACCCGAAGCGTGGGGGGCGTGGCACTTGGAACAGGCAAAGTTGTGCTGGATGGTGGCATTGGCGGTCTTCCACCCCTTGACCGCCTCATGGACGCGGTCCTGGCTCTTCCACGTGTGGGTGGCGCCGTCGGTCAGGTTCTCCTTGCCGTGGCACCGGAGGCATAACCCGGCAAATCTGGTCGCATCCTCGGAGACCCCGGTAAGGTCCACGTAAGCCTGCGCCCCGCCCCCCTGTCCCGGGTTTGCCGCATCCTCCCGGTTGGGTGACGTCAGCCAGGTCCCCTTGAGGAGCGGCACGGCATAATCCTGCTTGCTCCCCAGGGTCGGCGTGATGCCGTGGGGATCGTGGCACGGCGTGCAGAGGCCGTTGACCCTGTTCTGGGCCGCGGTCGAATGGTTCAGGAGGCTCGACGCCTTCAGGTGGCCGCCGGCGATCGGCAGGGTCTTGTAGGGGTAGCGCAGCATGTAGCCGGTCTTGTCCTGGCCGAAGAAGGGGGGGTCCAGGTACCCCATGACCCGCGCGGTCGCTCCGAAGGTGGTCTGGTAGCCCCAGGGAGTCCGGTACCCCTCGATCCCGGGAAGGAGCGCGTTCTGCGCGGCATTCATGTGACAGTCGAAGCACTGGCCCCCCCCTTCCCGGTAGGGGTTGACGGCATCGCCGGCATTGGCCTTGGCCTTGTAGTTGTACCTGTATCCCCCCTTGCCGGCCTGGGTCTCCTTCAGGTTGCCACCGTTCCTGGTGCCGTTGAAGGTCACATAGCTCGAGGTCGTCCCCACGACCCGGGTTCCGTGGGAGTTGTGGCAGTCGAAGCACTGCACGTTGACGGAGCCGTTCCTGGTGTTGTTGATGGACGAATCGACGCCGGTGGCACTGTTGTACCCACCCTGGTTGGCGACCGCGTTGCCGTGGGCCGAAAAGGCCTTGGTCAGACCCTTCTTGCCATTGGTGGCATACTTGCCCCACGTCGTCGTGCCGGTCTGGGCATAGCGCGCCGCGATGCTCTGCTTGTCCCAGGCGTACTGCCGGGGGGTCTTGCAGTCGCCGAAGGGCTGGGTGCTGTTGTTCTGGTCGCTGTGGCAGCTGATGCAGTGGGGGGTGATCTGGGCAACCTCGGCGCGTTCCGTGGCGATGACGCCGCTGCTGACATTGCTGGCCAGAAACTGGGTGGCGGTGGAATAGAGCTTGTAGACCGTCGGCCGCACGCCGGGTCCCCAGATCACCAGGTCGACCTTGGCGTTCGGGGTCGATGAATAGTTCAGGTAGTTGTACCCCTTGTGGTACCGGACGTCGATCAGCCCTTCCGGGGTCGCTTCCCAGTGACAGGCGTAGCACTGCCGGGACGTGATCGCCACCCCCTGGACATGGTGGGAGTTGCCGGCAAACTGGCTGTTCATGACATCGGTGCGGTTGCCGATGGTCTGGGCGTGGCACTTGGTGCAGTCCCGCGGTTGACCGAAGGCCGAATGCCGGGGGACCGGCTTGTTCTTATGGCAGCTGTTGCACGGCTGGTCGTCGGCATGGCTGTCGGTGAAGCGGTGTTCGTGACAGACCGTGCAGCGCGTGCCGCTGTTGTGGCCATCGCCCCAGTCGGCCCGGTAGTGCTTGCTGTCAGAGGAGTGGCAGACGTTGCAGATGCCATTGTAGGGGGCGGACGTCCGTGCATAGTCGGTGCCGCTCTGGGTCCTGGTGAACGACACCGCCGCCCTCGTGTAGGGGATGCCGAAGCGGCCGTCCGTCGAGGTCGCGACCTGGTCGTGGATCATGTAGATGTTCTTGTCGCCGTGGGGGTCGTGGCAGTCCCAGCAGAACTTTCCACCCTTCCAGGTCCCCTGATACGCCGAATAGGTGCCGAACAAGGTCGACCTGGTGGGGGAGTACACCTTGGTCCACCCGCCGGAATTCGTGAAATCGTTGTAGTGCTTGTACCCGAAATGGACCGACGAGGCCCGGGCCTTTTTCGGCTTGATCGTTCCGGAGCCGCCGTTGAAGCCGAGGGTGTACTTGTAGGGGGGGTATTTGACCGGATCCTTGTTGTAGTCGTGACAGTTGGCGCACTTGCCGCCGGTGTCGTCGTCGTGGCACTGGAGACAGACACCCATCATGATGTACTGGTTCTTGATGTCAGCCTTCTGCTCCTCCTTCCAGATGCCGGCTCCGGTGTTGTGGGTCTTCCGGTCGCTGGAGTGGCACTGGACGGCCTCCTGGTCGGTCAGGCAGGATACGCTTTGCATGGCGCGGTGATCGGGACGGACCACGGCCGTGCCGTCGGCCCACCTGGCGGTTGCCGTGTGGGAACTGGAGATGTTGGCAAGCTGGGGCGCCATGGATTCGCCGGCGTCGTGGCACCCCAGACACTCACCCTGGGAACGGGTCATGTGGCAGTAGACGCACTCCCCTTCGAACCGTCGGGAAAACTGCTGATGCTGTCTGAGCCGGAACACGTTGGTGGGGTCGTTGTGGTAGACGGAGTTGTCGTGACAGTACCAGCAGGCGTTGTTGCCGGGGAAGTTGGCGGCGGGGTTCCTGCTCACCGGATAGCTCCCGGAGCTGGAGTACCGGCCGTGGCCGGACGTTACCCACTCGGTCAGGTTGATCTTCGCGTTGCTCCCCCCCGTCGTGATGGAGGTGTCCACGTCACTGCCGGTCGTGCCGTGACAGTTCTTGCAGACGACCTGAGCCCCCACCGATCCCCCCCAGACGGGATCGGCGCCGTCCTTGTGGCAGGCGGTGTTGGAGCACGACTTGTCCGCATTGTAGGTCCCTCCCCGCTTGAAGACCACATCCTTGACCTTGTTGACGTGGAAATCGCCGTTCAGGTGGGAGACCTCCCCCATGGATCCGGGGGGGATGCCGTTGGCATGACAGCCGAGGCAACTGCCGTTCCCCTTGATGGTCGAAGCATGGCACTCGTCGCAGGTGTAATCGGACTGGACGTGCCGCGGGTGGGAGTTGGCCCGCGGCGTGCCGACCCCCTGGTTCGGGAACATGGGGATGGCCCCCATCCACTCCTTGCCCGATGCCCAGCCGGTCACGATGGGCCAGACCTTTGCCGGCTCGCTGGCCGTGGCCGGATGCAGCTTGCCGTCGTGACAGCCATCGGTGCTGCAGGAACCGACCGGGTGGCCGTGGCAGGTATTGCACTTGGCATCCTTGTCGGTCCAGGCGAACTCCTTGACCTGGTCGGGGTCCGTCGTCCCGTCGCTATGGCAGTAGATGTTGTCGCAGGTTTTCCGCGTCGCATCGTAGCTCGGCTCGGCACGGCCGACGATGTTCCACCGGGGGTTGATGGCGATGTCGGGTTTCCCGTTCACATGTTTCGACGCGGAGGTCGTGTTCAGGAGGAGGTCCCCCTCGCCGACCGTGGCATAGTGGCAGTAGTTGCAGGGGTACTTCCTGATCCACTGGGGGCCGACCAGCAGGTGATGGCCGGCGGACGACATGGTCAGGTCGGGTGAGCAGAGGCCCTGTTCGGCGTTCCACGAACCGCCGATAGCCGTGCAGTTGGACTGGGTGTTGTCCAGTGCCGTCCTCCCCTTGTGGCAGGAGATGCACTTGGAGGTTTTCGAGTCAGACCAGGAGAGGGCGATCGTGGCCAGTCCCGGATTGCCGCCGGCATCCTTGCGGCCGTCGCTGTGGCAGTAGTTGGTGCAGGTGCCGTTACGGGGGGAGAGTGAACTGAGGTAGTCGGGATAATTGACCGAGCCTCCTATGTAGTTACCCCCCGAATTGGGCGAGGTGGTGAACTGGACAGCGAGGGGTCTCTTGCCGGCACTGGTGGCATGGGAAAAGGGCCTGGGTTCGATGTGGTGGTCGGGGTGGCACTTGCTGCAGACGACCGTCCCCTCTCCGTAATATTGCCGGTGTTTTCCCTCGTGCTTGCCGTTAGATGGCGGAGCATGGTGACACAGTGTGCAGTCACCGGTCGAGGTCTTGTCGCCGGCGGCAGAGAGGGGTGCGGAGCCCCACTGGGGGGTGCTCCTGCCGAAATGGCAGTTGACATCGGTGCAACTGCCGGGGCTGGGGACGGCTGTCTGGGGGAAGGCCGAGGTCGAGCCCTTGTAGACGGCATGTTGCGGGGAGAGGTTGATGTTGGCGGCTATCTTGATCAGTCCGTCCCGGTGGGACGAGGTGTAGCCTGAGCTGCCGGGGTGGCACTTGGCACAGGACGCCGCCGTGGCGGCTTCGCCCACGTGGGTCCTGTGGTTTCCCCGGACCCCCCCGCTGGAAGGGTTTCTGTAGGAAGAATCTTCGGGGCGGATGTCCCTCGTGCTGTTCGTGCCGTGGCAGCCATGGCAGGTGAGGTCTGCGTGCGCTTCGTTCGTCAGGGGGGAGAGGTGAGAGGCGACCAGTACCAGCAGCATCGCCCCGAGTGATCCGGCTTGCACAAACAAGATGCCCATACGACATCCTCCCATGAAGCATATCAAATGAATTAAAAGCTCTTTGACCGGGATCGCGGATATGTTCAGTTAAATTAACTTTATATGCAATTCTTAACCCAATTTTATTAAGGTCCCGATTCCTCCGGGATAGGGTGTGGGCGCCGGCTGCAATCCGGGCGGGGTGCTTCATGCAGGTCTGCGTGCCGGGG
>Ga0129297_10000283_pt1 | contig 24199 bp, 23 predicted proteins | sample I18A1metaG_FD_94708 | JGI IMG/M metagenome (GOLD analysis project Ga0129297, IMG submission 94708) | Lake sediment bacterial and archeal communities from Gulf of Boni, Indonesia to study Microbial Dark Matter (Phase II) - ​I18A1 metaG | ecosystem: Environmental > Aquatic > Freshwater > Lake >... | reverse complement strand
GTGGGGGTACGGGGGTCGCAACATCCACTTCGGCGTGCGGGAGCACGCCATGGGGGCCGTACTGAACGGCATGGCGGCCCACGGGGGGTTCATCCCCTTCGGCGCCACCTTCCTCGTCTTCGCCGACTACCTCCGCCCCAGCATCCGCCTGGCTGCCCTCATGGGGCTCCAGGTGGTCTACGTCTTCACCCACGACAGCATCGCCGTGGGGGAGGACGGCCCGACCCACCAGCCGGTGGAACAGCTGGCATCCCTGAGGGCCATCCCGGGGCTCACGGTGATCCGGCCGGCAGACGGTGGTGAAACCGCCGTTGCCTGGCAGGCGGCGCTGGAGGGCCGAAGCGGCCCGACCGCCCTGGTCCTCAGCAGGCAGAACGTGGCGACCCTGGACCGGGCACGCTTCGCGCCGGCCGACGGTCTCCGCAAGGGGGGGTACGTCCTGGCGGAGGGGGATGGCGGCTCCCCCCGGCTCATCCTCATCGCCAGCGGCAGCGAGGTCGGCCTGGCGCTCTCGGCCCGGGAACTCCTCCAGGAGCAGGGGATCTCCACCCGGGTCGTCTCATTGCCGAGCTGGGAGCTGTTCGACGCCCAGCCCCCCGCCTACCGCGACGACGTCCTCCCCCCCCGGGTCACGGCCCGGCTGGCAGTGGAAGCCGGCTGCGGCCAGGGGTGGCACCGCTTCGTCGGCGACGGCGGCGACCTGGTGACCGTGGACGGATTCGGGGCATCCGCCCCCGGTCCGGCCGTGCTGGCCGCCTACGGGTTCACCCCGGAAAACGTCTGCGCCCGGGCCCTCGCCCTGGTGGAGCGGGGGGGAGAAGCTCCGTGACGAAGCCGGCCGGAGCAGAGCGGACCACCTGGCGCCTCATCGACACCGGCCCCCTCCCCGGCCCGGAAAACATGGCCATCGACGAGGCCCTGCTGGGCTGTTTCGACCCAGACCGTTCCCCGCCGACCCTGCGCCTCTACGGCTGGGAGCCCCCCGCCTTCTCCTGCGGCCGCTTCCAGAAGCCGGAGGAGATCCTGGACCTGGAGCGTTGCCGGGAGGAGGGGATCCCGGTGGTCCGGCGGATCACCGGCGGCGGGGTCATCTACCATGCGGCGGAGCTGACCTACTCCCTGGTCTGCCCCGCCGCGGCCATCCCCGGCAGCCGCAGCGTCAAGGCGGCCTTTTTCCACCTCACCTCGTTTCTCCTCGAATTCTACCGCCGGCTCGGCCTCTCCCCCTGCCACGCCGTCGACCACCACAAGGACGACCGCCGCCTGGGGGAACGGACCCCCCTCTGCTTTGCCGGCACGGAAAGCTGCGACATCCTCATCGGAGGGAGAAAGATCGGCGGCAATGCCCAGCGCAGGCTGAAAGAGACGGTCTTCCAGCACGGTTCGATCCCCCTGCGGCAGATGGCGGGGATCGGGGGAGCATACCTGCGGGAACCCTCCCCGGGGGTGGTGGAGGCGACCACCTCCCTTGCCGGCGAGGGGGTCCTGCTGCCGCGGGAGAAGCTCGCGGAGTTGCTGGCAGACGCCTTTGCGACCCGGATGCACGTCTCCCTTGCCCGGGGCAGCCTGACGGAAGCCGAAACAGGAGCCGCCGCCGAGCTTATGCAAGATTTTGCATGACTATGGGGAGCAGTTCCACTATGATGCAGGTCATCACATTTCCAAAGGAGATCAGCCCGAATGAGAAAGTTGTACGCGATACTCGCCGTCCTTACCCTCGTCCTCTCCATCGGCGTCACGGCGATGGCCCAGGGGAAAGAAGCCCGCAAGACCGCGCGGAAAGCCGGTTGCTCCGACTGCGCGAAGTGCGATGTCACCCCGGACCAGATGCGCACGTTCAAGCGCGACACCATCGACCTGCGCCAGGAGCTGATGAACAAGCGCTTCGACCTGCAGCGGGAACAGCTGAAGGAGACGCCGGACAGCGCCAGGACCGCCGCCCTCGAAGCGGAGATCGCCGCGGTGAAGGAGAAAATAGACGCCAAGCGCAAAGCCGCCAACCTGCCCGAGTCGATCTGCACCGACAGGGACTGCCCCCTGATGGCCGGTGACTGCGGGAAGTGCGCCACAGGAAAAGGATGTGCCTGCGACTGCTGCAAGAAGGCCGGCTCCTGCGACACGTGCAAGAAGTGCAAACAAGGGGAGTGCCCCCAGTGCAGGGAGTGCAAGAACTGCATGAAAACCGCGGAGTGCGCCAAGTGCGCCACGAAAAAGCAGCCCGCCAAAGCCGGCTGTTCCAAGTGCAGCAAGAAATAATCCTCCCGGTGCCGGCAGACCGGCCGGCGAGCAGAGGTACCCACACGCAAAAAGGCCTCCCCGATCGGGAGGCCTTTTTGCGTGCACTCATCTCTCTCCATGTCATCAGGGGGGTGGCTAGTCCCCTCCCGTGAAGGTGCGGACCGCTGCAGGGCTGCCGATCATCCGGTAGATCGTCACCTCCTCCCAGGGGGTGAGGAGGGGACTCTCTTCCGTCAGGCTCTTCGCCGCCTCGGCGAGGATGCCGTCGTGGATAGCCCAGCTCCGGCCATGGACGGTCTTCTCCATGCCCGGCATGCGGAAGGGGGTCGATCCGTCCAGCCGGTCGTACAGCAGGCCGCCCGGCCTGAACTGGCGGTCGATCTCCTGCATGAGCAGCCTCCCCTTGAGATAGTCGAAGCCGTACCGTTCGTAACGGACCGCGTTGTCGTAGGTGAGGGGTTCTCCCAGGATCATCTCGATTCCCAGCGAATCGACGAACCGCTCGAACAGGAGGAAAAACTCGCCGAACATCCGCAGGCCCCTGCTCGTCTGGTTGGGGAAGAGCCCCGCCTCCATCGCCCGGACCTCCTCGGGGATGTTCCTCCCCAGGGTGGTGAAGCAGTTGTTCCTCCCCTGGTCATCCAGGTCCACGTCGAAGCGGGGTGCGGCGGGGTCGTTGATGATGCAGAAGGAGAGCTCCATCTGGTTGTAGTGGGTCCCGGCAATGTCGAGGAAGAATACCGTGCGGCGCTCCTCCGGGTGGCTGCGCACCTCGATGCGCGCAAAGTTCATCCCCTCCGGGGCCAGGATCTTCACCAGCCGCTCCCCGTGGCGGTTACAGCCGCTTTCCGGCACGATATCGAGGAGCTCCAGCAGCCTCGGGGGGAGCAGGCCGGCGTACATCCGCTCCTTTTCGGCCGGATCAAGGGAATTGATATCCAGCAGGGAGAAGAGCTGGCGCCCCTCTGCGGAGACAAGGGGGGGATTGAGGGGTAGTTTTGGCATTTTGGGCATCGGGTCACCACGTCAGGCCGGAACGGCTGTTCAATTCTACCACGAAATGCCCGGGCTCATCCCATTATTTCCCGGGGGTGCGCCAGTGCCGGACGGCACCCGCGGCACCGGCTTCACGCAACAGGCCGCCACCCCGGTGAAAGCGGCTCAACTACCTGATACCGTGATGAATATCTGTTGACACGAAGCGCTTGATACTGGTACTTTCTTCCTTCGGAGACACTATCGAGACAAACTGGATATGCTGGGGGAGCTCACAGGAGCTGAGAGGAGGCCGGCCGGCCTCAAACCCTTCGAACCTGACCGGGCCACCGGTGGAGGGAAGCATACGGGAAGCAGAACAGCCGGCCGCCTTTGCGGCTTTTTTTTATGGAGCCATGATGCAGATCACCATCAACGGAGAAGAGCGCAACATCCCGGGGCAGACCGTGCTGCAGCTGCTTCAGTCCCTGGACATCGACCCGCGGCGGGTTGCCGTGGAACTCAACCTGGAAATCCTGCCGAAGGCGGAGTACGAATCGGCACCACTTGCCGACGGCGACCGGATCGAGATCGTCCACTTCGTCGGCGGCGGATAACGGCAGGAACGAGGTGCAAGGATTGAGTCACGGGACCCACGGCACCAGCTGAAACCATTTTTCAAGAATCAGGCTCGTTTTCAAGGAGTACAGCCATGTCACAGAATAACGATAAACTTGTCATTGCCGGACGGGCATTCACCTCCCGCCTGATGGTCGGCACCGGGAAATACGCCAGCAACGAACAGATGGTGCGGGCACTGGAGGCATCGGGCGCGGAGATCATCACCGTGGCGGTGCGGAGGGTGAATCTCGACCGGAGCAAGGAGTCGCTCCTCGACTTCATCGACCTGAAAAAATATACCCTGCTCCCCAACACCGCAGGCTGCTACACCGCCGATGACGCCATCCGTACCTGCCGCCTCGCCCGGGAAGCCGGGATGTCGGACTTCGTCAAGCTGGAAGTCCTTGGGGACGAGAAGACCCTCTTCCCCGAGAACGAGGAACTGCTCAAGGCGGCAAAGGTGCTGGTCAAGGAGGGGTTCACCGTGCTTCCCTACTGCAGTGACGATGTCATCCTCTGCAAGAAGCTCGAGGATATCGGCTGCGCCGCCGTCATGCCCCTGGGTGCCCCCATCGGCAGCGGGCTCGGCATCCGCAACCCCTACAACATCAGGATCATCCTGGATGCGGTCAAGGTGCCGGTCATCGTCGATGCCGGCGTCGGCACCGCCTCCGATGCGGCCATTGCCATGGAGCTCGGCTGCCACGGCGTGCTCATGAACACGGGCATCGCCGGCGCGAAGGACCCGGTGGCCATGGCGGAAGCGATGAATCTCGCCGTGCGTGCCGGCAGGCTCGCCTACCGCGCCGGCCGCATCCCGAAAAAGCTCTACGCAACCGCATCCAGCCCGATCGAAGGACTCGTGGAGTAATCATGAACCCAGCAAAAGGCCTGGACTTCAATCTCTATCTGATCACGGACAGGAACCAGACCGGGAACCTGCGCCTGGTCGACGTTGTGGAAGAGGCCCTCAAGGGAGGTGTCCGTGGTGTCCAGCTGAGGGAAAAGGACCTGTCCAGCCGCGAACTGTACGAACTCGCCTACGACCTGCGCAAGCTCACCAGCAGGTACGATGCCCGGCTTATCGTGAACGACCGGGTGGATGTCGCCATGGCGGTCGATGCCGACGGGGTCCACCTCGGCCTCAACAGCCTCCCCATCCACCGTGTCCGCCGCCTGCTCGGCGACCACAAGCTCATCGGCCTCTCCTGCCACAACCAGGTCAATGCCATCATGGCCCAGGAAAAGGGGGCCGACTTCATAACCTTCGGCCCGGTTTACTACACCCCCTCCAAGGCCCAGTACGGCAAGCCCGTCGGTGTCGACAAGCTGGAGATAGTCTCCCACCTGCTCGAGATCCCCGTGTTCGCCCTCGGCGGCATCAAGCGGGACAACATCCACGAGGTGGTTGCCGCCGGAGCAGCCGGGATCTCTCTCGTCTCGGCCATCATCGCCAGTGACGACCCGCGCGGCGAAGCCGAAGCGATGATCTCCCTGCTCCCGCCGGCCCGGCCACGGACGACATGACGAAGCTTCCTGCCGGAGTCCACCCGGACCTGCGAATCAACTCCTACGGATGGTACCTGCGCAGCCGGTTCGGCTGCCGCATCAGCAAGGTCAACGTGGACGCAGGATTCACCTGCCCCAACAGGGACGGCAGCCGCGGCCACGGCGGCTGCATCTACTGCGACAACTCCTCCTTCTCCCCCGGCGCCACCCAGTCGACCATCCCCGTCGAAGAGCAGATCGCTGCCGGCATGGCCTACCACCGCCGGCGCCTGGGGAGCGAGAAGTTCATCATCTACTTCCAGAAGTACACCAATACCTATGCCCCCCTCGACAGGCTCGCCGACCTGTACACACGGGTGCTCTCCGTGGACGATGTCGTCGGCATCTCCATCGGCACCCGGCCGGACGCCGTCACCCCGGAGATTGCGGGACTCCTCGCGGAGATCGCCCGCACGCGCTATGTCTGCCTCGAACTGGGGCTCCAGTCCATGGACGACGCCATTCTCCAGCGGATCAACCGCGGTCACACCCTCGACGAGTATGTCGCCGCGGTGAAGCTCCTCTCCGGCAAGGGACTGGACATCTGCACGCACCTGATTTACGGTTTCCCCGGCGAAAAACGGGAGAACTTCCTCCGCACGGCAGAGCTGCTGGCCGGCCTGGGGATCGACTCGGTCAAGCTGCACCAGCTCCACGCGGTCAAGGGGACCCGCCTCGCCGACCTGTACTACCGGGGCGAGTTCGTCCCCCTCGAGCAGGATGAGTACGTCGCGACGGTCTGCGACTTTCTCGAGCGGATCCCGGCGCGCATGACTATACAGCGCCTCTACGGCTCCGCCCCCCTGGACATTCGCGTGGCGCCGAACTGGGGGCTCAAAAACAACCAGATGTGGTATGCTGTGCTGAACGAACTCAAGGCCCGCGACAGCTGGCAGGGGAAACACTTCCCGCAGGAGGGTGCATGACCGACAGGCCCCCTGTCCTCTTCACGTTGCTCATCCTGACCGGAATAGTCCTTGCAGGACTCTCCGCAACAGACCTGTGCAATTTCGGCGGCTGCACCACCGCCCACTCGTACCGCTTCTTCGGCATTCACTTTGCGGCGGTGGGACTGACCTTCTTCATCCTGCTGACCGTGACCGCCCTTGCCGTCCGCCGCTACCCCCCGGCAGAGTACGGGCTGCTCCTCCTGCTGGCCGGCGGCACGGGCGCCGAACTGGAGATGGTGCGCCTGCAGAAATTCGTCATCCAGGCCTGGTGCCCGCTCTGCGTGGGCATCGCCGTTATTGTGCTCCTGCTCTTCATCATGCGAGTACGCAGACTACTGATCGACACAAGGAGGCATTCATCCATGAACCGTCGCACTTTCCTGGTGAAACTCACCCTCGTGGCCCTTGCCATGACCTGCGGATTCCTGGTCAGCTTCACCGGCATCAGGCAACCCGAAGCCCTGGCCGGTCAGCCCGATCACTTCCTTGGCAAGCAGAGCAGCAAGGTGGAGGTCTACGTCTTTTCCGACTGGCTCTGCCCCATATGCGTCAGGATCGAGCCCGCGATAGAGGCCGCATTCCCTGCCATGGAGAAAAGGGCACGGATATTCTTCGTCGACAAGATCATTCACCAGGAAGCGATGAACTTTGTCCCGTATCACCTCTCCTTCCTGGTCCACGAAAAGCCCAAGTATCTCCAGCTGCGCAAGGCCTTGTTCGCACTGGCAAAGAAGACCAAGAACCCGTCCGTCGATGACGTGAAGGGGGCCATCGCCCCGCTGGGAGTGACCTACAAGCAGCTCAGCTTCATGGAGGTCACCCAGATGATGGCCAGGGCCCAGACACTCTCCACCCAGTTCAAGGTCAATGCCACCCCGGTTGTCGTCGTCACCAACAGCGCGACGAAGAAGTCGAAGACGCTCGTGGGGGGCTCGGAAATCACCCAGGACAACATCCTCAAGGCCATCAAGAGCATGGAATAGCGCTCCCAGGAACACCCAGAAAAAAAGGGAGCCGGCGTGTACGCCGGCTCCCTTTTTTTCTTTAGCTGAATTTTCCCGTAGCGGCCGGTCAGGTCACCACTTCTCGGGGAGGAACAGCCGCACGCCGATTGTCCCCTGGATCCAAAACGGGTCGTACTCGGTGACCTTCGTCTCCCCCCTCTTGACGTCTCCCGACATTGCCCCGGTCCCGCGCAGGTCGGCGGTCAGGGCAATCCCCTTGGTCAGGAACCAGTCGACCCCGGCACCGACATGGCCGCCGTAGGTCCAGTCCAGGTCATAGCCGGTGCCATTGACATGGTCCAGGTCACCATTGATGAAGTCGATCCCGAGCCCCACGTAGGGGACGACCTGGCCGGTCGGCATGAACCGGTACTGCACGCCGATGGCATAGTCGGCAACCTTGGCCTCGTAGGCCTTGATACCGGCGACCTCCACGTCCAGGCGGGGGAGGTAGGAGATCTCCAGTTCACCGGCGAGGTGGTCGGTGAACCCGTAGATGAAGCCGCCATTCCAGGCGAGGCCGCTCTTCGTGTCATTGCTGTGGCCGTTGATGAACTCCGCATCACCCACTTTGACCGGCGCGGCGAAACCAAACCGGCCGGTCAGGCCGAACCGGTTGGCTATGGTGTCGGCCATGGCGGTTGAAACACCTATCAACAGGGTGAACACTCCGATGGTTATGAGTCTGAACATATGGTTATCCCCTTGGCAGAATGTTATGAATGAATCTGTGCGTCAGACGACCTCACCGTGCCACGGTTGCGGACACTGTCTGGCCGGCTGAATCGATGGCGGAGATCGTCACTGCACCCGTCCATGCGGTGGTATCGACCAGATGAGCCAGGACCGTCGTACCGTCAGCCTGGAGCGTTGCGGTCACCCGGCCACTGTTGCTGGATGAAACGGTATAGGGCTTGAAGCCTCCGGCAATGGTAAATGTTATGTCCGTCCCTGTACCGAAGCTCGCGGTACTGGGAGCGATCGTCAGTGTCGGCAAATTCGAGGTCAGCGAATACTGCCTGCCCACAAATGCCGTAACCGGGACGGCATCATTCGTGACTGCTTTGAAGACGACCGTCAGCGCGGTGAACGACCCCGGTGACGGGGAGACGATGCCCGTGCTCACATTGAAAATCCCCATCCCGGCTGAATCCGTCGTGATCGTCTGCTGATTCGGTTCCGGATTTGGTCCGATGATGGCGCCTTCAATCGTTGTGGGCACCAGGAAATCGATCGTCACATCATTGGGGTTCTTTGTGGGATTGATACTGTAAACATACATAGTGACCGGCACGCCCACACGCGGGTTGCCATTGGAATCGGTCAGCTTGAACGGGATCAGTTGCAGAACGGAAACGGCTGGGATTATCGTGGGATCTACTGTTTTGTCATAGGGTTCGAGCATGCTTGTTTGAGAGCCAGGAACCGCAGAAGCAGCGCTCGTAAACATGATCACACCGCTACTGCTGACCTGAGTCCCTCCGCCACCACCACCGACAGTCCCTCCACCACCGGTAGTCCCCGACGCCAACGGATCAGCCGCCGTGCCGCTGCCGGAACCCGACCCGCCGCATCCTGCAAGGGCCAGAGAGACGACCAGCAGCAGCACCGAAAACCAGCTCTTCAGATAGTGCATAACATACCTCCCACGGTAGAGAAATCTTCATACACGTCACATCAGTATTTCGTAACAGAAACCATACAAACAAGATTAATGATTGTCAATTGCTCATTGTTAATATTTTCAATATTTCCCCAAAACTGCCCCCATACCGCGCCCGACGCGGCGTTTCCGGTTTGCCGGGGACAGCATCTTCTGGTACGATTGAACGGTACCTACCAGGAAGGAGTTGCCATGAAAACAGCCCGCATCACCACCGGCCGGGAGCTTCCCATCGGCAAGATTCTCTGCATCGGCCGCAACTACGTCGATCACATCCGGGAACTGGGGAACGAGACACCGTCAGCGCCGGTTGTCTTCATGAAGCCGGCGAGCTCGGTCATCGGCGATGGGGGGGAGATCGTCATCCCGGCGTATTCGGCCAACTGCCATCATGAAGCGGAGCTGGCCCTGCTGGTGGGACACGGAGGGAAGAACATCCCGGAGGTCGAGGCGCTGGCCTCCCTGGCTGGCTACGGCGTGGCCATCGACCTGACCCTGCGGGATGTCCAGGACGAGCTGAAGAAGAAAGGGCTCCCGTGGGACATCGCCAAGGGGTTCGACACCGCCTGCCCCCTGTCGGAATTCGTCCCGGCGGAACGGGTCGGCGACCCGCAGCAGCTGACGATCATCATGACGGTCAACGGCGAGGAGCGCCAGCACGGCAACACGGCGCTGATGATCAACCCGGTGGCGAGCATCATCAGCCACCTCTCCACCATCTTCACCCTGGAACCGGGGGATGTCATCCTCACCGGCACCCCGGCCGGGGTGAGCAGGATCGTCCCGGGAGACCGGCTCACGGCCGAAATCCCCGGCGTGGCCATGCTGCGGGTCAGCGTCAAAGCTTAGGAGGACACCATGAGGATTATTGCGAAGAGTGCGGCGCTCTGCCTCGCCCTGGCAGCGGTTGCACCGGCCCTTTCCGGCTGCATGCCCCACCAGCAGGCGGGAAGCGCCACCGGGGCGTACATGGGGGGGCTGGCGGGGGCGATCCTGGATCAGAGGAACCCCTGGCGGGGAGGAGTGGTGGGTGCCGCCCTGGGAGCCCTTGCCGGGGCGACCATCGCCGACATCTCGGTCCATGGGGCGCGGGAAGCGGCGTACGCCCAGAGGCCGGTCGAGTACAGCACGAACGACAGCCGGGCACGCTACTATGCCGAGCCCCTGGGGTACGATGAGTCACGCCGCTGCCGAAGGGTGAAGGAGAAGGTCTACGTGGACGGGGAACTGGTGAAGAAGCGGACGGTCGTCATCTGCGACAAGGGAGAGTACGACCGGCCCGACTATCGCTACGAACGGCACTACAACCGCTACGAAAGAGACGATGATTGAAAGACAACGGGCCGGCTTCCCTGGGGAAACCGGCCCGTTCTGCGTCGTCACAGGGTGCTGATCGTCGGCGCCTCGCCGCACAGGGGGCACCCCGGATTGCGCCGCAGGGCCACCTCCCGGAACGTCATCCCGTGGGAATCGTAGGTCAGCAGCCGCCCCGCCAGCAGCCTCCCCTCGCCGAGAATATACTTGATCGCCTCCGTCGCCTGCACCGTCCCGATGATGCCGGGCAGGACCCCCAGCACCCCGGCCCGGGAGCAGGCAAGGGCCACATCGCTCTCCGGGGCCTCGGGAAAGATGCAGCGATAACAGGCGGTCTTCCCCGGGCAGATGGTGGTGGTCTGTCCCCTGAAGCGGAGGATCCCGCCGTGGGAATAGCTCTTTCCCGCCAGCACGCAGGCGTCGTTGATGAGAAACTTCGACTCGAAGTTGTCGGTGGCATCGATGACGAAGTCATACCCGGCGATGAGCCCCATGATGTTCTCCGCCGTCACCCGCAGCTGGTGGGTTACCAGGGTGACGTCGGGATTGAGCGCCTGGAGCGCCGCTGCTGCCGATACGACCTTGGGCGTGCCGAGTGCCGCCGTTGTATGGATGACCTGCCGCTGCAGGTTGGACAGCTCGACAAGGTCGCCGTCGGCTATCCCGACCGTTCCCACCCCGGCAGCGGCAAGGTACAGGAGCACGGGAGAGCCGAGCCCCCCTGCGCCGATGACCAGGACCCGGCCGGCCAGCAGCTTTTCCTGCCCCCCTTCTCCCACCCCTTCCAGGATGAGGTGTCGCGCATACCGCTCTTTCTGAACCGCTGTCAGCATCTTCAACTCCCTGAATAAAAAAAGGGGGGATGGCTCCCCCCTCTGTATCGGTCACGTCAGGCGGCGACTTCGTTCAACCGCCGGGCGTACTGCAAAAGGTTTCAGGCGGCAACCGCCTCGAGCACGACGGGGGTCAGGAGTGTGCGCAGCTTTTTGCGCGCCCCCTCCTCGATCTGCCGCACCCTCTCCCTGGAGATGGCAAAGTGATCGGCGATTTCCTGCAGTGTCAGCGGCTCCTCGGCGGCCACGCGCTTTTCGATGATGAAGCGCTCCTTGTCGTTCAGCCGCTCCAGCGCCTTGCCGACCTCCCGCTGCAGCACGACGGCCTCCTGGTGTTCCGCCAGCAGTTCCTCCTGGTTGCGCCGCTCGTCCGGGAGCATGTCCAGCATGGTGAGCCCCTCGCCGGCCTCGATCTCGGCATCGAGGGAGTATTCACCCCGCAGCCGCTGCTCCATCTCCCGGGCTTCCGACTCCTTCACGTCGAGCATCAGCGCCGCTTCCTCCAGGCCGTCGTGACCGATCATGCTTCTGATGGCACTCTTGGCCTGGTTCAGCTTGAAGAAGAGCTTTTTCTGCGCCTGGGTAGTGCCGATCTTGAGCAGACTCCAGTTGGAGACGATGAAATTCTGCACATAGGCCCTGATCCACCAGACGGCGTAGGAGATCAGCCTGATCCCCTTGTACGGGTTGAATTTACGCACCGCCATCATCAGCCCCACATTCCCCTCCTGGATCAGGTCGAGCATCTTCATGCCGTAGGAACGGTACTCGGCGCAGATCTTGACGACGAAGCGGAGATTGGAGGTGATCAGGCTGTGAGCAGCGGCAAGATCGTTTTCCTCGTAATAGCGGATGGCGAGCCGTTTCTCCTCTTCAGCATCGAGGAGGGGAAAACGGCGGATCTCCGCAAGGTAGAGCGACATACTGTCCGCAATAACGGGTAAATTCATTGCCATGTATCCCAGCCCCCTTCAGGAACCTCAAACGAAATTAGCACTCCCACAGGGGGAGTGCTAATAATATAACAACAGACTCTTAAACTTTCAAGGGGTTGTACTATTTTTTCTCGTACATAAGCACCGTCATTTCGGGACGTTTCGGTGCATAGGCAAAGGTTATCCTGATATCCCTGTCCTGCCAGCGGTAGGTAACCATGTGGGGGGCGCTGGTCCGGTCGATGACCCCTTCGCCATACTGCTTCTTCTGCATGGCAAGGAGCTTCTCGATCCCGTTCTTCTTGACGTACGCCGGGTTCATGGTCACCGATACGGCAACCAGCCTGTTGTTGGCAAAGGCAAAGGAGCGCTGCTTGATCTCCTTGCTCGGCGCAACCTGCTTGTAGATGTCCTGGGACCCCAGCTTGGTCATCTTCCCCTTGGGGTAGGCCTTGGATACACTCTTGACATCCGTACCCCAGGGAAGCTTGCCGTAACCGGCAAAGATCGGTGCGGCAAACGCTTGGGCACAGAACAGCAGGACGAGTGGAACAAGCAACAAAAGATGCTTTTTCATGGACTCTCCGTAAACCTGTAATCAATAAGTTACTTTACGGACTAATGAATATGATGTCAAGCACTACGGGGAAATGGAGGAGGAATAGCTTGCCCGGCCGCTGAAAATTATGCTACATCTTATCTGTTGCCCCCCGAGAACCCGGCCGCAACGATGCACCGTTCCTGCCTGCCGAACGACCACAACAAACGGCGAGTGCCTGCTACCCGCATACCACTTTGACGGAGGTTTTGCCCGATGGAGATCCGGATCCTTCCCCTTCCCGAGGAAAAGAAAAAACAGAAATTTACCGATGAGAGCCAGCTCAGTTTCGGCAGGCTCTTCACCGACAGGATGTTCATTGCCGAATGGAAAGCCGGCCAGGGATGGGTCGACGCCCGCATCCAGCCCTACGGACCGTTTTCCCTCGACCCTGCCTGCCTCGTGCTGCACTATGCCCAGGAGATCTTCGAGGGACTCAAGGCATACAAGTGGGAAGACGGCTCCATCGCCCTCTTCCGCCCCGAGATCAACGCCCGCCGCTTCAACCACTCGGCCGACAGGCTCTGCATGCCCGAGGTCCCGGAGGAGCTTTTCCTCCAGGGCATCGAAGAGCTGGTCCGCCTGGAACAGGAGTGGATCCCCACATCCCCCGGCACCTCCCTCTACATCCGGCCGACGATGATCGCCGTCGAACCGGTCCTCGGCGTGAAACCGTCGGATCACTTCTATTTCTACGTCATCCTCTCTCCCGTCGGCGCCTACTATGCCGGCGGGTTCAACCCGGTCAAGATCATGGTGGAGGACAAGTACGTCCGCGCCGTCAAGGGTGGGACCGGCGAAGCGAAGACCGGCGGCAACTACGCCAGCTCCCTCAAGGCCGGACTGGAAGCGAAGAAGAAAGGGTTCGACCAGGTGCTCTGGCTCGATGGGCTGGAGCGGCGCTACATCGAAGAGGTCGGTGCCATGAACATGTTCTTCGCCTACGGCAACACCGTGGTCACCGCCCCCCTGGACGGCTCCATCCTCAACGGAGTGACCCGTGGCTCGGTCATCAGCCTGGCTGACCAGCTTGGCTTCACGGTCGAGGAGCGCAAGATCAGCATCGACACCATCATGGCCGACATCGGCAGCGGCGCCATCACCGAGGCCTTCGGCAGCGGGACGGCCGCGGTCATCACGCCGGTCGGCGCCCTCTGCTACAAGGAGACCACCGCCACCATCGGCGGCGGCGGCGTGGGGGCGCTCACCCAGAAGCTGTACGACACCCTCACCGGCATCCAGACCGGTCACCTCCCCGACACCTTCGGCTGGGTGAAGAAGCTGTAAGTCCGATTCCAGGTCAAGGATGACATCACGGCGGCGAGGAAAACGGCGACGAAGGCGTACCGGGAGTATGCTGAGGAGCCGTTGAGAGCCAACGAAGAGAGGGCCTTGCCAGGGATTCGGAACGACGACGGAGTGCCCATGAAGCGCACGCAAGTGGACATCAACAGGCTCTGCAAGAGCTGTCGGCGCAAATGCAAGCAGCAGGCAATGGCCCTGATCGCCTCCTGCCCCCAGTACTCCCCGCTTCCTCCCGACCTGCGCAGCCCGTGGAAACAGCTGGACCTCCCACTCTGGGGAAAACACTGAAAACCGGTCCACGCACGGCACCATCACTGTCCGACACCACACGATGCAGCGGCTGCGGCCGCTGCATCGCCGCCTGTCCGGAAAAGCTCTACACCCTGGAGACGGCCGGATTCCGGAAACGCTCCCGCAACATCGCTCCCGAACGATGCTCCCGCTGCGGCAGGTGCATCGTCGCCTGCCCGCTGGAACTTCTCTCCGACGGTGAACCGGACCAATAACATCCCTTCCGTCCCCCCTCCCCTTGACAGCCGACCTCGCCGCACCTATGTTTTCTCCAGGAACTCACGGAGGAACCATCATGGTACGACCGGAAAAAATGACCATCAAAACCCAGGAAGCCCTCGCCGCTGCCCATGAACTGGCCGCCAGCCGGGACAACGCCGCCCTCGAGACGGAACACCTGCTCCTCGCCCTCCTGAACCAGGAGGGGGGGCTGACCGCGCCGCTCCTGCAGAAGGTCGGCGCGAATCCCCAGGCCGTCAGGAGCAGGACGGAGGCGGCCATCGGCAAACTCCCCCGCGTCAGCGGCGACACGTCCCAGGTCGCCCTCTCCTCGGCGGTGAACCGCCTCCTGACAGCGGCCCAGAAGGAAGCGGACGCCATGCAGGACAGCTTCGTGGCCACGGAGCATCTCCTCCTGGCCATGGCGGGTGACAAGGGGAGCGAGGCGGGGAGGATCTTCGCGGAGAACGGCATCTCCCGCAACGCCCTGCTCGCCGCGCTCAAGGAGGTCCGGGGGGATGAGCGGGTGACGGACCAGAACCAGGAGGAGCGGTACCAGGCCCTGGCCAAGTACGCCCGGGACCTGACCGACCTGGCCCGGAAGGGGAAACTCGACCCGGTGATCGGCAGGGACGACGAAATCCGCCGGGTCATCCAGGTTCTTTCCCGCCGCACCAAGAACAACCCTGTGCTGATCGGCGAACCGGGGGTGGGGAAGACGGCCATCGTCGAGGGGCTCGCCAGCCGGATCGTCGCCGGGGATGTCCCCGAGACCCTGAGGAACCGGCGCCTGGTGGCCCTGGACATGGGGGCGCTGGTGGCCGGGGCCAAGTACCGGGGGGAGTTCGAGGAGCGGCTCAAGGGGGTCATCAAGGAGGTGGAGAAATCGGAAGGTGAGATCATCCTCTTCATCGACGAGCTCCACACCCTCGTGGGTGCAGGGGCGGCCGAGGGGGCCATGGATGCCTCCAACATGCTCAAGCCGGCTCTGGCCAGGGGGGAGCTCCACTGCATCGGTGCCACCACCCTGAACGAGTACCGCAAGCATATCGAGAAGGATGCCGCCCTGGAACGCCGCTTCCAGCAGGTCTATGCCGGCGAGCCGGGGGTCGAGGACACCATCGCCATCCTGAGGGGGCTCAAGGAGCGCTACGAGAACTTCCACGGCGTGCGCATCAAGGACAGCGCCATCATCGCCGCTGCGACCCTCTCCGACCGCTACATCACCGACCGGTTCCTCCCGGACAAGGCCATCGACCTCATCGACGAGGCGGCCTCGCGCCTGCGGATCGAGATCGACTCCCTGCCGACGGAGATCGACGAGGTGGAGCGGAAGATCATCCAGCTGGAGATCGAGAAACAGGCCCTGCTCCGGGAGCAGGACCCCCACGCCCGGGAGCGCCTGAGAAAGCTCGCCGACGAGCTGGAAGAGCTGAAAGGGCAATCGGCGACCCTCAAGGGGCACTGGCAGAAGGAGAAGGAGCTGCACAACCGGATCAGCGACCTGAAAAAGCAGCTGGAGGAGAAGAAGGAGGAGGCCCGCAAGAGCGAGCGGGAAGGGAACCTGGCACGGACCGCCGAAATCCGCTACGGCGAGCTCCCGGCACTGGAGAAGCAGATCGCCGCCAGCCAGGAGGAGCTGCTCAGGAGCCAGCAGGAGGGGCGGATGCTCCCCGAGGAGGTCGACGGGGACATGGTGGCGGAAATCGTCGCCAAGTGGACCGGCATCCCGGTCAACCGGATGCTGGAGAGCGAAACGGAGAAGCTGGTCAGGATGGAGGAGCGGCTGAAGAGCCGGGTCGTCGGCCAGGACGAGGCGCTGATCCTGGTCGCCAACGCGGTCCGCCGGGCCCGGTCCGGCCTCTCCGACCCGAGCCGCCCCATCGGCTCCTTCATCTTCCTCGGCCCCACGGGGGTGGGGAAAACCGAGACCGCCCGGGCCCTGGCCCAGTTCCTCTTCGACGACGACCAGGCGATCGTCCGGATCGACATGAGCGAGTACCAGGAGAAACATACCGTGGCCCGCCTCATCGGCGCCCCCCCCGGCTACGTGGGGTACGAGGAGGGTGGCCAGCTCACCGAGGCGGTCCGGCGCCGACCCTACAGCATCGTCCTGTTCGACGAGATCGAAAAGGCCCACCCGGAGATCTTCAACGTTCTCCTCCAGGTGCTGGACGACGGCCGCCTCACCGATGGCCAGGGGCGCACGGTGGATTTCCGGAACACGGTCATCATCATGACCAGCAACATCGGCTCCCACTGGATCCAGCAGTACGGCACCAGCGACTACCCCCGCATGCGGGCCATGGTCATGGAGGCACTGAAGGAGAGCTTCAAACCCGAATTCCTCAACCGGGTCGACGAGACGGTCATCTACCACCCCCTCGAACTGGACCGGATCAAGGAGATCGTGACCATCCAGCTGCGGGCGCTCGCGGACCGGCTTGCCGAACGGCACCTGCAGCTGACGGTCAGCGACCGGGCGCGGGAGTACATCGCCAGCGAAGGGTACGATCCGGCCTACGGGGCGCGCCCCCTGAAGCGGACCATCCAGCGGCTGCTCCAGGACCCCCTGGCCCTGATGCTGCTGGAGGGTAAGTTCGGCGAGGGGGCGACCATCACCGTGGACCTGGCGCCGGACGGCCGGGGACTTGTGATCGCCTGAGAGGGACAAACGACCGGGACGGGCGGGTCATGAACCTCGTTTGACATCACCGGGTATCGTGATACTGTATTAGTAATTTTTCATATAAAAGCGCGTCAAGGCTAAACCTCCCGAGAGGGGGGGGCAGAAAGCGGCGGGTCTTCCTGAGGATGATGGCCGAGCTACCGAAATTTCCCATCGGTACGCCCGGCCATTTCTGTTTGCGGGCCCGCAACGCATCTGTTCACGTCGCTGCAACCGTACCCTATCACCTCAGGTAAGGAGGCGTTCCATGAGACGATTGACGAGCGTTGTACCTCGCAGCATGTGGCGCAGCCCGGCCGCCTTCCGGGCCGTGTTCCGCGGGCTTTCCGGAGTCCTGCTCCTGTTCATCGTGGCTGCCGGTCTCGTCTGCTCGCCCGCCCCCCTGTCCGCCGCCCCCTTTGCGAAACATGTCCAGTTTACCCAGCCCGACAGTCAGCAGATCACCCTCTGGGGGGTGGGCGACGAGTTCCAGGCGGTGTTCGAGACCACGACGGGGTACACGGTGGTGTTCGACCCCCGGCAGCAGGCATACTTTTATGCCACCCTTTCGGATGACGGGCAGGACCTCCTCTCCACGGGAGTGTACGCCCACAGACAGGCACCGACCTCATTGGCCCAGCATGTCAGGATCGATCCCGGAGCGGCCGCTGCATCTGCCCGGGAACGGCGCAACCAATGGAAAGCAGACACCGGCCTGGCCATGCGCTGGTCCCACCTGAAGTCGCAGACGCTGGGCACCCCCCTCGCATCCGACGCTTCAGGCGGGGTCACCGCCCCGCCGTCATCTCCGACCCTCGGCAGCAAGGTCGGCCTCACCCTCCTGATCGACTTCCCCGACGTCCCGGCGACCATCGACAGGAGCGAGATCGAAAGTTTTCTCAATGGTGACGCCTATACCGGCTACAACAACAACGGCTCGGTGAAACAGTACTTCAGCGATGTGTCCACATCCCTCCTCACCTACACGAACGTCGTGACCATCTACGTCCGGATGACGCAGCCGAAGAGTTACTACAACAATACGGCAAAGAGTTCCGGTACCCAGGGTCGCCTGCTCATCAACGATGCCCTCGCGATCCTGAAGGCCAGGAGTGACTACAACGACACGATCCTGCCGACGTTCGATTCCCTCACGACGGACGGCGCGGGGAATGTCGCCGCCCTGAACGTCTACTTTGCCGGTTCCGACAGCGGGGTCTGGAGCTACGGGCTCTGGCCCCACTCCTGGGTCCTTGCAAGTCCCGTGTCCCTGGGGAACGGAAAATCGGTCTGGCGGTACCAGATCACCGACGTCGGCACCTCCCTGGAGCTGGGCACCTTCTGCCACGAAAACGGCCACATGCTCTGCGGCTTCCCCGACCTCTACGACTACGGCTATGACTCCGTCGGCGGTGCGGGGGTCTTCAGCCTCATGGGATACGGCGGCAGCGGCACGAATCCCAAGCAGGTCGATGCCTACCTGAAAAGCGCCGCCGGCTGGGCGACCGTGACCGACCTGGATGGTGCCGCGGTGCAGACCGGAACGCTGGCGGCCGCGCCCGCCAGCGGCTACAACAGCTTCTACCGCTACCGGCGGCCGGGGGTTGCCACCGAGTACTTCATCCTCGAAAACCGGCAGAAAACGGGGCGGGATGCCGGTCTCCCGTCGGCCGGAATCGCGGTCTGGCATGTGGATGAACTCGGGGATCGGGACAACCAGAGCATGACGCCGAACACGGCTCACCGCAACTACGAACTGACCCTGGTCCAGGCGGACAACCTGTGGCATTTCGAGAGATATCTCAACTCGGGTGACGCCGCCGACCTGTACTACCTCGGCAATGCCGCCGCCGCTTACACAAATCGCCTGGACGATACGAGCGCCCCCAACGCCCACTGGTGGGACGGCTCGGCATCGGGGATGATCCTGGGCGACTTCACCGCTCCCGGCATCTCCATGGGTTTCCATGTCGGCACGACCGGCACCCCGCCGGTGGCGGTTGCCACGGCAATCCCCGCAAGCGGCACCGCGCCGCTGACGGTCAGTTTTGACGGCAGCGGCTCCTCAGATCCTGACGGGACGGTGGTGAGCCATGCCTGGAGCTTCGGCGACGGCACCAGCACCAGCGGCCCCCTCGTGAGCCACACCTATGCCGCTGCGGGAACATACACCGCGACCCTTACTGTTACGGACAACAGCGGGCTGACCGCCAGCACCACGGTGTCGATCTCCGTGGCCGCTCCACCGGTGACAACCGCCATCCACATAGGCGATCTGGATGCTGCCCGGTCAGCGACGAAAAAGAGCTGGACGGCCAAAGTGACGATCACCGTGCACGACGCTGCCGAGCACACCGTGGGGGGTGCGACGATCAGCGGCACCTGGTCAACGGGGGGGAGCGGCTCCTGCACCACCAGCAACAGGGGGCTCTGCTCCGTGAGCAGGAACGGCATACCGCTCCAGACATCCAGCACGGTCTTCACGGTGACCGGGGTCACCAGGGCGAGCGCCACGTACGCCCCCTCGGCCAACCATGACAGTGACGGCGGCTCCGACGGCACCACCATCACCGTCGCACGGTAACCGCCAGCGGATCGCGGGGGGAGACGCCGTCCCTTATCGCATACAAATACGGCACGGCCCTCACCCGAGCACTGAAAGGAGACCAGCAATGTCGACAAGAACGTCACTCACCCGAGCCTTCATCTCCCTGCTCTGCAGCACCCTGCTTAGTGGCGGGGTGCCCCCGGCCGCTGCCGGAGAGGCGCAGTATGTCATCGAGATAAGTGTTGACGGCGGTGGATCGAGTTACATCCAGTCCCTGATAGACCTCGGCGATCTCCCGAACTTCAAGCGGTTTCAGACCCAGGGCGCCTGGACGAACAATGCCCGGAACGACTACGATGTGACCGTCACCCTCCCCAACCATGTCACCATGGTCACCGGCCGCGGGGTCAAGGGTGTCGCCGGCACTGGCCACATGTGGACCAGCAACACGGACCCGTCCGCTGACCCTGCCGCACTCACCTACTCGATCCAGAACAACAAGGGAGCGTACGTCTCCAGCGTTTTCGACGTGGTCCACGACAATGGGCTGAGGAGTGCCCTGTATGCGACGAAATCTAAATTCTCGCTGTTCGATCATTCGTACAACAACGGAAACGGCGCACCCGACAACACCGGCCCGGACAACGGCCCCAACAAGATCGACGTCTATGTCAACAGCGCGGACTCTTCGTCGGTCACCGACAGCTTCGTGGCGGCAATGAAGAGCACCCCCTTCAATTACGCCCTGCTGCACTATACCGATGGTGACACCGCCGGCCACGCCTCGGGGTGGGGGAGCGCCGCGTACAACAATGCCCTGGTGGCCGTTGACGGTTACCTGGGGCGCATCTTTGAGCTGGTTACCAGCACCCCCGCCCTCCAGGGGAAGACGGACATCATCCTGACTGCCGACCACGGCGGCAAGGGGACGGACCACTCCCTCAACTCCGAACCGCTGAACTACACCATCCCCTTGTACGTCTGGGGCCCGGACGCAGAGGCCGGAGCGGACCTCTACGGCCTCAATCCGTCAGTCAGGGCCGATCCGGGGTCGTCCCGCCCCCCGTACACCGATACTGCTCAACCGATCCGTAACGGAGAGATGGCCAACCTTGCCCTGGACATCCTCGGGCTGAGCGGAGTCCCCGGGTCGACACTCGACCAGACACAGGACCTGGCGCTCGCATCCCCCTTTGCCAACGGCGAGTGCGGCAGTGACAACGGCAAGGCGCTCCCGGCTGCCCCGGTCAATCTGTGCAACGCCGGTGTCGCTTCGGCGGTCAGCGGCGCCGGCCCCTGGAACTGGTCCTGCACGAACGGCGGCGTGAAGGTGGCCTGCAGCGCCACCGTGCTCACCACTCCCGCCATCACGACGGCCTCTCCGCTCCCACCTGCCACCAGGAAAACGGCGTATGCAGTCGCCCTGTCGGCCACGGGCGGACTCCCACCCTACACGTGGGCCATCTCTTCCGGCAAGCTCCCACCCGGCCTTTCCCTGAACGGCACCACGGGTGTCATCAGCGGGAAGGCGAGCAAAACCGGCACAGCGGGATTCACCGTCAAGGTCACGGACACCACGGGTGCCATGGCGACCAGGGCATTTTCCCTGACGGTCAGGTGATCACCCTTCCGACAGCCGGGCATCGTCGAAGCGCCTCCTGCCGATAAAAAAAGCCTCCCGGAACTCTCCGGGAGGCTTCTACGTAGTCAGGGGGCATCATGGCGCTTCGGCCGGGGAAGCCCCGTGGTCTCCGAGTCGCGGCTACTTCCGCTCCTCCTTCAGCCTGTTCTCGAGCATGTAACTGAGGAGGTTGCGGCACATCTGCAGCCGTTTCAGATAGACCTTCCGGGGCGTGGCCTCAAGCTTCTCGATCTCCGCCTTGAGGGCGTCGCACTTCTCCAGCGCGCTTCTCAGCTCCGCCGCCGTCATGTTCATGAAGTTTTCGCTCTGGCCGCAGAGTGCATCGAAGTCGCTCTTCCAGCCGCTCTCCCCTGCCCGGGCGACCGGGCATCCGTGGTGACCGGGTACAAGCTCTCCCTGCAGGAGGAGCGCGGTTGCCAGGAGTGTCGTGAACGCCAGCTTCTTCATCACTGATCCCTCATGTCCGGGTGGCACCGGCGGCACTCATCCATGGGGAAGGCGATGGAGATGTGGCAGACCCCGCAGTAGTTCCCCTTGAGGATCTCCGGCATGGTGAAGTGGGTACCCTTCTTCTTGATGTTGAAAAGATCCGGGTGGCAGTTGTCGCAGTCGAGCCAGGCCGTGTGGGCCTTGTGGGGGAAAACCGCCGGCGGGATGATGGTCATCTCCGCTTCCAGGAGCAGCTCCTTGTCGAACTTCATGTCCTGGGATTTCTTCTTCAGATAGGTCTGGGGCTTGATCGCCCCGCTGCGCAGCCCCTCGGACCAGTCCACGCCGTTGCCCGTGGCGGTCATGGGCATTGCTTTCTGCAGGAGGAACTCCTCGAACCTCCGGGCACTGTAGCCGATGTCGCCATTGTGGCACTTCTCGCAGTTGCCGTTATGGCGGAAGGCGATTTTGCCGTTATGACAGGCGCCGCAGTACTTGCCGGTCCGGTTGGCGCGCTCGGTTATTTCGGTGGCGTTGGTCTTCATCAGGAACTCGAGCTCGCCGTGGCAGACCCTGCAGGTGAACCGGCTCCGGTGCAGCCAGTGGGAGAATACCACCGGCTTCTGCCCGTTCTGACTGGACAGCCTGTCGATGACGATGGTGCCGAACTCCTCCCGGGGGGGGAGCGGCGGCAGGGCAAAGTTCGCGCCGGCCTGGGAGGCCGTGAGCACGAGTACGGCAAGAAGGAGTAGACGTGTCATCGTTCGCGTCACACCTGCTTGGTATGGCAACGACGGCAGTCGTTCTGCGGGAACGCGACACTGCCGTGGCAGGCTCCGCAGTACTTCCCGGCAAAGAGGTCGATCATGCTGTACTTGTCGGTCCCCTTTTTCACCCCGACGAAGATATCCGGATGGCAGACTTCGCAGCCGTTCCAGACGGTGTGCTTCTTGTGGGAGAAGATGATCTCCGGGACACCGTCGACCTTGGCGCCGATGGTGAAATCCTTCTGGTTTGACATGGGGGGACGCTTGGTGGACACCCCCTCCACGTAATCGATCAGCCTGATGGCCCCCTCGTCCTCCGCCTTCTCCCAGTTGATACCGTTGCCGCCACGCTCCCTGGGCATCTTGTCGGCAAAAGCCCGGAACGCCTTTTCGCGCTGTTCCTTCCGGGCCTCCCTTTCAATTGCCACCTTGTCCTCGCTGTGGCACCGGAGGCAGCGCTTCATGTCCTCCTTGGAGTACTGGTCGCTGCAGGCCATGAAGAGCACTGCCCCGCCGAAGGAGGAGCGGCCGTTGTGGCAGGCGCCGCAGTAGTACCCCTTCATGTTGTCGGCGGCCTTGATCCCCCCCTCGTTGGCCTTCATGGCAAAGCCGATATCCACGTGACAGACCCGGCAGGTAAACATCTTGCGGTGTACCCAGTGCTCGAACAGTACCGGGTTGACCCCGGCCTTGACCGAATTGGCGCTGATCACCACGTTGCCGTACTCGAACTCGGGGACCTTCTTCTTTTTCACGCCACCCGCTGAAAATGCCACGCCGGCACATCCGAACAGCAACACCGCTACGGCGAACATACGCTTCATGACTCTCCTCCGGAGAAAAATTAAAGCGTATTATCCTTCCCGCGGGCCGCCTTGTCAACACAATATCATTAATACTGATTATTAAAAACAATCTTGTCTATGCCGCCCACCCCTTCCAGCGCCCCCGCGGCAATCCCGATCTGGCCGGCCGGGACCTGGGCCTCGCGGGGATTGATCCTGACCAGGGTCCCTCCGCCGTCGGCGATCCGCTCCCCCAGGTAGCGGATCGTCGGGATGGCGGTCCCTGCTCCCATCTCCACCACGACCAGCCGTCCTCCCCGGTGGTCGCAGAGGAACTCGTCGAACCGCCGCTCCTGCTGACGGGTCCTGGCGGGGAGCCAGGAGAAGTCGCCGAACATGAGGATATTGGGCCGGGCGACCCCGCCGCAGCGGGTGCAGGCAGGGATGTGGCGGGCACGCATGGTCGCGGAATCCACGGGGATCTCCTCCCGGTTGTCCCAGATGGCGTCCGAGCAGGGGGAAAGGCACTGGAGATAGTGGATCGAGCCGTGCACCTCCAGGATCTTCTCCTCTTCGAAGCCCGCCTTCTGGAACTGGCCGTCCACGTTGGAGGTGACGACGAAATGGTCCAGTCCCAGCGTCTCGAGCCAGCGCCGGATGATGGCGAACCCGCCATGGGGGACCGTTGCCCGGTAGAGGTTGGTCCGGTGGCCGTAGAACCCCCAGCCGAAGGCGGGGTCCCGTTCGAAATGCTCCGGGTTGGCCGCCTGGACAAAGGAGAGTCCCAGTCGCTCGTACATGGGGTAGGCGTTCCAGAACCCCCGGTCCCCCCGGAAATCGGGGAGCCCCGAATCGACCCCCATCCC
>Ga0129297_10000281_pt1 | contig 24257 bp, 21 predicted proteins | sample I18A1metaG_FD_94708 | JGI IMG/M metagenome (GOLD analysis project Ga0129297, IMG submission 94708) | Lake sediment bacterial and archeal communities from Gulf of Boni, Indonesia to study Microbial Dark Matter (Phase II) - ​I18A1 metaG | ecosystem: Environmental > Aquatic > Freshwater > Lake >... | reverse complement strand
CCTCATGCCGTCGCGCGCGTTTTTATTGAAGAAGGGGATCTCGCTCGCCGCGGGGGAAGACTATCCGTTCGACGACATCGTACAGACCCTCGTCGTCTACGGATACGTGCGCGAGTACCGCGTGGAAGCCTACGGCCAGTTCTCGGTGAAGGGCGGCATCATCGACGTCTACCTCCCCACGGCGGAGAACCCGGTGCGGCTGGATTTCTTTGGCGACACTCTCGAGACCGTCCGGGAGTTCGATCCCGAAAGCCAGATTTCCTGCGCGAAGCTTCCCGGCATCACCGTGTATCCGCGCAAGGAACTCATTCTCTCGACGCGCGAGCGCAGCGCCCTCACGGTTGAACTCGAGCGCGCGAAGGAGCACAAGCTCGAGGTGCCCGACCTCTCCGCCGGGGAAAAGGGCGATTACCTCCACCACGGCTCCATCCCGGGAATCGAGGATCTCTTCCCGCTCATCATCGAGCCCGCGCCGCTCACCTCTCTCCTGGCCGAATCCGCGCGCGTCATCGTGTTCGACGCGATCGACTGCGGCGCGGCGCGCGACGCGCTCCAGAAAACCTTCACGGAGCTCTACCGCCGCCGGCATTCACACGCCTGGTGCCTCCCGCCCGAGCGGCTGCTGGATCCGGGGGCGTTCAACCGCGCTCGCGAAAGGGCGCTCGAGCTCCAGGTCTTCACCACCACGACGGACGCCGTCCGGATGACGCTCAGGAGCATACCCAACTACCACGGCAAGATCAGGATGGTCCGCGACGAGCTCGCTTCCCGGCTCGCGGACGGGTGGCGCGTGTGCGTATGCACCGGGTTCGAGGGACAGGCGCGCCGGCTCTACGACCTCCTCGCGGAGCTCTCTCCGTCGAGCTCGTTCGAGGAGATGGACGCGGACGCGCCGCTCTCCATCCTCATAAGCCCGCTCAAGGAGGGCTTCGAGCTCGCGGAGCGGAAGACGCTCGTCCTCACCGACCACGAGATCTTCGGCAAGGCGTACCGCAAGAAAAAGCACTTCAAGAAAAAGGGATCGCGTCCCATCGAGAGCTTCCTGGACCTGGAAACCGGGGACCGCGTGGTCCACATCAACCACGGCATAGGCTACTTCAGGGGAATCGAGCGCATGACGGCCGGGGGGGTCGAGCGGGACTTCCTCATCATCGAGTACGCCGGCGGCGACAGGCTCTACGTCTCCCTGGACCAGATCACCATGGTGCAGAAGTTCGTGGGCATGGACGGGCGCGAGGTGCGCATCGACGCGCTGGGCAAGAAGTCGGCGTGGAACCGGATCAAGGAGCGCGTGCAGAAGTCGGTGGAGGAGATCGCGAACGAGCTCATGCACATCTACTCGCGGCGGCGCGCGCTCAAAGGCTACCGCTTCCCTCCCGACACCGTGTGGCAGGAGGAGTTCGAGGCGAAGTTCGAGTTCGACGAGACGCCCGACCAGATCACCGCGATCGAGGACATCAAGGACGACATGGAAAAGCCCGAGCCCATGGACCGGCTCGTGTGCGGGGACGTGGGATTCGGCAAGACCGAGGTTGCCATCCGCGCGGCCTTCAAGTCGGTCATGGCGGGAAAGCAGGTCGCGGTGCTCGTCCCCACCACGGTGCTGGCCATGCAGCACTATAACACCTTCGCGCGCCGCTTCGCCGACTACCCCATCTCGATCGAGACGATCTCGCGCTTCCGCTCCCGCACCGAGGTCGCCGAAAGCAAGAAGAAGCTCGCCGCCGGATCGCTCGACATCATCATCGGGACGCACGCGCTGCTGGCGAAGGACGTGCTCATCAAGAACCTGGGGCTCCTCGTGATCGACGAGGAGCAGCGCTTCGGCGTGATGCACAAGGAGAAGTTGAAAAAACTGCGCACGCAGGTGGACGTGGTCACCCTCTCCGCCACGCCCATTCCCCGCACCCTGCACATGTCGCTCGCGGGAATCCGCGACCTTTCCATCATAAGCACGCCGCCGGAGAACCGTCAGTCGATCGAGACCTACGTGATCGAGGAGAACCCGGACATCGTGCGCATGGCCGTCCTCAAGGAGATCGAGCGCGGCGGGCAGGTCTTCTACGTCCACAACCGCGTGCAGACCATAGACGCGCAGGCCGCGGCGCTGCGCGAGCTGGTTCCAGAGGCGAGCATCATCGTTGGACACGGCCAGATGCCCGAGCACGAGCTCGAGGACGTGATCATCGACTTCCTGGCGAGGAAGTACGACATCCTCATCAGCACCTCGATCATCGAGAGCGGCCTGGACATGCCCAACGTCAACACCATCATCGTCAACCGCGCCGACACCTTCGGCCTCTCGCAGCTCTACCAGCTCAAGGGGCGCGTGGGGAGATCGGTCGCCAAGGCCTACGCCTACCTCACCTACCCGCGCCACGTGCCGCTGTCGGAAACCGCGCAGAAGCGCCTCTCCGTCATCGCGGAGTACTCGGAGCTGGGGAGCGGCTTCAAGATCGCGATGAAGGACATGGAGATCCGGGGCTCGGGGAACATCCTGGGCCGCGAGCAGTCGGGCAACATCATGGACGTGGGGTTCGACCTCTACTGCCAGATGCTCGAGGACGCGGTACGGCGCCTCAAGGGCGAAAAGCCGCTGCGCATGTTCCGCACGCCCGTGTTCATGAAGACGACGTTCTACATCCCCGAAACCTACATCGCGGACGAGCGGCAGAAGATCGAATTCTACAAGCGCTTCGAATCCTGCGAGCTCATGGAGGAGGTCGAGGAGCTCGAAAAGGAGATGGGGGACCGATTCGGCCCTCCCCCGGCCGAGGTGCGCATCCTGGTCGAGCTCGAGAAGATCCGCACCCTGGCATCCAACCTCATGGTGGACGAGATACTCGAGGACTCGCGGGGAGTGCGCATGCGCATCTCCGGGGAATCCAGGATCGACGTAAAGCGCCTTCTCGCGCTCCTCAAGAAGGACGCGCGCTTTTCGCTCGATCCCGTGGACAAGGAAGTGCTGCACTTCAAGCCTGGCTCGAAGGGAGACGAAAAAAAGATCGAGGAGCTTAAAAAATGCTTGCAACAATTGCTTTAAGCGCCTCCCATATTCGGTACTCTGGCGGAGCGCAATGCCGCCTGATCCAATCTCGTCCAAATACTATTTCAAGGAACTCTGCCATGAAGATATTTCGTGTACTCGCGACCGTCATCGTCCTGCTGGGCGCCGCGGGATTCTCGTCCTGCTCGGACTCCTCCACCTGGGTCGCCAAGATAGACGGGACCACGCTCACGCTCGACGAATTCAACGGCCTGTATTACGCGCAGCACCGGTCGGTCTACCATCTCCCCGACAACAAGATAGACGAGCTCGCCGCCGACCCGGAGCAGGTAGCCCGCAATCCCTTCCTTGACAAGCAGGAATTTCTCGAGCAGGTGATCCGCCAGCGCCTGGTCGCGAAGAAGGCCAAGGACGAAGGCTTCCTCAAGCAGAAAGATTTGATCGCGCTCCTCGAAACGACCACCGACAGCATCGTGAGCACCTACTACATGAGCGAGAAATACAAGAAGGACATAGAGCCCACGCAAAAGGAGGTCGACGACGGCATCGTGGCCCTCAACAACAATCCAAGGCTCGACCCCCAGCTCAAGATGCTCCCCATCGAGAAAAAAGAGCTTCTCGTGAAACAGCAGCTCATGCAGCAGAAGTTCCAGATGAAGGCGCGCGAGGTCATTGAGAACCTCCGCGACGAGGGCAAGGTCCAGAAGAACTCGGAGCTCCTCCGGAAGGAGATCTCAAAGGCCAAGGAAAAGAAGTAGCGGCGCCGAGCCTTCGCTCCCGCGCACCGGCGCGGGAGCGCCCCATCCTCCCCCTTTTTCTATTTGACATCACCCCCCGCACGTGTTAATTTATTAGCGACATGCGTACGACCATACGGGAGCAGGTTCCCGTATAGATAACCGCCAGGCCAGGGGGAAACTATGCAAAAAATTTCGCGTCTCGCTAAACCCGTCGCGTTCTGCACCGCTCTTTTGGTCGCAGCCGGACCGGGCTGCGCCTCGAAGAAATCGGTCGCCGTGGTAAAGCAGAAGATCGCCCCCGCTTCCAGCGTCATCGTGATCGTGGACTGTCCCACGAACGTCCAGAACGTGATCTATTCGAAGTTCATGAGCAGGGACCTCAAGGTGAAGGCGTTCAACGCCTCGGACATCTACACCGCGCAGGACGTGTTCGACATCACGGACTTCAAGAAGGTCGCCTACAAGACGACCCTCAACGACATCAACCTTCTCTTCTCCATGCAGAAGACATACGACAACCTTTACAAGCTCCACGTGTACAACTACGAGCTCAGCAAGGCGGAGACCCTGGGCCAGATGAAGGACAAGTGGGGCGCCCGCTACCTGGTGCTGCTCGAGTTCAAGGACTGGGAGCGCGTGAGCTGGGCGCGCGTGATCGACCTCGCCACCTTCGAGCTCGTGGGAGTGATTAATTATTCCACCCAGTACAGGGACACCCTCGAGACCGTGATCGAGCACTTCGTCGCGAACCTCGCGCAGTAGGGCCATGAAGGCGCGGCTGTTACTGATCGGCGCGGCGGCGGCATGCATCTGCATGATCGCGGGAAGCGCGTTCGCGCGCACTACCATCGCGTTCGGATACCTGGCGAACAGGTCCGCGAACGAAAACTACAACTACCTCGAAACGATCTTCCCCAACTCGTTCGCCTCGTCCATCAAGTCGATCTTCGACGTCGAGGTGAAAAAACCTCTCCAGGTGGAAGAACGGCTCAGGAAATTCGACCTCGAGCTCAAGAAGACGTACGAGAACTTCGAGCTTCCCGAGCTCGTGGACAAGATCGATGCCGACATCTTCATCATGGGGAGCTTCCAGCCCCTGCCCAACAACCAGATCAGCATCGAGCTATCCATGTACGCGCGCGAGTCGAACGAGGTATTCGCATTCACCAACGTGGGCCGCATGGAGACCGAGATCTTCAAGCTCGTCGACCGCATCTCCCTCATCGTGATCAATTTCCTTGACCGCGAGAACCTCTACAAGAGCAGGGCCATTCCCAGGGGGGCGCGTGTCGCTATCCTTACCAACCTCGAGGGAGAAGAGCTAAACAGGCTGTACATGCCGCTCATGGAGGGAGGCTACGCCGTCACCTGCGTCCAGGGCGACGAGCTCGCGAACGCGTTCAAGGAAGAGCGGTTCGACGTATTCAGGTACGTCCGCACGAAAAACAGCTCGTACGATATCATAACCGACTGGCGAAAGACCAGCTTCCCGCTGGGCGCGTGGATGAACCGGGACGACGAGGAGCGCGCCGCCTATTTCAGGAAGCTCTATACCGATTTTGACCTCAACTATACCGCGACCAAGAACGACGCGCTCGACCGGATGACGAAGGCGCTCAGGAACAACGTGGACGTGCTGCTGGTCGTGGGATTCAGCGCGAACCGCAAGACCTGCTGGCTGCGCGCAGTGGACGTAAAGGATCGGGAGCTCGTCTGGATCCAGTCGAACATGAAGTCCGACGCCATGTTCGCGGACCCGGTCGCGAACCTGTCGGAGCGCATAGTCAGGGGAATGGAGAGGGAGATCAAGAACCCGTTCGAGAAGTGACGAATAAATTCGGTGAATCATTGATGCAAAACGCCGCGGAACATCCCGCGGCGTTTCTCGTTCATCATGCCTGAAAGCCTGGTCTAATACCCGTCCATAATCGACTTGTTGCCGCCAAAGAGCGTGATCCTCACCCCCACGAGCACCTGCGCCCCTCCGATCGTCGCGTCTTTCAACTCGGAATTGTAAATCGACCGGTGATAGCCCACCTGCAGGAAAGGCGTGACATGCTGGGTCGCCACCCATTGCAGACCCGTGTATAACGCCCAGGAGAATCCCTTGTCGGACAGTTCTTCTTTCGCCATCGCTTCGTCATAATCAATGGAGGTATCGGACATACCCAGGCCGATCGACAAGGCCCAGATGAGCGGATTGTTCGCGAAATGATACCCATATTCGATCACGCCCTGCACCATCATGTGTTCATACGAAGTTTCCTTATTGGTATTTGCATTCGTCGTTTTGCTGGTCATTATCGCATGCAACAGTACGTTTACATTCGGAGTAATGGCATATCCCAGTCCCCCGCCTACGCCCAGCTCATTCTTCGCATCACCCGCGCCGGTGAATGCCCCATAGCCGTCAATATACAGCTGTGCTTGCGCCATCGTCGTCCCGAGTACGAGTATCAAAACAGCGAGAAGTATCTTTTTCAAGGTGATTCTCCTTCGAGCATGTTGTATGCGCCGCCGTGCAGCTACACTCGTCGCTCCGCCGCACATCGTGCCGGGTACCATAAAAGTATATACACGCCGGAAATCGAAGTCAAGCAAAGAATTTGCCGTGCCCTGCGGGCGGGTGAAACCCAGGCAAGGGAATTATTTTTGCTCGTCCACGTGGAAAAATCTTTGTATTATTACCCCAAGCACTTTACCGTTGCAAGCGCGGGAACTTCACCCGCCTATTATTTCATAAAGGTGGCATCATGAGCGAGCAGAACGGACAAAACGGAGAGAATACCCATCTCATCATCCCCACGGAAATACTCCCCGACACCATTCCCATCATCCCCATTTCGCAGCGGCCCCTGTTTCCGGGAATGATGATACCCATGGTCCTCACCGGTGAAAAAATGGTTAACACCGCCAGGGAGATCATGGAATCGGACTCGAAGGTGGGTGGAGTGGTGCTCTTGAAAAATCAGGTCGAGGGACCGCTCTCGCCCGACGACCTCTACACCGTGGGAACCACCATCAGGATCATCAAGGTCACGCCCATGGACGACAAGACCATACAGGTGATGATCAACGCCCTCAAGCGCTTCACCCTGACCCAGGTCATTGCGAGCGAACCCGTGCTCCGCTGGAATGTATTCCACCACTACGAGGACGGCCTTATCCCGGGCGAGGAGACCAAGGCCTATTCCATGGCGATCGTGTCCTCGGTCAAGGAGCTCATCAAGTCCAACTCGCTTTTCCAGGAGGAGCTCAAGCTCTTCCTCAACAGGTTCACCATTGAGGACCCGGGTAAGCTCGCCGACTTCGTCGCGTCAATGACCTCGGCGGAATCGCACGAGGTGCAAGACATACTGGAAACCTTCGACGTGAAGAAGCGCGTCGAAAAGGTCCTGCTGCTCTTAAAGAAGGAGCTCGAGATTAGCAAGCTCCAGAAAAGGATCACCAAGCAGATCGAAGAAAACGTCCAGAAGAACCAGAAGGAGTTTTTCCTGCGCGAGCAGCTCAAGGAGATCAAGAAGGAGCTGGGCCTGGAGAAGGACGAAAAGACCAGCGAGGTGGAGAAGTTCGAGGAGAAGGCGAAGGGACTCAAATTTTCCGAGGAGGCGCATAAGCGCTTCGACGAGGAGATCGAAAAGCTCAAAGTCCTGGAGCCGCACTCCGCCGAATACGGCGTGAGCAGGAACTACCTCGACTGGCTCACCACGCTCCCCTGGGGACATTTTTCCACCGACAACTACGACATCGCCAAGGCGCGCAAACTCCTGGACCGCGACCATTACGGGCTCGACGACATCAAGGACCGCATCCTCGAGTTCATCGCCAAGGGCAAGATGAAGGGAAACATTTCCGGTTCCATCATACTCTTTGTGGGGCCTCCCGGCGTGGGTAAAACCTCCATCGGCAAATCGGTCGCCGAGGCGCTCAACAGGAAGTTCTTCCGCTTCTCCCTGGGCGGCATGCGCGACGAGGCCGAGATCAAGGGACATCGCCGCACCTACATCGGCGCGATGCCGGGCAAGCTCATACAGAGCCTCAAGCTCGTGGGCACCTCCAACCCGGTCATCATGCTGGACGAGGTGGACAAGATCGGCGCGAGCTTCCAGGGCGACCCGGCCTCCGCCCTGCTGGAGGTGCTGGACCCGGAGCAGAACTCGCAGTTCCTGGACCACTACATGGACGTGCGCTTCGACCTGTCCAACATTCTTTTCATCGCCACCGCGAACCAGCTGGACACCATCCCGCCGCCCCTCCTGGACCGCATGGAGATGATGAAGCTCTCCGGCTACGTACTGGAGGAGAAGCTCCAGATCGCGAAGCGCTACCTCGTCCCCAAGCAGCTCGCCGAGCACGGCCTGAAAAAAACCATGGTGAAGATCGATCCGCCGGCGCTCAGGAAGATAATCGACGGCTACGCGCGCGAGGCGGGCGTGCGGAGCCTGGAAAACAACATCAAGAAAATCATGCGCAAGGCCACGCGCGCCTTCGCCGGGCCCAATCCTCCAAAGCAGATCAGTGTGAACCCGGGAACCGTCGAGGAATACCTCGGAAAACCCGTCTTCACCGACGAGGCGCAGTTCCTCAAGCACATCCCGGGGCTCGTGCGGGGGCTCGCCTGGACGAGCATGGGGGGCGCCACGCTCTACATCGAGGCCACGGCGATAAGGTCCAAGAGTATGGGCTTCAAGCAGACGGGCCAGCTGGGCGCGGTCATGAAGGAGTCCACGGAGATCGCCTACTCGTTCATCAGCTCGCGCGTGAAGGAGTTCGGGATCGACGAATCGTTCTTCGAGGGCCATTTCATTCACCTCCACGTCCCGGCCGGTGCGACCCCCAAGGACGGCCCGTCGGCGGGCATCACCATGGCGACCGCCCTGTACTCGCTGGCAAGGAACAAACCGGTGAAGAAGCGCATCGCGATGACCGGCGAGCTCACCATCACCGGCAAGGTGCTGCCCATCGGCGGGGTGAAGGAGAAGACGCTCGCGGCGCGAAGGGCGAGCGTTAAGACGATCATCTTCCCGGTTGAGAACAAGAAGGACTTTGACGAGCTCCCCGCGCACGTGAAGAAAGGACTCGACGCGAAGTTCGTGAACTACTTCGAGGACGTGCTCAAGATCGCGTTTTAATACGGGAAAAAAATAAAGGCGTGCAAGAAAGGGAGATGGGGGGATAGGAGAGATTGAGGGGATAAAGGCCCGGTTTATTGAGGGCAGATTTTAAGAGGTCTTTATCTCCTCGCTTACATCCGATCTCATCATCTTCATTCCGACGCAGCACACATCGATCAGTTTCGTTGTGGCCTCGGGAGTGTTAGACCCGGTCAATCACCTGCAAGCCCTTTTTACCAACGCTTCGCATTCCCCATATCACACAAACTAACCCGGGAGTCCCCTGAACCCCGCCACGACAAGATCAGGGCGGCGCCAGAAGGGAAACTTCAACGTGCGGCACAATATGCATTTTCTTTCCAAGGCAGATGTCTTTGCCCCCCGCCGGGGGGTATGGGGGGCGTTTGATTAGGTTGGGATGAGCGATACCAGGGGAGCAGCACGGAGTGCGTAGGTTTTCAATGCACCGATTCGGCAAGGGCATACATGCGGGCCCGTACGCGATTCGGCCCCCCGATTCCCCGCCCCGGCCCGGGCTACTTTTACGAGTTGTTTCCCGGATGACAACGGATTATAAACGGAAAACAAGGAATTTTCTTGACGTAATTTAAGTATTTTAGTATATTATTAATACATGCATAACGCAGTGGGTATGAAGAACTGCGATGCGGTAAGGAGAAAAGGTATGGCAATTAAAGTAACCGATACGGCAAAGGACGAGCTCGCGAAGGTAATGAACGAGTCCGGGCTTGCGAAACCGGCGCTCAGGATCGTCTTTTCCGGGGTGGGCTGAGGAGGTCCCCGACTGGGGCTGGCTCTGGATGAGTCAGAAAACAGCCAGGACTTCAAGGTCAATGACAACGGGATCGACATCCTCCTCGACAGGGACATCAAGCGCTACGTTGAAACGGGATCTCCCATCACGGTGGATTTTAAAACCACGCCGTTCGGATCGGGGTTTTTTGTAAGCAATGGAAGCGCATGTTAAGCGGGGGCGGAGGGAAGCGATGAAATCGTGGCTGTTGTTTATTATAGTCCTCGCGGTCTGGTTCGCGATGAACAAATGGGTGCTCCCGAGGCTGGGGGTTCCCACCTGAATGGCGCCCCAGTGCTCCCTGGACCGGGAGCAGGAACAGAAGAAAAACGGAACGCCCTGAGCGTTCCGTTTTTTTTGTAACCCCCGGGGGCCCCGCGCCAACATAAGCCAGGAGGGTTTCGCGACAAAATTCGTTTGACACGGCGGCGCACCTGTCATTGAATCCGTCCCATTACACGAATCGGAGCACACCACTGATGAAAAAAGCATTCCTGGCAAGCACCCTCCTCGCGCTCGTCCTCTCCTGCGGCGGCGGGACCGGCAGCAGTTACGACAAGGGATTCAAGATACAGCCGGGGGATTTGAGCCAGTTTACGGTGAGCCCGAATAAAAATTATTCCACGAGTATTACTAATGGCGATTGCACTATAGGTCCTGATGCAGGGTGCCATGCAATAATCTTCAATGCCACTATTGATGGTACCCCCGTTGCCGGCTTTGCCATCAGCTCTGACCCCCTGGCTAACAATTCATTTTACCTTCAGGTTTACTTCCCGAGCAGTGGTGTACCTGCATCATTCCCATTTAATGCCGCTACATCAGGCCATATAGCACGACTTCGAACAGGCTCGACAACCTGGAACCCCGGTACTGGCACGATTACCTTCAATTTTGCAGATCAGACCGATGGAACATATATCATAACCGCTTCGGGGGGGCCAATAAATTTCGGAAGTGAAAACTTAGACGCGACATTAAGCATTCGCGCCCAGAAATATTAAACAGCGCCCCATGAAGGCGCGCAAGCGCTTGCGCGCCTTCATGGGGATGCGCCTTCGTGGCGCACCCTCACTCCACCCTCTTCAAGTAATCGATAATCCCCTGGATGTTCTTCACCTCGTCCGCCGCACCCAGCTTGATCGCCTCCTTGGGCATGCCAAAGACGATTGACGAAGCTTCGTCCTGTGCGATCGTCGCGGCGCCCTCGTCCTTCATTTCGAGGAGCCCGCTCGCGCCGTCGTTCCCCATCCCGGTGAGGATTACGCCCACCGCGTTCTTCCCCGCCGTCTGCGACACCGAGCGGAACAGCACGTCCACGGAAGGGCGGTGCCGGTTCACCGGCGGACCGTCGTTGATCTCGACCCAGTAGCCGTTGGAATCGTATTTGAGCAGCATGTGGAAATTCCCCGGCGCGATGAGCGCCGTGCCGCGGTAGAGCCGGTCGCCCTGCTCGGCCTCCTTCACGTAAAGCCTGGACATGCCGTTCACCCGGTCCGAAAACGCCTTCGTGAATTTTTCCGGCATGTGCTGCACCACGAGTATCCCCGGCATGTCCTCGGGAAGGGCTCCCAGTATCTCCGCGATCACCTCGGTGCCCCCGGTGGACGCGCCTATGGCGATGATCGTTTCCGTGCGCAGCCGGGATGTCTGCGCGGCCTTCTTGGGGAGGATGACGTCGGCGGAATACTTGACGAGGGGATCGTCCCTGTCAAGCACGGCCGGCGCGGTCTTGCGCGTGATCTTGGAGCCGAACGCCCCCATCACCTTTTCAATGAGCTCGTCGGCAAACGGCTCCCACCCGGAGGCGTCGTCGACCTGCGGCTTGAGAATGAAGTCGACCGCGCCCGCGTGGAGCGCCCTCATGGTCGCGTTCGCGCCCGCGTCGGTGAGCGAGCTCACCATGATCACGGGCATCGGGTGGGAAAGCATGAGCTTCGAAAGGAAGGTGATGCCGTCCATGCGGGGCATTTCGATGTCAAGGGTCATCACGTCGGGCGCGAGGCTCTTTATCTTGTTGACCGCGATGTAGGGGTCCATCGCGGTGCCCACCACCTCGATGTCCCGCGACCGCGACAGGGCGTCGGTGAGGAGCTTCCTCGTCACCGCGGAGTCGTCTACTATCAGTACTTTAATCCTGCTCATTTCTTCCGCCCCAGGCTTTTCGCATATTCCGTTTCCTCGCTCACGGCTTCTTCGAACACGTCTCCGCGCGTTGATTTCTTCAAATACACCTTTCCCGTCTTGACCTCCATGAGGAGCTTACGGGTGAAATTGGATCCCACGTCCTGCTCGGCGATCTGTATGTCCTCCATCTCCATCATGACCTTCGCGATCCGGATATTATCCGCGGGTATCGTCGTGCTCTGGATGACGTTGTTGAGCACCTCTCCTCCCCCGAAGATCTTGGCGACCATGTCGTTCCTTCGCGCGCCGAGCTTTTTCATCTCGCCCAGGAGCTCGTTGATCGCGGTGATCCCGTATTTCGCGGTACGGTCTTTCTGGATGTCCATGTGCGTGATCCTGCCGGGAAGCATGAAATGGTTCATCCCGGAGATTCCCTTCGTTGGATCGAACAGGCACACCGCGACGCACGATCCCAGCAGCGTGCCGATGATCTCGTCCCTGTCGGAGGCGTAAAGCTCCCCCGGATGAATGATCTTGATTTCCTTCCCGTATTTTGCGCTATTTCGAACGTACATTGCTTTTCTCCCTTCCGCCCTTGGCTGCGCAGCTGTATATCGTGTTCTTGATGAAGCTGAACTTGTCGGTCACCCCGGAAAGCGTCTCGGAATGGCCCACGAAGAGGTAGCCGTCGTCCGCGATATAGCGGCGGAACCTGTCGAACAGCACCCTCTGCGTGTCCTTGTCGAAATATATTATCACATTTCTGCAGAAAATCACGTCAAACGGCCCGTTCATGGGATACTGCGCGTCGAGCAGGTTGAGGCGCCTGAAGTGCACCATCGATTTCACCGCGTCCTTCACCCTGTAGAGGCCCTCGTTTTCCCCGGTGCCGCGCAGGAAATGGCGCCGCGAGGTCTCGCGGTCCACCGCCTCGAGGATCGACGCCTTGTACGTCCCCTTGCGCGCGACGTCGAGCACGGCCGTGTCGATGTCGGTCGCCAGGATCTTGATGTCACGCGGCGGGGCCCCCCTGTAATGCTCGAATATCGTGATCGCGATCGAATAGGGCTCCTCCCCCGTCGAGCAGCCGGCGCTCCACAGGCGCATCCTGGTCCTGCCCGACGCGTCAAAGCGCGGGAGCACCTCTTCCCTCAGGAAGTCAAAATGCTTGGATTCGCGGAAGAAATCAGTCTTGTTGGTGGTGATGCAGTTGATCAGGTTGACGATTTCGGCGTCGTAATGCTCCATGAGGTAGTCGTAGTATTCCCTGTAGCCGCCGAGCCTGAGCTCCCGCAGGCGCATCATGAGCCGCGCCTGTACGAGCGCCTTCTTCATCTCGGAAAGCTTGATCCGGCTCTCCTCGTAGATGATGTCCCGGAATTTCGTGAATTCCCTGTCGCCCAGCTCCTGGATGTGAAACGGAGAGTCGCTCATGCGGGCTCACTCAAACAGGTATACTTTTCCGTAACGCACTTTGTCCCTGAACGTGGTATCGATATACTCCTGTTCGAGCTTGAGGAACTCCGACGAGTCCTCGTTCCGGCGCTGAAAGCGCCTGTAGGCCTGGCCCGTGGTGGGAAAGAAATATATTTTCCTCCGGTCCTGCCCGCCAAGCTCCTCGCACTGTACGTCGATTTTTTCGAGCGCGAAATATTCCTTTAGAAACTTTATGTTGCTCTGGATCACCGATTCCTTCTGCGGCACGCGCATGCTGGTGCTCCCGGCGCCGAACAGCTTGGCCTTCAGGTACTTCCGGTCGCCTCCCAGCTTCACGATCTCCCCCATGAGGTACTCCATGCTGAGCACGCCGTGCGCCGCGATCTGGTCGGCGACGATGCCCTCCGTGCCGATCATGCCGGGAACGATGAAATGGCCCATCCCGCCTATGCGCCTGAGGCTGTCGTACAGGCACACGCTCACCGTCGCGCCCGTGACGGTCCCCAGTATGCATTCCTCCTTCGTGGCGAGATAATCGCCGGGATAGAGTATGCACATGGGTTTGCCGAACCGGCTTGTCTCAGTACGGATCATGCATGACCTTCCCGCTAGCTCCTCTCCCTGTCCATCTCGCTCATCTCTTCCGAGGAGAGAATCCGGTCCACGTCAAGGATGATGACCAGCTTGTCCTCCACCTGCCCTATCCCGCTTATGAAATCGGTTTCGATCCTGGCGCTGAAGTGGGGAGTGTCCTGTATGCTCTTCACGGGTATCCCGATCACGTCCGACACGCTGTCCACGATCATGCCTATCATGCGCTCGCGCACCTCTACGATGATGATGACCGTGAAGGCGTCGTACGAACGCTCCTCCATGCCGAACTTGATGCGCATGTCCACGACCGGGACCACCGAGCCGCGGAGGTTGATCACGCCCTTCATGAACACCATGGTGTTGGGCACGTGCGTAATCTGCGTCATGCCGATGATCTCCTGCACCTTGAGCACCGCGACGCCGTAGGTTTCCCCGCCGATCATGAAGGTCACGAACTGGCTCTCCTCCTCGGTCTTTTCTGCGCGCGACGTCTGCGCCATCGACCGGTAGGACTTGTCGGCTCTCTGCTCCTGCTGCGCCGTATCCTCGATTTCGCTCATGTCCCCCTCCTTCAGCGGATGAATTTCTCGACGACCCCGAGGAGCTCTGCGGGCTGGAAGGGTTTGACGATCCATCCCGAAGCCCCGGCCTCCTTGCCCGCCTTGATCTTGTCCTGTTCCGACTCGGTGGTAAGCACGAGCACCGGCGTGAACTTGTCGATTTTCCTGAATTCCCTGATGAACGAGATGCCGTCCATGACGGGCATGTTGATGTCGCAGATGCACAGCGCGACGTCGTCCCCCGCCGCCTTTATGTCCCTGAATTTCTGCAGGGCGTCCTGGCCGTTTTCGGCCTGCCTGATGGGAATATTCACCTTCTTGAGCGCGTATTCCACGCTGATGCGAATAGTCGGCGAATCATCGATAACAAGAATATGCTTCATGTCTCCTCCGGATCTTACATGCAAGTGTCATTGGCGCGCACGCACCGTCCCCTACCGCAGGCCGCACAGGTATAGCTGGTTCCTGACCGCCTCGTTCACCCCGCGCATTTTCATGCTCTTTGACGTCTCCCTCATTTCGCGCGCGGCCGCGAGCAGGACCTGCACCGCCGCGCAATCGAGCCTGCGTACGGCCGAGAAGTCCAGCATCACCTCGTCCGGGGCGCGGATCGCGTCACGCAGGGCCGACTGGAACTGCCTGATTTTCTTTATTCCGGTGTCCTCTTCGAGCGTTACTACCGTCATACCCGGTCACCCTCCGTCTATTTCGACAGCTCCTCGACCAGTCCGTGCACGTCGATTATGAGCGCGACGCGCCCGTCCCCGAGGATGGCCGCGCCCGACAGCGCGCGGCTCCTGCTTATATAGTTCTCCAGGCTCTTGATCACGATCTGCTGCTGGCCCAGGAGCTCGTCGATCATGATGCCCACGCGGGACATGCCCGACTCGACTATGACCATGAGCGATTCCCACGGGTTCGAAAATTCGGGCTTGATGCCAAACAGGTCGTACAGCCGCACCAGCGTCACGTACTCGCCGCGCACCTGTACCACCTCCCCCTTTTCCTTGACCGTGCGGATATCCTCCCGTCGCGGCTGCATCGATTCGACTATGGACAGCAGCGGGATGATGTAGATGCTCCCACCCACCCGCACGAGCATGCCCTCGATGATGGCGAGCGTGAGGGGCAGCTTTACCCTGAACGTCGTTCCCTTCCCCGGGTGGGAATCTATCTCCACGCTCCCGCGAAGGGACTCGATGTTCGTTTTCACCACGTCCATTCCCACGCCGCGCCCCGAAAGCTCGCCCACTTTCTCCGCTGTGGAAAATCCCGGCATGAAAAGAATGGAGAGCAGCTTCTGCTCGTTCACCTCGTCCCCCTGCTTGAGGATGCCCATCGCCTCCGCCTTTTCACGCAGCCTCCTGAAGTTGACGCCGCCGCCGTCGTCCGCGACCTCCACGAACACGTTGCCCTCCTGGTGATAGGCGCGCAGCATGATCCTGCCCATGCGCTCCTTGCCCGCGCTCTCGCGCTCCCCGGGCGGTTCGATGCCGTGGTCGATGGCGTTGCGTATCATGTGCTTGAGCGGGTCGCCGATCTTCTCGATGACCGTCTTGTCGAGCTCCGTCTCGCCGCCCTCGATCTCAAGGCGGATGTCCTTGCCGAGCGCCTGGGAGGAATCGCGCACGAACCGGCGGAACTGCTCGAACGACGGCCCCACGGGGATCATGCGAATCGACATGATCTGTTCCTGGAACTCGCGCGTCACGCGGTCGAGCCCGTAGAGCGCGTTCTTCAACTGGAAGCCCTTTTCCTCGTCCAGCTCGTCGGCGATCCTGTTTATCGCGGACTGTCCTATCACGATCTCGCCCAGGAGGTTCAGGAGCCCGTCCAGCTTTTCGGTGTCGACGCGCACGGTGCTCGTCTCCACCCGCTTCTTGATCTTTTCCTGCTCGTTGAGCGCAAATTGAAGATCCTTGTCGGTCGCGTAGCCCTTCTCGACTATGAGCGCGCCCAGCTTCTTGTTCTTCTCCAGCGAGGAGAGGACGTCGGTGAGCTCCTGTTCGGTGAGGATTCCCTTCGAGGTGAGGATCTCTCCCAGCTTCTTTTCCTCCGAGTGGTCCTGAACGGGCGTTTCGCTTGTGTACATCGCCGTGATGTCTTCGATGAGAATATCGTTGTCGTCCTTCACGAAGAGGAAGACCTCATCGACCTTGTTGGGAGGCTGCTTGGTCTTGAGCACGAGGTCCCAGGAGAGATAGCATTTTTCGGGATCCATGTCGGTGAGGAGCGGGAGCTTCGAGCGGTCCACCCTGCGATCCACGAACTTCCCGAGCGCGGCGAGGTCTTCCATGATCAGCAGGGGATCGATCCCGCTCTCGAACACGTCGTCCCTGAAACCGGCATGCACGCGGAAGTAGCGATAACCCACCTCGATCTCGCGCGCCGGCTCACCGCCGGCGCCTGCATTTGAGACCGGTTCGGAGGCCGGTTCGACCGTTCCCATGAGGACGTTCGTTTTCGCGATAAGGGCCTGCTTCGCCTCCCCGGAGGCGACATCGTCCCCGGCGATCGCCTCGCGCACCCAGTCGAGGCTTCCGAGCAGCAGGTCGACGAGCTCGCGGTTCACCTCGATGCCGCCCGAACGGACCCGGTCGAGGACGCTCTCGATCTTGTGGGTGAATTCGTACACGTTCTTGTATCCCGCGATACCCGAGCTGCCCTTGAGCGTGTGGAAATAGCGAAAGAGCCTGTTCACCACATCGGGATCCGACATCTCCTCGAGCATCAGGATGTCCGCCTCCAGGTTGTCCAGGATCTCGCGCGACTCTTTATAAAAAACTTCTCTTATTCCGGCATCTTCCATATGCGCTTGCCTTCACCTCACTGGTTCTGGAATGCATATTGCGCACGGGCCGGTCGCGACTGGCCCGTGCGCAATCCGCGCCGATTATCAGAATTCCTCGAATCCCTCGTCTTTGAGGGAATCCTTCACGCTGAACGGTTCAACGGGCTTGTGGACATCCACCGGTTTTCTGCGCTCGGCGGCCGGATCTTCCTGCTTCTGGGGCTTCCGCTCGCCGTTGGCGGCCGGCTTCCCGGCGGGCTTCTTCTTTTGCGCCTCCGCGGCCTTCAGGTGGACTTCCTTATGCCTGGAGGAAAACGTCTTGTCGCGCGTGGTATCGGTGATCCTGAAGCGCTCGACCATGGCCTGCATCTCCTTCGCCTGCCCGGCCATCTCCTCGCTCGCGGATGCGGTCTCCTCGACAAGGGCCGCGTTCTGCTGCGTCATCGTGTCCATCTCGCTCACGGCGATGTTGATCTGGTCGATGCCCTGCTTCTGTTCCTGGTTGGCGGCGGCGATCTCGCTCACCAGGCGCGCCACGTTCTTCATCGAGTTCACGATCTCCCGGATCGCGTCGCCGCTGCGGTTGGCGAGGTCGGTACCGGTCTCGATCTTGTCCATGGATTCCTTGATGAGGGTCCCTATCTCCTTGGCCGCGTTGCCGGAGCGCTGCGCGAGATTGCGCACCTCGCCCGCGACGACGGCGAATCCGCGTCCCTGCTCGCCCGCGCGCGCCGCCTCTACGGCCGCGTTCAGCGCCAGGAGGTTAGTCTGGAACGCGATCTCGTTGATGACGGAGATGATCTCCTCGATCTTCTTGCTCGACTTGTTCACCTCGTTGATGGACGCCACCGCGTCCACGACCACGCTGTTACCCTCCTCGGCCATGCGCATGGTCTCTATGGAAAGCTTGTTCGCCTCGTTTGAGTTTTCCGCGTTCTGGCGTATGGTCGCCGTGGTTTCCTCGATGGTGGAGGCGATCTCCTCGAGCGAGGACGCCTGCTCCGAGGTGCGCTGCGAGAGGTTCTGGTTGCCGCTCGCGATCTCCTCCACCGCCTGGGAGAGGTTCTGCGAGGCGACGAGCACCTCGGACACGAACTTCTCGAGGCTTTCGGCGGAGACGTTGAGCGCCTTGGCGAGCTGTCCCAGCTCGTCGTTCTGGTCCAGGTCGATGCGGTCGGTAAGGTCCCCCTCCGCGATTTTTTTGGCGAATTCGAGTCCCTTGCGAACGGGATTGGACACCGAGCGGGCGAGGATCGTGGTGATGACGACGCTTATGCCCAAGGAAAGCAGCCAGACGACGAGGAGCATGATCGAGGTCCTGCGCCCCGACGCCTCAGTATCCTCCAGCATCTTCTTGGCCTCGTTGTCCTGCAACTGGACGAGCTTGTCGAGCGAGTCGCGAAGCTCCCGGAATCCCACAACCCATTTTTTGTCGGCTTCCGCCGCGAGCTTGAAATTCTTGGCGTTCACGGCATCCACGTAGGCCTTGTAATACTTGCGGTTCTCCTCGAGCTTAACCTGGTATGCCTCAGCTATTTTCTTTTCTTCATCGTCCAGCTTGATTGCCGTGAATTTTTTCCACAGCTCGTCGTTCATCGCTGCGAGCTTTTCGGCGTCCTCCATTCTCTTTACGACTTCCGCCATATCGCCTTCCCGCGCGCTCTCGTTTATGACGAGCATGTTGACGCGCCGCTGGATCATGTTGCGCACGCTGCGATTGAGCCACCTGACGGGCTCAAAGCGCTCACCGTAAAAAATCCTGAATTCACTGGTCGCGGTGGACGCAAGATTGTAGCCCAGCAGGGCCAGCGCCGAGATTATTACCACGAACACCAGGCAACTCAGCAATACCTTGTAGGCGACCTTGAGGTTATTGAACCATTGCATAGCGACCTCCCTTTTTTACGTGGAAACGCGTATTTCTATTGTCTGTTATAAAGCATTTCGCATGACGGGTATAAGTCAACTATCTCGCCTGTCACGGTTATGTATTTGCTATATCATGAAGCATGTGATGAGTCAAATTCTATTTTTTCCCCCGATTTATCAAGCACCGCCCCGACTTCTGGAGGCGCTTATGTCACACAAGGGGAAGGTTCAGCGACGCGATCACCTTCGTGACCGGTTCGCGCGTCACGTCGCTGTAATCCGTGATATTCGAAATCGACGCCTTCCCGCCGTGTTTGGCCATGATCTTCTCGACGAGCGTGAGGCCCAGTCCGTAGTCGAGCGACTCGTATCCCTCGAATACCGCCTTGGTCATCCGGTAGAACGGCTCAAAGACGATGTTTTCGTATCCGAGCGGTATTCCCACTCGCTTCTGCTCGTCGGGTACGGGCTTGCTCACCACGGAAACGACCATGTTTTTATCTATGACCTCGAGGAGCACGTAAATCGGGTATCCCTTTTCCGAGAACTTGCAGGCATTGAGGACCAGTTCGGAAAATGCCTTGCGCATGTATTCGGCATCCATTTTCACCATACGGCTCGATAGGCCCGGCTTGTGTTCCGAAAGGTGCAGCTCCTGCACCTTGATCGCCAGGTTTTTCCCCATTTCCCGATTGGCTCCCTTGAGCATCTCGTACAGGTCGTCGTAGGAGACGGCCACAAGGGTGAGCTCGTGGGAGAGCATCCAGTCTATGTCGGCAAAAGTCTTGAGTATCTTGCGGGCGACGGAGGCGTTTTCATTAATAAGGCGCATCATGTCGGCATCGATGGTGTAGCGCCCCCCCGTCTCGACCGCGTTCAAGGCGATCATGTCCAGGAGGGTTAGCAGCGCTCCGAAGCCCGCGCCCTGGTTGAAGCTCATGTGCAGGCTGTGGAAGAGGGACTTGTTCACGTTCGCCGCATCCCGGTTCATCATGCGCTCGTTCCACTTGTACCATTCGAGGTCCTTCTCGAGCCGCACCACCCGCTCCTTGTCGATCGAGCGCTGCATCCTTCGCAGGGACGAGGCCTCGAATGCGCGGTCAAGCTTGACGGCGAGGTCGTTCAGCCGGAGCGGCTTCAGGATGTAATCGTACACGCCCCTGCGCATAACGTCTATGATGACGGACGGCTCGTCGTGTCCCGTCATCACCATTATAATGGGTTCTTCGTCCATTCCCTTGAGACGGTCGATCAGCTCCTCGCCGTTCATCACCGGCATGGAGATATCGGTCAGCACGATGGGAAAATACCGCGTCGAGAAGGACTCCAGCGCCTCCCGGCCGTTGGCCGCAATCGTGGGCTTGAACCCGATGGAAGTGACGAGATCCATAATCATTTTCGCGACGAGGTCGTCGTCATCAACAATTAAAATCCGTTTTTCACCGGCGCTCATATACGCACCATCCTTCCCTTCACTTAGTAGTATGCATGTCGGCAAGTCCGGAAGGCTGCCCGCGAGCCGTCGCACGAGGGGCCGCGCGAATGGTAGCAGGTATCCCCGTGTAATGCAAGTATCTTATGGCTCAGGAAATAATAAAACCCCGCATCGAGATGCTGCCATTTTGAATGACGGTATTCACGAATTCGAGTCGTTCGTGCGCATCCCCCAGCGCAGCCGCGTAAAGCGCGGGGAGAAAATGATCGTTCGTGGGCGCCGCCCGCCGGCCCAGTTCCCCGGAATACGGAAAATCGGCCAGCGCTATATGCGCGCGCTCGTCCAGGGACGTGTCCAGGCCCATTTCGAACACGGGAACGTCGGCCTCTGGATACATGTGCCGCATAACAGCCCAGGCCGCATGGTCGAGCCCTCACTCCTCCGTGAGGCGCGCCCGGCCCCCGCCCAGGGCTCCCGCGGCCTCGGCCGCGACACCGGGCGCTCCGGGAGGCGTGTAGCGCACTTGGTAGAACTCTTCGGGAAACCCGTAGAAGTCGTAAATCTGCTCCGGCCTTGCCGAGCACTGCAGCGGGGCCCCCCGGGTAAGCCAGTGCGCCGAAATGACCATGACGGCACCGGGACGCCCCAGGCGCTCCCCGAGCTCACGCAGTCCCCGCGTATACTCGTTGTTCTGGATGGCGTTCATGGGCGATCCGTGGCCTATGAAGATTACCGGCATCATAACCTCCCTCCCAGACCCGGTTTCAACCGATCTCCCCGAAAAAAACGTAACAAAAAATGCACTCCTCTCACATACCGCTTTAACATTAGTATAGCACAATGAACCAACAGGGAAGACAATAGTGGAGGATTTAATGAAAACAACCGGAAAAACATTCCTTGCCGCGGGCGCCGCGCTTATAGCCGCCGCGGTGCTTTCCGTGTCGGCCCTTCTCCCCTCGTATTCGCATGCCGCGGAGACCGGGAATTACTTCCCCGTGCTCGACTCCCCCGTGAAAAACGGCGCGGACCTGGCCAGGGCGCAGGAGGTGCAGAGCGTATTCCGTAAAATATACGAACTCTACAGCGAGCGGGTGGTGTTCATCTCCACCGAGCAGACGGTGAAGCAACCCCAGCACCCCTTCTTCAGCGACCCGTTCTTCAGGGAATTTTTCGGCATGCCCGACAAGCAGGAGCAGCGCACCCAGAAACGGACGGGACTGGGGACCGGTTTCGTCATCTCCGAGGACGGGTACATATGCACCAATCACCACGTGGTCGCCGGGGTCGACAAAGTGAAGGTCAAGATAGGAGCGACGACCTACGACGCTGTCGTGGTGGGAAGCGACGAACGCACCGACGTGGCGCTGATCAAGATCGAGCCCAGGGAAAAGCTGAAGCCCGTCTTCCTTGGAAACTCCGACTCCGTGAAGGTGGGAGACTGGGCCATCGCCATAGGCAACCCCTTTGGGCTCGACAAGACTTTCACCATGGGCGTGGTGAGCGCCACGGGCCGTCAGAACCTGGGCGACATGGCGGGCTCACAGGCCCACATCCAGACCGACGCGTCCATCAACCCGGGCAATTCCGGCGGGCCGCTCATAAACATTGACGGCGAGGTGATCGGCATCAACCGCATGATTTACTCGCAGACGGGCGGGAGCATGGGGATAGGCTTCGCGATCCCCATAAACACGGCGATGTCCGTCCTGGAACAGCTCAAGGTCAACAAGAAGATCAAGCGCGGATTCATAGGGGTCCAGATCGTCCCCATGACCGACGAGTACGCGGGCGAGGTGGGCCTCAAATCCCAGGAGGGCGCGCTCGTGGGCGCGGTAATGCAGAACGGTCCCGCCGACAAGGCGGGCATGAAGGTGGGGGACGTGATCCAGGGCATCAACGGCAGAAAGGTCAAGACCTACCGCGACCTCGTGGACGAGGTTGAGAAAACGCCCACCGGAAAGTCTGTGAGGGTCGAGGTGTGGCGCGAGAAAAGCTCGATGACGCTGTTCGTCACAGTGGGCGAACGACCGTGAAAACATTCTCCTTCCAGTTTAAATCCTGCGGCGCGGCAACGCGCCGTTTTTTTTTTTGTTCCGGGCCTATTTCTTCGCTTCGCGCGGCGCGGACGCGACGTCGCGCACGAACGCCTCGATCGCATTCTCCACGATGGGCCTGTCGGGAATCCGCCATGCGGAGAGCATCCCGTGGGCGCCGTTCTCCACGCGCAGGATCCTGTTCAAGGGGCTTCTCGACGCGTCCAGCCCGAACTGCCCGAACGCGCCTTTCATCTCCTGCACGCCGGCGTAGATGTCCTGGTTCTGTTCGTCCTTGTAATAATAAAGGAGAAGGACCGGCACGCGGATCTTCCTGAACACCTCATCGCGCGCCGCGAAGCGCCGCAGGTCCGCGAGGCTCTGGTACGACGAGTAGTACTTTTCCGCGTACCAGTGCGTGCCCCAGCCGCCCGCGGGGGGCTTCGTCGCGGGGTAGCGGATGGGGCCCTCGCGGCGCTCCACGATCCAGCGTCCGCCGGGGGTGTCGAACAGCTTCAGGAGCGGGTCCACGAACGCGTAGAAGGGCGAGCAGAGGACCGCGCCGGCCACAAGCTCCGGGTATTCTGCGGCGAGATACGTGGCGATGAGTCCGCCCATGCTCGTGCCGATCACGATCGTCTTTTCACCGAGCAGGGGCATCATCCTGAGCGAGTCGATCGCGTCGTCGAGGTATTCCTGGAAGCCGCGCGAGGCCTGATCCTCCTTCGTGGTTCCGTGGCCTGGCATGCGCACGTAGTAGGTGTTCGCGCCCAGCCTGGAGGCGATGCTGTCCGTGCAGTCCTCACCCTCGATCCTCGATCCGCTGAACCCGTGCAGGTAGAGAAATGCGAGCGGGGTCTTTCCCGGCGCGTAGCGGACCAGGCGCTCCTCGTTTCCCGGGTGCGCGCCCATCGCCCTGCTCCGGGCGAGCCTTTGCGCATAGAATTCATTGAAGCTCGCGGGCAGGGCCTTGCCGTCATACGAGAACCGCGGCCAGGTCGCGGCGGTATACACCCCGTAGGAAATCCCTGCAAGCATGGGAACGCCCAGGAGTACGGCAAGGAACACGGCGGCGATTTTTTTCATGGCGGCATCATCTCCAAAATTTAAAGTAACAGGATCGAGCGTTCACTTGCCGATCAGCCGATTCGCGGTAATCCGTGCTATCCGCGGCCAATTCTTTACTGCATCCGGCCACGGATTTGCGCGGATGAGCTTCTGCCAGAAAAACAAATCCGTGTAAATCCGTGTAATCCGCGGCTGATTCTTTAACTCATCCGGCCACGGATTTGCACGGATGATCGCGGATGAGCTTTTACCCGGTGATTCGCCAATCCCTTACATGCCCGTGCGCATCTCGCCCCTCAATACCGTCACCGCCGTTCCCCCGATGAGCACCCTGTCTCCCCTTACCGCGACCCATAGGTCTCCGCCGCGCGCCGACACCTGGCGGGCGTTCATCTCGGCCTTTCCCAGCCTGTTCATCCAGTACGGCGCGAGGCAGCAGTGGGCCGAGCCGGTGACCGGGTCCTCGCGAATGCCCACCGCGGGCGCGAAAAACCGCGAAACGAAATCGACGCCGGGGGAAGAAGCGCGGCTGGTGACGATGACCCCCCTGCAGGGGACCTGTTCCAGTAGCGAAAAGACCGGGCGGCAGTTCATCACCTCCTCCTCCGAGCCGACCTCGACCAGGTAATCGAACCGGTTTTTCCCGGTGTAGCGCATGGAAATAT
>Ga0129297_10000278_pt1 | contig 24368 bp, 24 predicted proteins | sample I18A1metaG_FD_94708 | JGI IMG/M metagenome (GOLD analysis project Ga0129297, IMG submission 94708) | Lake sediment bacterial and archeal communities from Gulf of Boni, Indonesia to study Microbial Dark Matter (Phase II) - ​I18A1 metaG | ecosystem: Environmental > Aquatic > Freshwater > Lake >... | reverse complement strand
GAGTACCAACATCGACCTCGTCGCCCTGCCTTACAAGAATACTCGTAACACGCCCTGGCATTACTGCTCTAATCTCTTCAGCCGTAATCACTCCGGGTCGTTCCTCTCTCGCGACAGCTTCTGCAGCAGGACTCACCGTCTGTACTGTTGCCGAGAATGGTAGGCCAGAAAGCCACACCTCCACTCTGTTGCCCTGTCGGATTTTCGCACGTGCGCGAATCAGTCTGCTTGGCCCGCGTATTAGCAAATGCGTAGGTTCGTCTGTTACTGCCTCGCATTCAAATATAGCATCGTTCAGCCTCACCTGGAATTTACCGTCCAGGCTCCGATCTACGGACAGTGCATACGATTTGTTATCGATCTCTACTCTGAAGCTGACCATCTACAACTCCACCTTGCTCGTCGCTCGCATGGACTCAGCCAAGGCGATTGTCCGCCACCTTGATCCGGAGATTGCCTGTCGCTCGCCTGTCCGAACATGCGGACTCAGCATTTTTTCCACAGCAGCCGCCGCCGCGGCTAGCTTTTCAATTTCGACCAGCTCAGCGTTCATATACGGCAAGACTCGATCAAGGTACGCTGTATCAAATGCTCCCCGAACGAAATTCTCATCCCGCATTATTGCCTTATGAAGAGGCAACGTTGTAGCGATTCCCGCTATTTCAAACTCATCCAGTGCAACATTCATCCGTTGAATCGCTTCTGCCCTGCTCCTCCCCCACGCTGCCAGCTTTGCGATCATTGAGTCATAGTATTCGGAAACTACGTAGCCCGCGTAGAGTGCAGAGTCGATTCTTATGCCGGGTCCAGAGGGCGGCTGAAACTGGATTATCCTACCTGGGGAAGGAGCAAATCCTCGCCTCGGGTCTTCAGCATTAATTCTGCAGTTAATGGCCCAACCCTGAACGCTGACCTCATTCTGGGTGAGGTTTAGCGTTCCATCGAACGCTACTCTCAGCTGCTCTTCTACCAAGTCAATGCCCGTTGTAAGTTCAGTAACGAGATGCTCAACCTGCAGGCGCTTGTTTACTTCAAGGAAGTAGAATTTCCCGAATTGGTCGAGCAAAAATTCTACTGTGCCAGCGTTTGTATACCCTGCTGCCGCCAGACCCTTCTTCGCAGCGTCGCTCAGGGCTTGACGCGCCTCATCATTCAACGCTGTCGAAGGCGCCTCTTCCAGAAGTTTCTGATGCCTGCGCTGTATGCTGCACTCCCTTTCACCCAGCGTCACTATTTTCCCATTGCCGGCTGCGACCGCTTGAACTTCTACATGGCGCGGGTTCATGAGCAACTTCTCGATGTAGACTTCATCCCTTCCAAAGGCCGCCGCGGATTCAACCCTTATGACTCTGTAGAAGCGGCGGACATCATCGCCTGACCTCGCGACGCGCATACCGCGTCCTCCACCTCCATAAACTGCTTTCAGGACGACTGGGTAACCGATTTTGTCGCAGACGGCCAGGGCCTCCTCTTCGTCGTTCACCGGACCGTCGGATCCGGGTATTACTGGGATAGAGGCATCGTGCATTGTCCGCCTGGCAGTGAGCTTGTTCGCGAGCTTTTCCAATGCCGAACTGGTTGGCCCAACGAATGCCAAGCCTTTCTCCTCACAGGCCCGGACAAATGCGGGATCTTCGGCCAGGAAGCCATAGCCTGGATGTATTCCATCGCAACCTGTTTTGAGGGCTGCGTCGATGATTTTGAAGACACTGAGGTAGCTTTCAGCGGGCGTTGCCCCGCCTATGGGGTACTTTTCAGTCACGTAATAGATCGGTAGCGATTCTGCGTCAGGGTCGGAGTGAACAAGAACCGTTCGAACACCCAACTTTTTGCATGTTCTGATGATTCGGAGGGCAATCTCGCCTCTGTTGGCAATCAGTAACTTGACTCTCATAGTTGGCGAGACTCACCTCCCTTGATTCGCACCCAAGAAGCTGCCTGTAGCGTGGACCAATGCTAGTGTTGCAATTTCAATTCGCGCCTTGTGTCAGGTTCAGTTTGCGAGGGTTCATGCGGGTTCCTGCTTACACGCATATTCTTTGTTTTGAGCGGTCTAACAGTCCGGAATATTTCTCGAATCCAATAGAATGAGAACCCCACGAGTATTATGGTTGGGGGTACGTACCCAAACAGCAACATCAATGCCGCAAGCCCCCACAGCATAAGCACAACGCCCAAATTGTAGAGCTTAATCGCGCGCAAGTAACGTTTCTTATCTTCGAAGTCTAGCGCCTCAGAAAACTGCTCTGCGGCCACCAGGAAAACGGCCAGCGACAGCGAGAACAGTGTGAGCGTGGTCATTGAGGTCTGGCTTTGTTGGACATAGGCGAGGATTATTGCCATTACAGCCGCGACGATGCCTAAGAGGAAACCTGTATGGCCGACCATGGTTTCCGACCCCGCGCGCCATGCCAATGTCATCGCCTTGTCTCTCTCGCTCCCAGTTACAACGGAGGGTTCGCATGTTTCTTGGGAGGCCGGAGTTCGCGCTTGTTCAGTGCAGCTTCAAGTGCACGAATAAGGCGCGGGCGTGTCTCCTGGGGTTCGATAACGTCGTCCACGTATCCTCGCTCGGCTGCGACGTATGGATTCGCGAATTTCTCACGATATTCCTCGCGCAGCTTTGGGATACTCTGCTGGCCTGACGAGTCTGAAAGCTCTTTGCGATAGATGATCTTGATCGCAGCTTCAGGGCCCATTACGGCAATCTCTGCCGTGGGCCACGCGAAGTTGAAGTCAGCCCTTATGTGCTTGCTTCCCAGCACGTCGTATGCGCCTCCATAGGCTTTCCGTACAATTACGGTGAGCTTCGGGACCGACGCCTCGCAGTAAGCATACAACAGCTTGGCTCCGTTTCTAATTATGCCAGTATGTTCCTGGTCCACTCCGGGCAGGAAGCCGGGAACATCAACGAAGGTCAGAATTGGTATGTTGAACGAGTCGCAAAATCTTATGAAACGGGCAGCCTTGATGGAGGAACTGTTGTCCAGCGCGCCAGCAAAGTGCTTAGGCTGATTAGCGACAAGGCCAACACTCCTTCCGTCCAGCCGCCCGAAGCCCACCATAAGATTGGGTGCCCACTGCGCCTGCACCTCGAGAAAGCTACCAGTGTCGAGAACACGGTCAACAATGTCCTTAACGTCGTATGACTTGTCAGGATCAGAGGGAACTATGGACTGGAGCTCGTAATCCATTCTGTTAGGATCATCTCCAGTCTTCAGCACAGGCGGATCCTCTAGATTGTTTTGTGGGATGTAGGAGAGAATCGACTTGATCAAGTGAATGGCAGACGTATCGTCCTTCGCGAAGAAATGCGATACGCCAGAAACTTGGCTATGTACGGAGGCCCCGCCAAGGCCTTCGAATGTCACGTCCTCGTGTAGAACAGACTTTATCACGTCAGGACCAGTGATGAACATGTAGCTTGTCTTGTCAACCATTATTACGAAATCCGTCAGCGCGGGGGAATATACAGCTCCGCCAGCGCAGGGTCCCATTATCGCGGAAATCTGCGGAACCACCCCGCTTGCAAGAACGTTCCTGTAGAAGATCTCCGCATAGCCGCCGAGGCTCACTACGCCTTCCTGAATTCGTGCACCTCCAGAATCATTCAAGCCTATGATAGGCGCTCCAACCTTCATCGCTTGGTCCATAATCTTGCAGACCTTTACAGCGAAGATCTCACCAAGTGAACCCCCGAAAACAGTGAAATCGTGGGCGAACAAATACACGGGGCGTCCGTCTACGGTACCATGGCCAGTAACAACGCCGTCACCCAGTATCCTTCGACTTTCCATCCCGAAATTATGGCTCTGGTGCAACGCAAACCGATCTACTTCAACGAAGCTTCCTGCATCAAGAAGTAATTCTAAGCGTTCACGCGCGGTGAGTTTACCTTTCGCGTGCTGTTCATCAATCCGATCCTTTCCCCCACCTAAGAGTGCTTTTTCGCGAAGTTCCCTTAGTTGGTCGATTTTTCTCTTAAGAAGTGAATCTGTGTCCTTCAAGGACATCGACCAATTCGAGATTGAAGCATTGTCATCACTTATTAGTCTGTGGCACCAACTCGCCGAAAAGTTGGTTGATTTCGATGAGGAGGCTGCCTCGCTACGGCCTGATCGCGTTCATCATTCTTGGCTTGGTCTTCGTTGGGAGAGGGGCCATGCTTTGGGGGCAAGCAGAGACGAGTGGCGTAATTCAAAATTGGGTTAGCCCCGCATCCACTATTCCTGGGAACACCTACATGCTGACGTGGGGAGTTGACGGGTCACCGGAAAAAGAGCCTGACGTATGGCATTTCCACGTTGTCCTTGTTGCAAACAGTACAGCTGACGTTCTTCTTCTCTGGAACCTGAACGAGAGCGTACTCTACCAGAAGAGCGGCTCCAAAATAGACGAAACCTTTGACGTGCCCTTGCCGCGCACAAATAATGCCTGGAGGTGGGACTGGATGATAAAGAACCCACAAAGTTCCATGCTGGGCGTCGCCAACTTCACCATCACCCACTACGCTATTATGTACCCCGAACGCCAGAATGGACTCATCGCTATTGGACTGGGCCTTGCAATTATCGCCGTTGCCGGTGTTTCATACACTTACCTTAGTCGGCGAGGTACTCAACTGAGTCAGCTGAACCGGAATCAACCACCGTTGACGAACAATCCTTCCTAGCTATCCTTACTTCTGTGAGACTTACAAGATCTGTGAGAGTTCCGACAAGCTGCACGTCACCAAGAAATACCCTCACTTTACTGCCCGCAGAACAGTCATGCTCCCTCAACAAATCTAATGCTCGAGTGGTGTTGCCGGACAGGACAAGCCCATAGGACTGTTCGAACTCGAGCAAGATTGAACATATCAGCAATTCCCTGTTCACAGGCCGACCGATAACATCCAGCAGTGAGGTGCAGCTTTTGTTGAATCCTGTTAGCAGGCTGGAAGAGAAGTTCGCATTGACCCCTATGCCGAGTAGCGCGAAATCCAAACTGTTTCCCCTTGACATACCCTCAGCCGAAACGCCTGCGAGCTTGCGGTGATCGAGAACTACATCGTTCGGCCAACGGACCTTCGTTCGGATCCCAAGGGTCGAGTTCACCCCTCTGGCAACCGCAAGCGCACCAATCAACGGAATAGATAACAATGAGGAGAAGAGAGTAGGAGGTCGTAGGATCGCAGTGAGCCATATACCTCCTCTGGGGGAGAGCCAAGCTCTTCCGAACCTACCGCGCCCCTCTGTCTGAGTCTCAGAAACGATAGCGTACCCTTCAGGGGCTCCTGCCAGAGCGAGATCTCGGGCGACATCGTTAGTTGATGTGCACGCGTCCAGCAGCAGGCGCAATCGTCCGAACTGACGGGTTCGCAGACACCGGTCAATCTTGCGGTTATCCAAGAGCGACACCCCTTTCATCGGCAAGCCATAAATGAACGAAGGGTTCGAGTTTCGCGAAGCATTCTCTTGTTATTGATCCGCGCAGCATAGGCGGCTGGAGATACGTACGCGGACTAAGCCAAATCAAAGGCGCTCAGCGGTGGCATGTTGTCAAGTAGTTGTGTTCGAGGTAATTGTTTTGCTTATCTCTTTATTTACCACGCCGATCAGCAGACCGAAGGATCCTGTTTGAAGAAGACAGTTACTAGGACACCCACTGGTATTCCAGGCCTAGACGAAATGCTGGCTGGAGGTTTTCCTCAGGGTAGGGTAGTGCTGGTTCTAGGAGAGCCTGGCGCGGGAAAAACCATCCTATGTTCACAATTTCTGTCAAACGGCCTATCCAAGTACGGTGAAAACGGACTCTTCGTTAGCTTGGAAGAAGCGAAGGGTCACTATCTTCGCGAAATGAGCGCCTTCGGCTGGGATTTCACAGCACCCGAAAAAGACGGAAAATTCAACTTCGTTGACGCTTCGCCAATCAGGTCGATTCCCGGCGAAGTTCGGGTCGGAAAACTCATGATTGGCAGGCAGGACTTCTCACTGGTGAGTCTCTTGGAGGTCATCAGAAGCAACGCGAAGGCAATTGGAGCACAACGCATTGTTGTAGACCCAGTCTCGCTCCTGATATTCCAGTACATCGATGAAACCGGCCGGCGAAAAGCGGTCCTAGACTTGGTAGAAGCGCTCACAGAGACCGGCGCAACTTGCATCCTATCTTCAGAACTCCGGCGTGTAGGAATACGAGGAAGAGCTCTCCAGATCGAAGAGTACTTGGTTCACGGTGTAATTCTCATGCAGACAATAGCTGCAGGAAAGACAATGGAAAGAATCATACAGGTTGAGAAGATGCGCGAAACCCAGATTGACAGGCAACCCAGGCCCTACCGAATTACCGATAAGGGAATAGAAGTCTACCCGAGGGAAAGCGTGATCTAGGAAACTCAGGTCTTTGTCAGGTCGGTTTCTGCTCTCACTTCTCTTCTTGACTTGAACCTGAAGAGGCCTCTGTGGAAGCGCTCGGCGGTGGCGTCATAGGTTCAAGCGGCGCTGGCGGAGGAGTCGTGAGCATCGTCCACCCTATCCAGCCTGAAATCACGAGCACCAGCAGCACGAAGAGCAGTACCGGTATGCCGATGGCCCACTCCTTCCAGTAGGCTGGAAGCCCCAGAAACGGGGCAAAGAATGCAGCCAAGTAGGCGACTGCAACGATTACTGAGATGAGGAAGATCACAAAACCGTAACCTTGATCCTTACTCATCAGTTCTCACAAACCTTGACCGCGAACTAGTCTTTGAAGGGAATATAAGCCTTTGAGACCCACAGTTAGAGCTGCTTGTAGCCTGGCCTTTTGCTAACCAGCATCGGCAATCTGAGCGGCAACCACGGATAACCTTTGGTAGAGCCAGCAACTTGTGACTGCAGGTCAGAGAGAGTGGCCGAGTATTGCTTCCCATCCTGCCTTCGGCGAACGGTAACCGCTTCTGATTCAACCTCCTTCCTGCCAACTACAATTATGTAGGGGATCCAGTTCATCTCAGCGTCTCTCACGCGTTTGTCGACGCTTTCGTCCCTGTCGTCAATGTCAGTCCTGACATGCAAGTGCCCAAGTTCATTGGCCACGTTCGTGGAAAACTCGAGGAACTCGGGCCTAACCGGTATTATTCTCACTTGAGTAGGTGACAGCCAAACAGGCAATGACGGTTTTTCGCCTCGCGATTCCACTCTTGCACATTCGTCCAAGATAGTAAACAAGTACCGTTCGATGGAGCCTATGATAGCCGTATGAATTATCGGGGGGAATCGTCTTTCGCCTTTCTCATCAGCAAAAGAGATACCGAAGCGTGTGGCGTTGCCCAGGTCTATCTGGAATGTGGCTATTTCCCTTGGCCTTTCGAGCTCGTCAATAATGTGGTATTCGATATTTATGACCCAGTAGTATATGCCTTCGGGCACAAAGTTCAGCAGAGCTGGCTTGCCCTCACGTTTCACCAGCTTCATTACGTAATCTTTGTTCTGCTCTAGGAAGCTTTGCGTAATGTTGTAGACGGAGACATAGTCTCTGCCTAGCTTCGCTATCTCCTGGTAGATCTTGTCATGGAGTCTGAGCGTGACTTCCTTCGCTTCTTCAAGATCCCTGCAGTAGACATGGCAGTCGGGCATGTGTAGTTTCCGCAACCTAAATGAAAGAAGGAGTTCTCCGCTCTGCTCCAATCGGTAGGAATCTGCCACCTCGAACGTTCCAAACGGTAGATGCCGGTAACTCAAGGACCAAGTTCTGACTGCTGCAAACTGTTGGTGGCAAGCAGCGTACCTCATTACGAAGCTCTTGTTTTCAGCCTCAAGTCGATATAGGCGGGAGCCAAAGAGCGCTGCGTGTTCCTTCACTGCGGGAACAGAAAGATCGAAGATGTTTGTACCTTTCACCTGAAGTATGGGAATGCCGACCGACGCTACAACATCCCAAGAGTATTCGCTGATTAAGTCAAATATCATTACACCCTCGGGGCTATACCTCATGTGGCCTTGGTCTGAGAAGCTCTCCCAGTCGATGCCGAACTTCTTGCAGTATTCCAGATAGCGGGGTTCGCCTCCTGCAAGCCCCTTCTTCAACGCCTCCTTCTCGACGAGCGTGTGGAATTCGCTCTCGCCAGGCTTGAAGGCATATTCATCCGGCTCGTACAGTTTCCCGTCTAGGCCGAGAATCTTGTAGAACGTTTTCAGCGGCGGCGGCTCTGACTTGGCTTGGTTGGCGCGGATCGTTCTCGAAAGTTCAGATAGCGGATGTCCCAGGCATTTCAATCCAAACGTCTTGTAGTATCCAAATGGGCTTCGGTGCGTTTCGTAACCGAGTTCAGCTAAATGACCCGATAGCTCAGTGAGGATTTGGATGGCTGTGTTTCTGTCCGCCAGACTGCTGGATAGGTGAGCGTACGGGTAGATCAGAACCCGTCTGATGCCAACGGATTGAGCTACCTGGTCAATGGATCGGACGCCTTCTTCTCCAACTTGGGAGGGATTTGTCTCATCTTCCTTCTCAATCGTGCAAAAGGCGACCAGTATGTTTTCGAATCTACCGCTTCTGTTCTCATCGGCAACTGGTTCGGGCAGGTCGACAGCTTTTTCGCGGACTGCGTATTCGAAGCTCTCACAATGGAGCAAAAGAAGCCTCATTCCCACATCAACTCATTGTGGTCCCGCTTGCTCACTCTTCTCTTAGACCCAAACTAAGCTAAGAAGCGCCATTTGTCTACTTGGCGGTCCTTTCGGGATCGTTTCTTGTATTCCTTGTAATGCACTTTGCAGAGATAAGCCCTGCGAACGTTGCCAATGTTGATGCCAGCGCGGCCGACTTTTTCGGGTGAAATAGATCGAACCGCTGTAGCGTTGCAACCAAGAACGTTGCACTGCTGTCCCTTCGCTACCTTTCCCATCGGAATCAGTCCCAGATCACGCCTGAGTGGTTGAAAAACCTGGTTTCAAGCAGATACTGCACGAAATGTCAATAAAGTTTGGGCACACATGGGGCCCTGATGAACAACATTGCTCGGATCGCTACGAGAGAAGTATGAGTACCTAATGCAACCAGTCGGGAAACGGCTGGGAAGGCTAGGTGCTACCCCGAATAACCTAACCACCGCCAGTCTATTAGTCTCATGTGCGGCTGGGGCCGCATATATGTTCAAGGCTCCGCTTCTGGGTGCTGCTGGACTGCTCATGTCAGGATTTGTGGACATGCTCGATGGAGCTGTTGCACGAGCGACCGGAAATGTCACGAGATTCGGCGCCGTCTACGATCATGTCTTAGACAGGTATGCTGAGTTCGCAGTTTTGCTGGGGATAGGAACTGGGGGCCTTGTGGATTGGCCGTGGGTTCTCATTGGTCTATTCGGGATGCTGATGGCAAGCTTTGTGAGAGCCAAGGCAGAATCGGTCGGGGGGTTAAAGAGTTGCACCGTTGGGCTGGCCGAGAGACAAGAGAAGTTGCTTCTGCTGCTGGCCGGATCACTACTTCAGCCAATTCTCCCGGTCGCTTTGTCTGCTTCTGTTGTCATCGTAGCGATCATATCTCATGTGACTGTTGTTCAGAGACTAGTCTACACATACAGGCAGACGCGAGGGCTGCGGGTTGACATTTGATCTTGTCGGGGTGGGAAACCCAGTTTATGACATAATCGAGAGCCCTGTCGCCAAGACTAGGGGTCGCGTTCTCTCTGGGTGCAGCACCAACGCATGCCTTGCTGCTAGAAAACTTGGGATGAGCAAGGTGGGTCTAATTGGGGCAGTTGGAAAGGACTACTTGGACACATTTCTGTCCGACATGAAAAGATACGGCATTGCGACAGAACTCAACGCAACCAGCCCGGAAACCGGGGGCTTCAGGCTCATTTACGATACAAGCGGCGATAGAACGCTGGAAGTTTTGGGTGTGGCCCAGAGGATAACTTCGAAGAACATACCCGAGAATTTTCTCGACGCCAAGTACGTCCTGCTCGGGCCGATATTGGGAGAAGTTGATCTGGAGCTGGTGCAGTTCCTGAAATCTTCTTCCAACTGCAAGCTGTTCCTAGATCCCCAGGGATTGGTGCGGGTGGTTCAAGAAAACGGCAAGGTAATTCACAACTGCGACAGAAGTTCTTTCAGGAAAGTCGCAGAACTAGTCGATTTCATCAAACCCAATGAGCCTGAAAGTCAAACGATAACTCGCGCGAAAGACCCGATTGATGCGCTACGGCACTTGCGCGGATTTGGGACGCCTGTCTGCATGATCACGCTCGCAGAGCGAGGGTCACTCGTGCTTGAGAATAGCGAGTTTTACAGAATTCCTGCCTACCGCACTAACGCGGTTGATCCTACAGGTGCGGGTGACGTCTACGCCGGAGCCTTTCTGGTCAACTACAGTGGCGCTAGGAACTTGGTTGACTCGGCTCTGTTTGCTAGCGCCGCGGCGTCAATCATGGTTGAGCAGATAGGGCCCGATTTCCAGATGGCTGTGGAAAATGTCATGAAAAGGAAGGACTTGATCCGTGGGAGAGTGTTGGCAGAAAGGTTTGCTTAGTAGAAGCGCCTCTCTTCGCGAGACCTAACCTTCGATATGCCGAAATGGACGGCGCATGAAACGCAATAGAACTTGACGACCCGCTGCCGAGCAATGTAAGCACCGTGTGCTCGCAACTCTCGCGCTAGCGTTGGGTCAACGAGGGATACCCATGTTGTTGTACGCTTGGCCTTGTCACGCGGAACCGCCATCCCACAGTTTGTGCACTGAATCATCTCGCTTCTCCCCTTTCCTCCCTTGCTCCGCCCGCGCGACTTTCTCTTCTTGGACATATCTTGTCCTCAAGCCTAAAGCCAGCGTGCACTGCTTAAATGTTGTTGTAACTAATGCTGAAGGCGACCAACCGGGTATCAGTAGGACTTGGCGAAGTAAACAGCTTTTGAATCAGGTTTGCCGCATTTGATACAACTGAACCGAGGCGTTTCGGCGGTGAGTGGAATTGTGCGTATTGTTGCTCCTGTATCTGCCTTTATTGCGTCTTCGCACTCAGTGCTGGAGCACCAGCAAGCCCGTATGAAGCCCCCTCGCTCTTCGAGAATCCTCTTGAAGTCCTCGTATTGATTCGATTCGCTGATGGATGCATCGAGTGTTGCTTTAGCTCTTCCGAACAGCTTGGCTTGGATGTCTTCAAGGTGCTTCCTGACTTCCCCCAAGGTCATTTCGTCGTTGACTGTAAGGCGTTGTGAATTGTCCCTCCTGACGATTGTAATCTGGTGTCTTTCGACATCGCGGGGGCCTATCTCAATGCGCAAAGGCACCCCTTTGAGTTCCCACTCGTTGAATTTCCATCCAGGAGTGTATTGTTCCCTGAAGTCGAGGTAGATTTGTATCTCATCCTTCGTGAGCAATTCGGCCACTTGACGTGCCTTGTCCGTGACTGAGGCGGCATCCGTCTCCTTGTAGTAGATGGGGACGATCACTGCTTGGATGGGCGCAATTGCAGGCGGCAGTACCAAGCCCTTGTCGTCGCCATGCAGCAATACCATCGCAGCGATTAGGCGCCATGAAACTCCCCACGAAGCGGTCCAAGCGTGGTGAGTCTCCTCGTCTTTTCCTAAGTACTTGATGTCAAAGGAAATTGCGAAGTTCTGTCCAAGGTTGTGCGATGTTCCCATTTGGATGGCCTTTCCATCAGGCATCATCGCCTCCAGTGTTGTTGTGTACAGCGCTCCGACGAACTTCTCACGTTCGCTTTTGTATCCTGTCAGCACGGGGACCGCCAACTGCTCTTCCATCAGCTGCCGGTAAATTTCGAGGATTAGCATCACTTCTTTATCCGCGTCCTCTTTGGTGGCATGAACAGTATGCCCTTCCTGCCATAGAAATTCAGACGTACGGATGAAAGGCCTCGTCGCTGTGATCTCGGCCCTGAGAACTGAGTTCCAGACATTGATGAGTATGGGTAAATCTCGCCAGCTGCGAACCCATCTAGAATACGAGTCGTATATTATGGTCTCTGAGGTGGGCCTGATCGCGAAGCGCTCAGATAATTCACGTGTGCCAGCTTGGGTTACCCAGAACACTTCCGGTGTAAAACCAGCGAAGTGTTCTGTCTCCTTTTTCAGAAAGCTTTCCGGAATGAGCAATGGGAAATATGCGTTGGAGTGGCCGGTTTCTTTCAGGCGTCCATCAAGATATTGTCTGATTCGTTCCCAGATGGCGAACCCGTAGGGTCTTAGGACCATGAAGCCTTTCATGGAAGAGTAGTCAGCGAGTTCTCCTTTGATGATGACTTGAGTATACCATTCCGATAGATCTTCAGCCTTCTTCACAGTAATGCCTATTTCCTTACTCATTCTTGGATCCCAAACAAAGTAGCTTTCGGTCTGCCGCGCTTACGTTAGGTCTCTGGAACTAAAACACCCAAACAACTCATAGGCTGGCGCCTCGTCAGTTTGCTGTGCAACTGCGCTACGGCGTATTTAGTGTTTACTAAGAAAGGCGTGCGTGGTTCAGGCAATTTCCAGAGGGGCCGTCATAACTAAGCAGCTTACCGAACGGATCACTCTCTCTGTCACACTTCGCGTGAAGAGGCGTTTCCAGCCTTTCTTGGCCTGCCTCTTCATCAGGAACACAATCTGGTACGGTTCGTTCTCTGTTTCTGCGATAATCCCATCAGCAGCACTGCGAGCAACAGCAACTTTAGTCTCAACAATCAAGCCTTGGTCAGCCAGCCACTTCGCCAACTCGCGGAGTTTTGCATCAGCCGTCTTGATCTGCTCACGATACGGTTCCGGCTCCAACGCTCCAGTACGGCTGGGCACTTCGACGACATGAAACAGAATGACAATGGGCTTCTGAAATATGGACAGAATGTGAAGCGCTGTAGTGATCAGTTCCTTGCTGAAGAGATCACCAATCGGAATAAGGATTTTGGCCGGCACTGCCAGCTCGGATCGCTCAACTGGCTTCGTCATTCGGCAACCGGTTTCCCGTCTTTCTTCAACGAGTGAATAATTATCATGGAATTTGTACCTTTGATGCCCTCAATCCTCAATATCCTGTGAGTCAGCTTCCTGAATTCCACTATTGACTCAGTATGAATTAAGGCAACCAGATCATACTCGCCAGTTACTTCATAGAGGTCTGTCACTTCAGGAAACTTCTCGAGGGCTTGCGTTACTTTCTCAAGTTGCTGGGACTGCACGACCACGTTTAGAAGGACAAGAATACCATGCACCAATCATCTAGACCTTCTTACTATCATAACCTTCCCAGGGTATTTAGATAGTAACGCAAGCGCTGAATCCTCTCGCTCCTTCTCAATGTGACGACGAATTGTCTTGCGCTTGATGAGAAGTATTACATCAGTTCTATCAGAACGAACTTCCTTATCCAATGCCTCTGTGTAAGGCCCGATCTCGACCTTCGGCGAAGCTTCATAACCCACAGACCGCAACCTCCGCGCAACAGACTGCAATTCCTCTTGTGTTTGAGCTTGGTACTGTTTAATCTGAGAGTAGTCACTCAAAAGGTCCGTACTCAGACCGAGTTCCGCGGGGTCGAGAATATTCAACAAGGTAATTCTAAACCGCTTGTCTAATGCTCCACGAATTGACTCGACGATTTCATCCTCGTCTTCAGGTATTCGGACCAGTACTGAAGCATTCATGACGTAGCCGCCCGGCAGGATCCGTTTCCCTGTTTCAGCCGTAAGAATCGGCATGCGTTTCATTCTTCGCAGGGCTGCAAAGCCGATTACGCCGATTACTACCCAAGCAGTACCTAGAATTCTTCCCTCTTGATGGAACGTGAGGATGAGCAGCCACAGAATGGTGCAAGAGATTGCTCCCACAACGCTGATGACGGGCACATGTAGCTCTCGTCGACCCGTTTTGAAAGTTAATGTTCCAGGAATTTTCCACGCACGAAAGGCACCGGGTTCCTTGTTCCTGAGAACAATGAGGCAGACGTTGACCAAAATGTACGATAGAAGTGCCCCGTAATTGTAGAGGTCGGCAACGAAGGTCAGTTCGCCAACAAGAGCCAAGGCTATTCCTATGACACCAAAAACAACGATAGACCTGATAGGTGTCTTGAATTTGGGATGAACCTTGTAGAACCAGCGTGGAAGAAGGTCGAATCGTCCCATTGAGAATACGATGCGTGAAACGCCGATTACCCCTGTGTTCGTGGAAACATAGCAGATCGCGAAGCCCGTCGCGGCAACTATCGGCGCCAAGTAGGCTCCAATAACCGGGATATGAGCGGCTATCGCCCTGATGGGGTCATTTCGTGCTCCTGCGAGTTCCTGCCACCCCATCAGACCCATACTGACGGCGGATAGGCCAACGGCGAAAATGACAACTGAAACTATCGATAGCTTATTGGCACGAGGGATCCAACGGTCGGGACGCCGAGTTTCTTCAGCAGCCTGCGCGATGGACTCGATGCCGATGAATGATGTCATTGCAATAGTGATGCCGTAAATGAAGTTCTGTTCCTGCACACCGACGCTTGGCAGCGAATACACAATATTCGTGTGCACCGATGGGGATCCGAATGTCCATACTTGGCCTAGGAAACGTGAGATGGTGAAAGCCAACAGTAGGCCAAAGATGAGTACTATTGCCTCGACAACCAAATCGAGTGAAACTAGAACCTCGTTGAAGAATGAAGACTCTCGGATTCCGACTACATTAATGATGAGTAATATCGCGACCAAGAATCCGGCTGCCAATCCGATGTATGGAACGCTGACATTGATTCCGAGCAGAGTGGCGTTCCAGTGTCCATGGCCTATCCAGGGAACGAAGAAACTCAAGTAGCCGGCCGATGCGAGTGAGAAGAGTGCCATGTCGACCGTGTAGTCAAGCATGACAGCCCAACCGGCAACAAGTCCAGCCAAGTCATTGAACGCTTTCATTGCGTAGACATGTGCGCCGCCAGCGTAAGGGTAGGTCGTGGCAAGCTCAGAATACGCAAGGCCAGTGGCAATGTAGGTTATTGAGGCGATTAGGAATGCAAGAGGTGAGGCGCCTGCCGCGAAGAGAGCAACCAGTCCAATGGCTACATAGATGTCGGCTCCAACATCAGCATACCCCATGGCGAAGGAGCCGTACCAACCAACCTCTCGCCGCAGTGTCTCTTTTTCGGCGCGTCCTGACAAGTTTCCACGATGCCTGAATGCCCCCTAACGTATCCGGTGGCATCGGCCTTTGAGGAGCAACCTACGTTTTAAGCTGTTTAGATGACTTCGCCCAACGCCTTTATTTTTGAATGAACATGCTGAGCTGATTGCGAAAAGCTGGTGAGCTACCTGAAGACTAGACTCGAAAAGGATTCCCTTGGCCCAAAGGAAGTTCCATTCGATGCTTACTACGGCGTCGAAACCGCGCGAGCTGTCGAGAACTTTCCGATCAGCGGGATTAAACCGCTCCCCGAGTTCGTGCGCGCTACGGTGCTGGTTAAGAAGGCAGCTGCTGAGGCCAACGCTTCAGTGGGCTTGCTCGATCAGAAGATTGGCCGAGTAATCATGGCGGCCGCCGACGAGATCCTGCGGGGGCAGCTTCTAGACCAGTTTGTGGTCGACGTTTTCCAGGCGGGTGCGGGTACATCTCACAACATGAATGCTAACGAAGTTTTGGCAAACCGGGCAATCGAAATTCTTGGCGGTCAGAAGGGAGACTACCAGTTTGTGAGCCCTCACGACCATGTGAATATGGGCCAATCGACGAACGATACGTACCCAACCTTCATGCGAGTCGCGTGCGCGATGCTCGGCCAGCCCCTGCTCCGCGCCCTCAAGGAACTCAAAGAATCACTGGACTTGAAGGCAAAGGATTTTGACCATATTGTAAAGTCAGGCAGAACTCACTTGCAGGATGCATCAGCCATCCGCCTCGGTCAGGAGTTCGCTGCCTATGCGCGAATCGTAGGTGATGATGCGCGAAGAGTAGAGGAAGCATTGCAGAAAATTCTTGAGCTGAATCTGGGCGGCACGGCAGTCGGAACCGGCCTCAATGCGGATCCGGCGTACGTCAAGCTGGCCATCGAGAACCTGAGCAACTATACGGGGCTCAGGTTCAAAGAGGCTCGCAACAAGGCAGCAATCATGCAGTCGATGGCTGACTTCGTCGAGCTTTCTGGTGCCCTGCGCACCCTCAGCGTCGACCTGACGAAAATAGCGAATGATCTTCGCCTGATGAGCTCTGGACCATCAACGGGCATAGGTGAAATAGCATTGCCGCCAGTTCAGCCCGGTTCTTCGATAATGCCAGGAAAGGTCAACCCCGTAATGGCAGAGATGCTCAACATGGTGTGCTTCGAGGTGGTTGGAAATGATTTGACCGTTGCGATGGCAGCCCAGGCCGGGCAGTTGGAACTGAATGTTATGATGCCCCTCATCGCTTATGACCTGACTCAGTCTCTACTGATTCTGCGAAATGCGATCACGAGCTTCAATGAGCGGCTTGTGACGGGCATTCAGGCGAATGAGGAGCGATGCAGAACCCTGCTAGAAAGAAGCACCGGCATAGCGCTGGCTTTGAACCCGTTCATCGGTTATGACAAGGCTGCAGAAGTCGCAAAGGAAGCATTTCGTAGGGGAGTCTCGCTGAGGCAGGTGGTACTTGAAAGAGGGCTGCTAACCGAGGATCAGCTGAACCACATTCTGGATCCGTATGCTCTTACGGAGCCTGGTGTTCACGGGAAACGTAGCGAAAAGGGGCGGGGAAAGAAGCTGGGTTCAAGTTAGAGCTTCAAAGAGCGGCGTTACGTCCCTGTGGTAAAGGTCCTGCTTCGCGAGTGGTACTTCCTTGTAGGCTGGCATTCTGTTCGCTAGCATGTCTTCGAAGGTTGGCTCATCGATCTTGTAGAATAACCCGATAGCTACTCTTTCACCCCACTCGAAGGACCGGACTATGGCCTGAGCTTTCTTTTGGTTCACTTCGTTGGAGTCAGCTGGGTTCTTGACGACACCGTCGTAACCCGTTTCCTCAAGCCTGTACAGTCTCGGGGCCTTAGTAGGTAGGTCTGCGCCCGCGTACCATTCCTTGGTGTTAATGTCGTTGTAGGTTGGGCATGTCTGCAGAACATCGACAAGCGCACTTCCCTTGTGAAGTATTGCAGCCTTAAGTATCTCTTTCAGGTGACGTACGTCCAAGGCGTAGCTTCTAGCCACAAACGTATAGCCTGCGCTGATCGCTGTTGCCAGAGGATTAATGCCCTCCACTATTGCTGGCGCTGGCATCGATTTTGTCTTGACTCCCTTGGGCAAGGTTGGAGACGCCTGGCCTTTCGTCAACCCGTATACCCCGTTGTTGTGTACAACATAGGTGAAGTCTAGGTTGCGCCTTCCTGTGTTGACGAAGTGGCCTGCACCTATTCCGTAACCATCCCCGTCTCCGCCTACGGCCACCACTGTCAGCGCTTGGTTCGCTAGCTTTGCTCCAGTAGCAATTGGAAGTACGCGTCCGTGCAGGGTGTGAAATCCGTAGGTTTGGACGAAGTGAGGAGTCTTCCCTGAGCACCCTATTCCGGAGAAAATGGCGACTTCGTGCGGTTCCAGTTTGAGCTCGAAGAGTGCCATCTGCACAGCGTTAAGAATGCCAAAGTCGCCGCAGCCCGGGCACCAGTCGTTGTGGACCTTCGTCCTGTAATCTTTTAGTTCAAGCATGTGCCATCACTACTTCTCTTAGTCCGTTCTGAGTCGCTTCCTTGACTCCCTCGTACACCTCATTCTGCGAGAACGGTCGCCCATTATACTTGAGAACCTTGTAGTCCATTGCAATTCCTGTATGCTCCCGGATCAGAGCTCCGAGCTGGCCCGAATAGTTGTTCTCAACGAGAACCTTCCGCTTTGCCCTTGACAGGTACTTCGCGACTAGCTCTGAGGGGAACGGGCTCATGCACCTGACCTGGAGGAAGTTGCATCGGATCGCGTCTCCTTCGAGGTCCTGCATACCGTCGATTAGGGGTCCTTTGGTTGAACCCCACGAAACTAATGTCACGTCGGCCTCCTGCGGACCTAGGAAATTGACCTTCTTCGAGTCCGGGATATACTCTCCGGCAAGTTGCAGTTTCCGCATGCGTTTCTGCATCATCTTGACCCTGTTCTCGGAGTTTTCTGTGATGTGGCCTAGCTCATCGTGCTCGTCACCTGTGGTGTGGAAAATACCGCCTCGCGTGCCCGGAACGGTTCTTGGTGACACGCCTAGAGGTGTTAATTCATATCGTCTGTAAGCTGACCTCGACGCCAGGTCGGATTCGGTGAGGATCTGGCCTCTCTCAACCCGCAATCCGCCCGTGTCCAAGATTGGAACAGTCCGGTAGCTAGACGCAAGGTACTTATCGGCCAATACGACTACGGGCATTTGGAACCTCTCCGCGTAGTTGAACGCCTCGAACGTATCGTGGAAGCATTCTACCACATCCCCGGGTGCGAAGACCATCCTAGGAAATTCCCCGTGACCCGCATGAATTACAAATTGCAGGTCTCCTTGCTCTGTTCGGGTGGGCAAACCTGTGGACGGACCTGTTCTTTGGTAGAGGATTACCACGGGCCCGGGAGCTTCAGTTATTCCAGCCCACCCCAGTCCCTCGGCCATGAGCGAGAAGCCTGGTCCGGATGTGGACGTTGCCGCCCGCACGCCCGCATGCGCCGCGCCAGTTGCCATCAGGAAAGCCGAGATCTCGTCTTCGGTTTGGACGACTACTATGTTGTGCTCTTTCTGGCGGCTTTCCAAGTACTCGCTCTCGTCAGTTGCTGGAGTGATCGGATAGTACGTCTGAAGACCGCAACCTGCCTTGAATTTAGCAATGCCAACCGCCTGGACACCTCTGATGACCATTCGTTTCTCTTTGGAAGGTACGGAATGCAGCTTGTAGGCAAACCCGTCGGGGAAGGTCTCTTTCATGTAGTCGTATCCATGTCGAGCCGCTTTGACGTTCAGTTCTCCGAGAGCGGCCTTTCTGCCGGCAAATCCCTCCCGGATAGTATTTGCGACTGTGTCGAAATCGTAGTCTATAAGAGCAACTGAGGCGCCGAAGGCCACTGTGTTTGTCATTACCTGGTATTTGCTCAGCTCCTTGTCATGACCCGCCTCTTTCAATGCCCCGACCAGAATATCCATGTACGGGATGGGGTAGAGGTTGACATCCGGTCGGCCAATATCCTCGGGCTTAAGTCTCAGGGCGGCGTCGTAGATGATGCCTCCGCCGGGGCTGACTTCGTTTCGGTGCCCATTGTGTGTGGGATATTCCTTGTGAAGGTCGCCCAACAGTGTCTCCTTGTCCAGTGCCACGAGCATGTCGATCCAGTCTAGATGGGACTGGACATCCCTGTCCGAGGCTCGAACCCGATAGTAGCTGTGTTCACCTTTGATGTTCGAGTGGTATTCGATATTCGCGAAGACGTGAAGGCCTCCCCGTGCACAGGCTTTCGTGAAGGTTTCAGCAACGGAATTGATTCCACTACCCTGGGGACCTCCAATTACCCAAGTAAGATTGTTCTCTTCGGCCAGTTATGGCACCCCTTTGCGTGCTTGCTCAATTTTAGTGGGCTATTAGGTTTGCGAGAGCTAAAACTTGTCCCCCAAGCTTTCTGGGACTTGGGTTTCGTTTGAATCCAATACGACATACAGTGGAGTGAATCACTTCTCGCCTATCAGCTGGAGGTTGATTGTGCGCCGTGAGCGCGGGCCGTCCAGTTCTACCAAGAAGATGTTTTGCCATGTCCCTCTGGAAAGCCTCTGATTGATTACTGGAAAAGTCTTTGAATGGCCCAAGAACGACGCGGCCAAATGCGCGTCTGCATTGTCGTCAATTTCGTTGTGAGCATAGTTTCCTGATGTAGGGAATAGTTGTTCGATCTGTGACAGGATGTCTCTGACAAGGCCACGCTCGTTTTCGTTTGCGATTATGGCTGCTGTAGCATGGGGGACGCTAATAACGCATAGGCCACTTGCCATTTGCCCAATACGTACGAATTCTTCAACTTCACGTGTTATGTCGATGAGTTGCCTTCTATCGGACGAACTTATGCTCAGTGTCTTGCTTAGCACAAACATTCAGCTGCACCGCTCCTAGCTAAGCGGTGTCAAAACACCAAGAAAAGGAAAGTGGAAAAAAGGAGGAACGGAACGCTCACATTCTGGCTTCGTGGGTTGGTATGGGCGGCAGCTCTGGGAAGCGTTCTTTCATTTTCTGTTCTGCGACTGTGTTGGCTTCTTGAAGGATCCGTTGAGACTCTTCGCTTGAAGATGATATGTCGAATGACGTTTCGGATGCCTCTCCAACCTCGACGACTAGACCTTCCAGCGTTTCGTTGACTTCTGAAAGCTCAAGGGAGACTTCTGGAAGGACGCCCTCGAGTTGCGACTTCACCAGTCTGACCACGTTCGCAACGGGCCGCATGGTGTATGCGATTTCGCCGAATTCCTCCACGGTCTCAAGCCTCAATGTGACCTGTTCAAGGGCTAGTTGACTGTGGAGTACTACCTTCGCCATTTTGCGGAGTTCGGCGCATTCGTTTGCGTACATGGAGGCAAGTTCGGTGTTCTTGCCTTGCAGTGCTAGGACGCACTTCCCGTAGAGGGCTTGGTCCCGTTGCTGCATGTGGTAGGCTGTTCTCTCAAGCTTTCGCAGCTGTACCTTCAGTTTGAAGAGGCATTCGTTGATTCGTTGCTTTATCGGCGTCGGGTGTATTGCTTCTTTGAATCGTTTGGTCCAAGATGTTCTTTGCTTAAACATTTGTGTTATCCCCCCTTTGTGAGCGTTCCGTTCTTGCCGTCCTGAGTTTGGTTTGTCTCTCTTTCCTTTGCAAGGATTTTCAATAAGTTCCCCAGCCTCCCCTCTTCGTAGGTCCGAATTACTGACCCTGTGTATTCGATTTTGATATTCAGCGACCTCAGCTTGGCCATGAGCGTCTCGATTTCCGATTTGTTCTTCCCCACGAGGAAGACGAGGCTTTCAGGTTCCCCTAGTGAGCTGACTACCCTCACAGTTTGAGGGATCGTTGCAATCTTCTCTATGATATCGTTTCTTTCGGCATCGTGAGGAAAGCTAGCCCCAACCAGAATCTGCTCCGTGACGCCCAGCTTCTCTAGGTCGATGGCAGTAGTGTAGTCCTTGATTATGCCTGCTCTCTCAAGCCTGTTCACACGGTATGCGACAACGTTTGGGTGAAGGCTGAGCTTTCGGCCGATTTCAGCGAAGGAAGATTTGGCGTTTTCTACAAGTTCGGCTAGGATCTTGAAATCAGTGGAATCTAGCATTCAATTATCATCCCATTACAGAGCTTTGTAGCTCTCGTACCACCTTTCGTACAGTCGAAGCATTTGGAGGGAGACACTCGGCTTGCGTTTCCCGAGGATCTCATGGATGTCGTCCATGGTTACCGGGCGCGCTTGGCCTTGACTTGACGAGTTGCTCTCGAAGACTTCGCGGGCGACTTTCATCTGCGCACTTTGGAAGATATCTCTGACGTCACTGCCCGAATAACCATCGGTGATTGCAGCAAAATCATTTTCGTTGACATCATCGGCTAGCCGGATGTCTCTTGCGTAGATTTCGAACATCTCGCGGCGTGCCTCACTTCCTGGAAGTGGAACGTAGATTCGCTTCTGGAAGCGCCGTATGAAGGGCTCGTCCAACGCCCAAGGTTTGTTCGTGGCACCAATCACATATACATGTGAGTGGCGTCTCTTGTCGAGCACATTATCCATTTCTTTGAGAAATTGGTTCCTAGTTCTGACTTCGCCGCCAACTTCTTCTACCCTGGCGCCTGCGAGTGAGTCGATTTCGTCAATGAAGATGATGGCCGGTTGTCCTTCTGAAGCCTGTTGGTGCGCGGCGGCGAAGAGTTCGGAAACGTTCTTTTCCGACTCCCCTAACCATTTGGACATTATTGAGGCGGCGTCGACACTGTAGAATACGGCATCTATCTCCGTCGCTATGGCGGCTGCCAAGAGAGTTTTTCCGCAGCCTGGTGGGCCAAAAAACAGTATGCCCCTGGGCCAACCAAGTGGGAATAAGTCGGGACGCTTGACTGGGAAGACAATGGATTCTTCAATTGCGTTCTTGGCGTCATACAGGTTAGCGATCTCATCCCACTTGACGTTCGGTTTCTCAGCGATAATGAGTTGTTCGAGCTTCGCTGCCTGCCTTGCGGGCGAACGATCACCATCATCGAAGTGTCCGTTCTGTTCCTTGAGTTCTTTGATGCGCCGCTTGTACGATTCGGCGTGCTGCATGTAGATTTTGTTCTGCGGTGCGTCTGGATACAGTGTGCACAGTTTAAGCAGTATCTCGACTGCTCGTTCGTAACGTGTTACCGCGTTTGTCCGTGCCCCTTGCCTGTCGAATTGGATTGCTTCGTTAGCACATTTTGCCGCCATTTGCTCGAGCTCTTCAGAAGCAGACATTTGCAAGGCGAGCTTCTCCATTATCGCTTGGCTACTGGATCACGATTCTTCCGGAGCTCTGCAATCTTTCGAGAGAAGTTCTGATTTGTTCAGGAGAAGTGTTCAGCTCTCGCGCACAGGTGTTGATGTTCATTTCGCCTTCATGGGCCTTGGCGTACTCGAAGACTTGCTCGTCAAAGTTTCCGTCAGGTTCCGACCCACCAGTTGCTGGCTCCATGATTGGGACTGGCTGTGTCGTGGCCGGAGTCTCAATTGATGGTAGGTCAGGAAAGTGGTCTCTCAGTTTTTCTTCTGCTATCAGTCCTGTTTCTTCGAGAACCTTCTTTGCTTCTGCGTCGCTTGTTTCGAGAGGCATGCTTGTGGTTGAGACTTCACCCACCTCTGTTGTTAGGTCGCCAAGCAGTCCGTTTACTTCGTCGAGTTCGTTTGCCACCTGCGGAACGATGCCGGCAATCTTTGATTTTGTTTCCTTGACGATCCCCATTACAGGGGCCATCTGTACCATGATGTCGCCGAATTCCTCGACGGTTTGGAGGCGGAGGATTACTTTCTCAAGTGCGAGCTGACTGCCGAGGACGATCTTCGCGATCTTCCTGATCTCGGCGCACTCGTTTGCGTAGATTTTTCCGTGAGCGAGGTCTTTCGAAACTTGGGCGCCAATACAGCGCTGGAAAAGCTCTGTATCACGTTGGTGTAGCTTTGTGTACATGTGGTCCAGTTTTTCGAGCTGAACGTTTAGCCGAAAGATTGCGTGAGCTATTCGCTCCTTAAGAGGAACGGGATGCAGTCTATCCTCGAATTTTCTGATAATCGAGAAGGCTCCCACGCCCGACCTATATTGGTGTGGGTTCGCGGACTTTGACTACAACAACATCTGGAACTTTTGTCGAGGGTGCAGGTGGGGGCTTCGGTGGCTCTGGTAATTCAAGGGAGTCGATTCCGTGTAGGCTCTCCCTAGTGTTTTCCACGTCCTTGCGTTCTTTTCGGGCGAGCTCAATTCCGGCTCGGATGGATTCCGTGACCTCTCGGTATGTCTGTTCGCCTATTTCTGACGAAGTGTAGAGCATCTTGTTGTTTGTCAGCGCGGTCTGCAGGTCTCTGATCTGGTGCTCCAGTTTCGTGTCGACCTCGTTGAGCGTCTCGACGACCCTGTCGCGTTTCACTTTGATTTCTTTCAGTAGGTCTTCGTAACTACCTCTGAGTTGGTTGTATTCGGCTTGGTCGATGTCACCGTCCTTCAAGAGAAGGTCCAGTGCTTGCCTGCGTCGTCTGACGATGTCATGCTCCCTTCTGAGCTTCTCAGCTTCTACTCGCCAGCCCTGAAGAAGGACTGGTTGTCCATCCACTACGTTGATTGAGTCGATGGAGTACTGGTTTACTTCTCCGTTGCTTTGAACGACCTGAATTGCTTTGACTTCGTCCTTAATATCAGGGGTGAGGCCCACGAACTTTCCTACGGGCCGCCCCATGGCATCCTCTACAGTCTTCCCCAGGTGCTTGCCGATGTCTTCAACGGTAGTTGGCATTGTCTGTGCAAGCCCCTAGTGTGGGATGTTGGTTTCCCCGGTTCTCTCAGGAACCTGTGCTCCACCAGCTGGTAGCTCTGGAAATCGCTCTTTCATGTGTTGCTCAGTTATTGCACTGGCTTCCGCAAGGATCCTTTGAGCTTCAGCGCTGGAGGCCTCGACACCGATCTCCGAGCCTGTTGCTTCTCCCGCCTCAACGACCACACTGTTTAGGACTTCACCGATCTCGCCCAGTTCGAAGCCGACTTCGGGTATTACGCCTGAAATCTGGTTCTTTATTGAGTGGACCACGCTAGCTACCGGCCTCATCAAGCTCGCTATGTCGCCGAACTCTTCGATCGTCTCCAGTCTCAGAGAGACTTGTTCAAGGGCTAGCTGGCATTGCATGGTGACCTTTGCCATTTTGCGCACTTCTGCGCACTCGTTTGCGTACATTGCTGCTCGCGCAGGGTCGTGTGACACCTGGGAATTGACGCATTTTGCGAAGATG
>Ga0129297_10000277_pt1 | contig 24462 bp, 27 predicted proteins | sample I18A1metaG_FD_94708 | JGI IMG/M metagenome (GOLD analysis project Ga0129297, IMG submission 94708) | Lake sediment bacterial and archeal communities from Gulf of Boni, Indonesia to study Microbial Dark Matter (Phase II) - ​I18A1 metaG | ecosystem: Environmental > Aquatic > Freshwater > Lake >... | reverse complement strand
GTTTTTTGCATCATCTCCCGGATCAGCCTGATTTCCTGCTTCTCTTCTAGCTCCTTCACGTTTCCTCCTTTTATCTTCTCGCTTAATTCAAAGTACTTTATATTGCAAAGTTATAATAGAAAAACTCGAGTTGCTTGTCAAGTCTTTTTTAAAAAGTTTTTTAGGGAGCTGTTACTGAGAAACTCTTTTATAGCTTATGGACATCGATGCCCAGCCCGGCGGGCCAAAGGTCGTCTTCATAAAGGGCAGGCTTTCGATATAATCGAGAAATTCACCGGTTCCCCAGCCATGCCGCCGCTGCCTCTCCGAAACATTATGGGCGGCGAAACACCCGCTAAGCTCAAGCTTGGGCAGGACTGCGATCAGGTAGTTCTTGTACCAGTCCTTGTCCGCGTCGCAAAAAACAAAATCAAAAGGACCTGGGAGCGCGGGGACTAGCTCGTGGGCATCGGCCAGCCGCGCGTCGATAAAGGGAGAGAGGCCGGCTTCTTTGAAATTTTCCAGGGCTTCCTTATACCTGCCATCGTCTATTTCGATGGTGATGAGCTTTCCGCCGGTCTTGCTGAGGGCCCAGGCGATCCAAATGCCCGAATGACCGGTCGACGTCCCGATTTCCAAGGCCCGAGTGTATTTGTTCTGAATAATCAAATCGTAGAGGTATTTTCCGTCGCTGGCTGAAATATTCATGTCATACCACTGTCCTCTGTGGCGGTCAAGAAAACTCCTCACCTTCTGGTCCAGAGCGTCTTGGCTCTGAGCCGGAAACGGTGCAGCCCAGAAAATTGTGATGAAAAAAATAATAGTAAGTCCCAAAGCAGCCCAAAATCTTGAGGTCATTCCACTCTTCTCCCTTGAGTACACAGCTGCATAATTAATCCTTTAACTTAGACGAAGCAGCCGCCCAAATCTTCCCTTCCAATGGTTGAAGCTATCGCCAGTTCTGTTCCGCTTGGCATATGGTCACCCTGAGGATCAATTCTAGAAACACTTCGCTCTAAGTTTCCGCCGCTCCCCCCAGTCCTGGCCAACGCCTCAATGTAAATGAAAGATCAGAGGCGAATATTTCAGGAAGTGCCCTGAATATCAGCAAAAAGCCTGAGGTCTTCGCTCCACTCTACTTTACTTCGGCCGGCGGCGCAAGCTGCGGCGGAGCCAGAGTAAATCCCATCGGCTGGAGGATGTCCAGCACATTAAAATAGAGCCATTCTTCGGCGATCTTTCCCTCGACGATCCGGTCAATCGCAATCCCAGAGAGACTGAACGCCTTTCCAGAAGGCGGGAGGTCACCGAGAGGCGTATGAAACGGCCCTGTGATCGTCCCCGACATCGTAAATATCCCGACCACTTTGTCCCCTTTGACATACAGATCTCCCTCTCGCGAAAACTTGACGTCAGGGACAGCTGTATGAGTTCCCCTGTACTGATTTTTTAAAGCTTCAAGGCCGACAATGGCTTGGGGCTGGCTGGGATCGTGCACGACCACGTCGGGAGAATATATATTATCCAGTAAATCAAGGTTTGCCTCATTCCTGGCTTTAAGGTACCAATCCCATGTGGCCTTCGCCTGATCTTCGGTAATCCCTATTGCGGCTTTTTTCTGGCAGCTACACATCGCGCCCAGCAAAATAACCAGACAAGTTGCGACGGCTAAGAAAAGCAGGATTTTTTTCACTTTGCCCTCCTTGTCTCAAGTCAAGAAATAGCACCAAACCCGGCTGAAGTCAAACTCAATAAAGGATTCATCCCTATCATCGTGATTGCGCTTGAAATTTATCAAAAAACCATTATTATGGAGTGTTCCGTACTCAGGTACCGAGGAGACAACAGATGTTCGAGATAGTGGCCAGAGAGGAATTGGCCCAGGGGACTGTAGTGAGCAATTGGATCAAAGCTCCGAGGATTGTGGCGAAAGCTAAACCCGGGCAGTTTGTTATCATCCGCGCCAACGATACGGGCGAGCGCATTCCCCTGACTATCGCGGACACAGACGCGGAAAAAGGCCTTCTCAACATCATCTATCAGGTCGTCGGGAAAAGCACCGATCTTTTCAAGACGCTCCAGGTCGGTCAGGGTTTTCTGGATGTCATCGGGCCCCTCGGGCTGCCCACTCATCTCGAAAAGGTGGGCAAGGTCGTTTGTGTCGGCGGCGGCACCGGTGTGGCGGTCATGCACCCCATCACCCGGGGGCTCAAGGACCTCGAAAATCACGTTTTCGCCGTTATCGGGGCCCGCACCAAGGACCTTCTCATCATGGAGGAACGGATGAAAGCGGCTTCCCAGGAGCTCACGGTTTGCACCGATGACGGGAGCTACGGCCGGCACGGGTTCGTCAGCGTCGTCTTAAAAGAGCTGCTGGAGCAACACAAAGATATCGGCCTGGCTGTGTGCATCGGCCCCGTGCCGATGATGAAGGCCTGCTGCAATATTACCAATGAATTCAAAGTCAAGACTCTGGTGAGCCTCAATCCTGTCATGCTGGACGGCACGGGGATGTGCGGCTGCTGCAGGGTAACTGTGAGCGGCCAGACTAAATTTTCCTGCGTGCACGGCCCGGAGTTTGACGGCCACCAGGTCGATTTTGATGAACTCCAGGCCAGGCTGTGCTCCTATGTCAGCGAGGAACGACGCTCGCATGCGATCTTCAAGGACCAGCAGCATCCGGCTGGCTGCGCACTGGACCGCGGCAAGTAAAACTCGGGATAGAATCTGATAGTAAGCACCTGATCGGGAAGATGCTAAGAAAGGCCAAGGGAGGAAATCCGGGCGGGGAGCGGTTCAGTCGACAAGGGAAAGAATAGCCTTATATTCGGAACGGAAAACCGCCCGCTTCTCCAGGCCGCTTTTCTTGATCATGTCCAGGACGAGCGGGACTTCCATGAGCTCTGCGTCAGAGAAAGGGCTGGTGCCATCGTTAAAAAAATTGACGAGGAGCCGGTAAATTGGCATCCAGGAAGACTCTCCTTCGGTCGTCTCGAAAAGCGTATATTCCAGTGACTCCTTGCGGCCGAAGAGCTTCATCCTGAACCCATACCAATCCTCCGGCTGGTTGCCCGGGACAACTTGAAGACTGCCCCGGACCGGGCCAACTGCTGAGTTTTGGGCATACCGAAAATAGACCACTAGCGCATTTTGGATCGTGATTCCATCCGGGTTGAGCGCTAGATCATGGGCACAAACAACTTCGACGCCCGGGCCGAGGGCAGAGACCAGTGCGCTGATAACATGTGGCACATAATTCCAGAAGTGATTGCTCGGGCCGGTGACATTAACGACCTTGAGCGGAGCGAACTCTCCTCTGTGCTGCCTGATCAAAAGAACCTGAGGATCGACGGTCAGGGCCGAGGCCGCCAGAATGGGATTGTGGTGCTCGCGGCCAAGCTTGAGGAGTTTCGCCGCTTCCAAGGCGGAAGGCGCCAGCGGCCGGTTGATAAAAGTCCGCACGCCGGATTGGATAAAAGGAGCCGCAAGTTCGGGGTAATGAAACGGCAATGCTTCGGTGATCAGGACGCCGTCGACTTTCCCGATCATTGCTTGGGGGATTTCAACTAAGGCAAAGCCGTATTTCTTTTGATCTGACTCGGGAATAGCCGTCCTGTTCCAGACATGGGTGACAATCAAACCGATTTTCTCACCCAGCCCGCTGTTGAGCTCCTTGGTCCACAGGGCGCCGTGGCTTTCATAGCCGACAACGCCGATTCTCACAGGAGGGGACGCTGCTTCTTGGCCCACCAGCAGGCCTGCAAAGCAACAGAAAACGCCAAGCAAGCCAAATTTTCTCATTTTTTGTAAGAAATCCAGAATAAAAGGATCGAAAAAATGGCTCCTCGGCCAGGACTCGAACCTGGAACCTAGTGGTTACAAGTGCCCCAAAATTTCTTCTGGGCTTGGACTATCTCTTCACCCCTTCCAGAAATCTGGAGGTAGGGTGTCGGGCGCTTCCCCTGAACTGAGTCGAGGGTACGAGCTTTCGCTCTAGTCTCTGCACCTTCCCTGACCTTTTTTACTCGGCCAGGGCTTGGCTCAGGGTTACCATTTTCCTTATAAGGAAAGCAGGCTTCCCTGAATTCACCCGATTTTTCAGCCGCGATTTCTCGCGGAAGCTGCATCCCAGAGTGAACCTCGCGATGACAATTCGCGCAAAGGAGGATGCACTTGTCGAGTTCCTCTCTAATCTTTTTCCAGCTTCGCGTGTAACCTCTGTCTGAAATTCCGAAATCTTTTTCACCATTCTTTAGATGGTGGAACTCGAGTGCCTCTGGACATCGGCTGTAGCCACAAAGCTGGCATTTTCCGCCTTTGTACTCTACAGCCATCTGTCTGATCTTCCTCCTCCTTTTTTGGACTGCTTCGATTAAGTAAGTTCTTCTGTCTGCATATCTGCGCTTGTCACTCATCTGTTACCCTGGTTTCACAGCCACCCGCTCTGCCAATTGAGCTACCGAGGAGCAGGCGGCCATAATTTAGCACGTTTGGCCGTCGATTTCAACCGCTTGAAACCGTCCCGGTTTCGGGCTAGTATCTGAATAGACAGTAAGCCGATGCTTGGCTATCCCAGCAAAGTCCTGGTTATTGCCGATTATGAGCCGCCCCATTTTAAGGAAACTTTCAAACTGACGTTCGATTTCGTGCTTTCCTGCGGGGATGTGGAAGACCTAATTCTCCAGGAGATCCATGAACAATACAATAAGCCGATCTTCGCCGTGAAGGGCAACCATGACCCGGCCAAACCCTTCCCCGAATTCGTCCAGGACGTCCACGCCAAGATCGTCCAGCACCGGCACTGGCTCATCGGAGGATGGCAGGGAGTCCCCGACTATAAATCAACCGGGGCGTATGAGTGGGATGACCTCGCCGTCATGGAAAAGCTGAGCAAATTTCCCTATGTCGACATTTTTATCTGCCACGCGCCAATCTATAAATTCACCGATAAGGACGACTCTGCCCACACCGGGAGTGATGCCATCCTCAAATATATCAAGGAGAAACAGCCGAAGCTCGTCTATCACGGACATGTCCACTCCAAGATGGGCACGATGATCGAAAATACGGCCGTCGTAAGCGTCTACGGAGCAGAGATTTTCACTCTCGAATGAAAACAGGGAAAAAAGAGCAAACGGAGAATTAGAACCGATAGCTGGCCTGCTTGGCCATCTTGCGGTAGTCGTCCCCCCACATCTCGACAATCTTGCACATTTCATACAGCCGGGACCGCAGCCGTACGCCAATCCGATCCACCAAGGTATCCCCACTCTTCTTGTAGAATGAGTCGCGGGTGTCCTCTTCCTCTTCAGTATCCAGGTAATTCGACGTAAAGAGAGTCAGTTTTTTCTGGTTGTAACGATGATTGATGATATAAAAGATGGTCTCCTCGACCCAGGCCGTCGTCCTTTTGGCGCCGAGCTCATCGAGCACAAGGATTTCGTGCTCGAACACAGGGGTAAGGACCTCCGATTCCGTAAGGTTCGAATCAGGCGTGAACGTATTCTGGATATCCCGGATGAGCTCCCGGAAATCATAAAACGAACAGGGAACGCTCTTTTTCTCGATCAGCTCCCTGATAATGGCCACCGCTAAGTGAGTTTTTCCCACTCCGCAGGGACCGATGAAAAGAAGGCCGACATCCTGCGCCGGGTAATTCTTGACGAACTGCTTAGAAATTTTCAGGGCGTCACGGTGGGAATCGTTGTGGACTTCAAAATTTTTGAGCGAGCAATTCTGGTATCTTCGAGGAATACGGGCTTGCTCCCAGAGGGCCTGGGCCTGGCGCTCAAAAAAGCATTCGCAGCGCTTGGCTAGCGATTTTCCCTCTTTTTCTTCAAGGACCCAGCCCGTACCTTCACACCGGGCGCATGTCTTTTCCGCCATCAGTTCAAATATCCTCTGAGCTGCTGGAGATTATGAGACCGGGCCAGCTTTCTCATGGCTTTCTGTTCGATCTGGCGAATCCGCTCTCTCGTCAGGTTCAATCTCTCCCCGATCTCCTGGAGAGTCCACGGCCGGTCGTCGTCCAGCCCGAATCTTAATTTTAGCACAAGAGCTTCCTTTTCATCCAGCTCACCCAAAATCTCCCTGATCTGGTGCTCGATCGAGGACTTGACGATCTGGTATTCAACAGTCGGAGAGGCGTTGTCTTCGATCTTGCCTCCGACTTCAAGGTCGCTATCCGCACGCTTGTCGCTGAGGGAGACGTCCTTTTCAGCCAGGATTTCGAGGTCCTCCACGTCATCCTCGCTGACTCCCATACTCTGGGCGATCTCTTCCCTTGTCGGCTCCCTGCCGAGCTCCGCCTTCAGCAGTGATGCCTTTTTCTTCATCAGGGAAATCTGGTCGGACAACTTCTGAGGAAGGTTATAGATGCGGGCAGAGGAGGTCAACGCATGGATGACCGCCTGCCTGATCCACCAGACAGCATAGGAAATAAACCTGACATTGCGGCTGGGGTCGTACCGCTTTGCGGCCTCGATCAGTCCCAGATTGCCCTCGTTGATCAGGTCGAGCAGGCTCAGTCCCATCCCGCGGTACTTTTTGACATAGGAGACGACAAACCGGAGATTGGCCTCGACGAGCGCTTCGATCGCGTTCCTATCTCCATTCTGAATTCGCCGCCCCAGCTCCTTTTCTTCGGCTTCCGAGTACACGGGGAACCTGGAGATCTGGTTAAGATAGATTTTTAAGTTTTTCGAATCGAGATAATCCTCGTCGTGCATCCGCCTATTCTTCGGCTCCTTCCACCCTGATCATTTTCGTCTGGCTCAACCTCACCAGGCTCTTCTTGCGGGCTTCGAATTCGTCCTCCTTTCCCTTGAAAAACTCCTTCTTGACGTACTCCAAAAGCTCGCTGATTTGGGTCTCCATCTGCTGCATTTTCTGCCGCATGTTCAGGATGACTTCGACTCCTGCCAGGTTCACCCCAAGGTCTCGGATGAGGTTCAGGATGAGCTCGAGCTGGCGCAGGTCTTCATCGGAATACAGGCGCGTGTTTCCCTGGCTCCGCGAGGGCTTAAGCAGGCCCTCCCGTTCATAAAGCCGGAGGGTTTGAGGGTGAAGGTCGAACTTTTGGGAAACAACGCTGATATGATAAAAGTTCTTAGCGCTGCTTTTTGGTTCTTTTTTTCTTCTCATATCAATGAATCCCCAGTTTATCTCTCGGGTTCTCGCCCGAAAGCTTCTCGAGTTCTTTCATCAGTTCTCTAACCCGCTGGTCTGCGAACGGAGGAGGAACAATCGCGACTTCGACAAACTGGTCTCCATGCGTCCGCCGTCCTGGGATCGGCGCTCCAAGATCCTTCAGCCGGAATTTCTGCCCCGATTTGGTTCCAGGCGGAATCCTGATGGTTCTCTTGCCCCAGAGCGTGGGAACATCGATCTTTGCTCCCAATGTTGCTTCTGGCACCGTAATCGGCAACTTGAGGTTGATATTAGCGCCTTCGCGCCGGAAAATCGAATGGGGAGAAACGTCGATCGAGATGAAAAGGTCCCCAGGAGGCCCTCCATTCTTGCCGGCATTCCCTTTTCCGGGAACACGGACTTTTGACCCGGAATCGACACCAGCAGGAATCTTGACGTTGATGAGCTCGGTTTTCTGGACCAATCCCTGGCGGCGGCAATAAGAGCACGCATCTCCCCGGCTCGCGCCTGTCCCCTGGCAATCGGGGCAAGGTGTGGAGAACTTCATGAACCCGCGTTGCATCTGAGCGCGTCCACTTCCCTTGCAGGTTGGACACGGACGCCCGCCAGAACTCTGGATGTGGCCGTGGCCCTGGCATTGAGGGCAGCTCACCAGGCGCGTCAGTTGGATACGCGTCTGAAGGCCGTTGATCGCATCCTCAAACCCGATTATCATCGAGTAATGAAGATCCTCCCCGCGCTCAGATTCCACGGCCTGAGCCGGCCGGGAACCGCCACCAAAAATGCTTTCAAAGAAATCAGAGAACGACGAGCTTCCGTAGCCAGAAAAATCGAACCCTTCAAACCCGGAGCCGTACGCCCGTGCGCCAGCTCCGGGCGGAGGCTGTTCGCCGACATAGCCGAGCTGATCGTACTGGCTCTTTTTTTTGGGGTCGCTGAGGACTGAATAAGCTTCCTGGATCTCCTTAAACTTGGCTTCCGCAGCTTTGTCACCAGGGTTGAGGTCGGGATGGAATTTCCGGGCGAGCTTCCGATAAGCCCTTTTAATGTCCGCGGCCGCGGCCGACCTCGGGACTCCTAGGATCCGGTAATAATCTTTGTCCATCCTCTATCCGGATGAAGCTTATTTATTTTTTTCGTCGTCCACGACCTCAGCGTCGATAACCTCCCCTTCTCCACTTCCCTGAGCGGAAGACTGCCCTCCGCTCTGATAATCCTGCTGCTTGAAATCCTGAGCCGAGCCGGACCCTCCGGCGGCTTGCTGCTGTCCGGCCCGCTGGTACATCATCTCGGTCAGCTTATGGGAAGCGCGGGAAAGCGCTTCAATGGCGTTTCGAATCCGGCCGAGGTCTTCGCTTTCCATGGCTTTTTTCGTGTTCTCGATTTCCGACCTGAGGTTGGTGGCATCCGCTTCAGGAATCCGATCCTTGTTCTCGCGGAGCAACTTTTCGAGGCTGTAAATCAACTGGTCGGCCTGGTTCTTCGCGTCAATGACTTCCTTTCTCTTTTTATCTTCTTCAGCATGGGCTTCGGCATCCTGGACCATTTTGTTGATTTCCTTATCATCGAGTCCCGAGTGGCCAGTAATTGTGATGGCCTGCTGCTTCCCGGTTCCCAGGTCTTTAGCGGAAACATGGAGGATTCCGTTGGCGTCGATATCAAAAGAGACTTCTATCTTGGGCACACCGCGCGGTGCGGGCGGAATTCCGTCGAGATGGAACCGGCCCAGAGTCCGGTTGTAAGCGGCCATTTCTCTTTCGCCCTGTAGGACATGGATTTCGACGCTGGGCTGGTTATCCGAAGCCGTGGAGAAGACCTCAGTCTTTTTTGTGGGAATGGTCGTGTTCCGTGCGATCATCTTAGTGAAGACGCCGCCAAGAGTCTCAATGCCCAGAGTCAAAGGAGTGACATCGAGAAGCAGAACATCCTTGACGTCCCCGGCCAAAACAGCGCCCTGGACGGCGGCGCCCACGGCCACAACTTCATCGGGGTTGACGCCCTTATGGGGCTCTTTGCCAAACAGGTCTCTGACCAGGTCCTGAATCCGGGGCATCCGGGTCTGTCCGCCGACCAGTATGACTTCGTCAATATCCCCGGGCTTCAGGTTGGCATCAGCCAGGGCCTGTCTGCAGGGAGCGACCGACCTTTGGATAAGGTCTTCGACAAGCTGTTCTAATCTGGCCCGGGTCATCTTCATGAGAAGGTGTTTTGGCCCGGAAGCATCTGCAGTGATAAAGGGCAGGTTGATCTCCGTCTCCATGGTCGTCGAAAGCTCGATTTTTGCCTTCTCGGCGGCTTCTTTGAGCCGCTGAATGGCCATTTTGTCTTTGGTCAGGTCGATGCCTGACTCCTTCTTGAACTCTGCCACGATCCAATCCTGAACCCTCTGGTCGATGTCATCTCCACCCAGGTGGGTGTCCCCATTTGTTGCTTTCACCTCGACGACGCCTTCGCCGACTTCGAGGATGGAAATATCAAAAGTCCCTCCTCCGAAATCATATACGGCGATGGTCTCGTCCTTTTTCTTATCCATTCCGTAGGCGAGAGCAGCCGCTGTCGGCTCATTGATGATCCGGACGACATCCATCCCGGCAATTTTTCCGGCATCCTTGGTCGCCTTCCGCTGGCTGTCGTTGAAGTAGGCCGGCACAGTAATGACGGCTTTCTCAACTTTTTCGCCCAAGTAATCTTCCGCCGCTTTCTTCAGTTTTTGGAGAATCATAGCCGAGATCTCTGGCGGCGCATATTGCTTGCCTAAAGCCTCAACACGGACATCTCCGTTGGGCGCCTGGACCACCTTAAACGGAACCTGCTTTATTTCCTGGCCGACTTCATCATAGCGGCGGCCCATAAATCTTTTTATCGAATAGATTGTATTCTCGGGGTTTGTTACCCGCTGCCTTTTGGCGACCTGTCCAACAAGCCTCTCTCCTTTGGGAGTAAATGCAACAACAGAAGGTGTGGTGCGGCCTCCTTCTTCATTTGGGATAACCGTTACTTTTTCGCCCTCGGTGATAGCGACAACTGAAAAGGTTGTGCCGAGATCAATTCCAATTATTTTCGCCATTATGACCTCCTTTTTTAGTCAAACATTAATATAAAATATGAGTGGGATTTTGTCAAGTATTTTTTATAAATATTTTTGAGGAATATGGCTCTCAACCTGATCTGGGATTATGGGCTAAAAAAAAGGCCTTTAATGCCTTCTGAGAAAGACCAATATATAGACTGGCAGTCCTCTCTGCTGCCTAATCTTACCTCTATAGCCCTAAACGGCTTCCTTTTTGCCTCAAATGTCAGGTTCCTCAGGGGAATCCAAAGGTACCAGACAAAAATGTGCCCGATGTTGGCCACCCGGGAAAAAAACCGTCTTGGCTTGGGCCTGAAATAAAGATAGATCCCCTTGTCTATATAAAAAGCATAACTCGAGGGCATGTCTTTGAGCTCCAGCGCATCGAGCTCGAATTTATCGCCTTGCTCGTCCGCCTCTCCTGGCTTGATTTCCTTTCTCTTGGGCGCAAACAAGGCGCTTTTCTTTATTACCGTTAATATCTCAAGCGGAGGTTGCCCGCCCCAAGAGCGAAGGCTTTCTATATTCCATTTCTGAAGGACCATCCCTCTCGACCGGAGGCTGATGTTTTTTCCTCCCAGGTCAAAGATAAAATAGAGCGCTGGCGACCTGGCCAGGGCAAGCTCCTCTTTCAGCCTCGTGTTCATTTTGAGCGGTGCAGGTTTTTCTTCTGCCGCACAGGGTGAAAGAATGCAAAAAAGAAACAGAAGCGAGAGCAACACTTTTATCCGCATGATCAATATATATATATTTTCGTCCCGACTGAAGAAGCCCGATAGATCGCCTTCAGGTCTTTGTCGCCGACCCGGATGCACCCATGAGTAACGCTCCGACCCAGCAGCCGGGTATAAAGAGTTCCATGAATGAAGTAACCGCTTCCAAAACCCAGGGCATAGTCTCCCAATACTCCCTCTTCCAATCTCTCTTGTTGATTTTTTGGCACTTCTTTTCCTTCCTCAATAAAGGCCCAGTCTGGCTTGACCCAGGTGGGGTCGGTGATTTTCGATTTGACATAGAACTCACCGCGTGGAGTATCAAAGATCCATTTTCTTTTTCCGCCCGGTTCCTCGAGTATGCTGCCGCTGCCGCAGGAAATAACGGCTTGAAGAATCGTCTCGTTCCCCTTTTTGAGATGGAGAATATTGCGGCCGGAATCTATCACGATGTGGATACCCTTTGGCGAGAGGCCCTGTATTTTTTTTTGAAGGGAGAGATTTTCCGCTTGGATACGAGCAACGCTTGTTTTGCGGCCGGGTTTTTCAGGGGGCAATAACCCTTCTCTCAGAGTCCTCGGCCAGGCCAAAATATAAGCAATGATTTCGAGAACGATAAAAAGAGCAAAGAGAATAGCCAAGGACAGGAGAAGTATCTTTTTTTTCTTCATCTTCTTGGTTTACCTTCTCAATCCAGTAATCAGCCGGTCGGCGCTTTCCAAGGACCCAACAATGGTAACCGGAGTCCCGACGGATACCTCTGGAAAGATCTGGTCCATCACATCATTCTCGACGCCGACGCACCCGTTGGTAATGCTATCATTGCCGCCTCCGTGAATCTCTATGAGACCGCCGATGCCAGCCTTGGGCGGGATTAGCCCCTTCTTTTTTGCCTGAGAAAAGCGTTTCTTGTCCTCTGCGTTTGGATAATCAATAAGGAGCGCCTTGTAGAACCGGCTTGTCGCTAATTTTTTGATAATCCTGTATTTTCCCTCAGGCGTAGCTCCGTCGCCGGCATAGAGCTTATCGGACAGGCCATATTTGCTTAAACCGATCCCGTAAACACCTATGAGAATCCCTTTTTTATACAAGGACAGAGTGCGTTCCAACTTATTGACCACGATCGCTGCTGTTCCTCTCCTCTGGGATTCAGCAATAGTCTCAGCGGCCCACTTTCTCCAAGCGGACACCTGACCTTCCTCGGAATACCGGGCCAGGATAGAAAAGAGGGCTTCTTCTGCTTGAGAGACATGGCGGTCGACGGTTCCTATCTTCTCGGGAAGGTCGGCATATGACTCCCGGCGCAGAAGGATCTCCGCCTCTTGAGCAGCCACGCCGGCCCGAGCGAGACTTCTCCGGATCAGGTCATTTTCATTCATGTTCCGGGTCGCCTCTTTGAGCTTGCTGATCCTCTCTTCAAGAAGGGCGAGCTGGCCGGAGATATTTTTCGATTTTGATTCTTTTTCTTCTTTGACTTTCTTGAGGATGGCCTCGCCCTCGGCCAAAACTGCCTGATAACTCGCCTTCACGTCTTCGTATTTGCGGAACCAGCCGAATTTCGCTTTTTGCCGAATCAGTTGATCTTTAGCGAGCCCGAGGGAGAGAAGGTATTTGGAATATTCCTCCGCTGCATACACAGGAGCACCAGCCCTCCAGAGGTCGTTCTCCTGGATCTTGGCTTGTTCGACCTCTGGAGGGACCGGCGGTGTCTGACAGGCAGAAAAAAATAGTACTAAAGACAGAATAAAGGTAAGGGAACCCGACTTCAAACTCAGAACAACGCCTCAGAGCAGAATTATATTTTTCCCTTCACCTTTTCGATCGCCGCCTTGACCTGGTCGGCAATGGCAACCGCTTTTTCTTTTATTGTCGCTGCGGTGTTGGAAGCCCCGAAATAGTCTTCCTGGTCAATGGCCGTCTGAATCTGGGGGAAAGAATCCTCCAGTCCCTTGAGGTCAGCCTTCATGGCTTCGATATCGGCCTTGGTCCCCTTTCCCTTGGGGGCCTTTTCCAAGAGAGTCTTGGCCTCTGCGATGGCCGCCTGGGCTTCTTGCTGAGCCGCCAGAGCAGCGTTCTTAGCAGCTTCTTTTTTCCCCGGAATGGTGGCCTTCAGGGCATCGGCATCAGCCACGATTTTGGCCAGCATTTCCTTGGCCGGGCCGTATTTTTTAAAGAACTTCTTGCTCTGCGTATTGATCTCATCCGTGGCCGCGGTCAGTTGGTCATTGATGGCCTTCAGTTCCTCGGCCGCATAGGTATTTGCCCCTTCCTTCACGGCCGCTTCGATAGCCGCCTTAGCAGCGTCTATCTCTTGCGTGGGCTGCTTGGCACAACTAACGAAAAGAGACGTCACAAAAACACTCAGAACTATTACCTTGATAGCATTCTTCATTTAAATAGCCTCCTTCCCATTTGCGCTTCTTTGGACTTACCCAGAACCTTCAGGTTTCCCGTTCCTTCTATTCTCACCTCCTTATTACTGTCTATGATAATCATCCTCTGAATTGGTGTATCATGGAAGCGTTGGAATCTCGCAGTTCTTTGAAGCTAGGGCGGGACAGTACTATTGCTCCAGGACGTTGTCTCTGACTTGTTCATTGAATGCTTCCCTCGCTCTCCTGATTCCCCGCTCTTTCTGTCCTCTCTCTGGTCAGGTATATATCATAGCAATTATCAAAAGTCAACAAACATCCCGGCCTCTTTGCTGCGGGATCCGCAGTTATTCGTCCGGGTCGACTATAAAACCTTCCTTCATCATCATCTTGACTTCATCCCGGGCCCTCTTGATCGTGACTTCGGCCATTTTGAACCGCTCTTCGGCCGAGGCTTTCTTCCTGGCGACTCCCTGTTCAATGCCTTTTGTCCCGACAGCAACGGCTTCTCTCGGGAAAACCTCCCATTGGTCCATGTTGGGGATAATATATTCCTCGCTTAGGCCGTGATCCTCGGCCACCCTGGCCAGCTCCTTGGCGGCTTCGATGCACATTTCATCGGTGATCGAGATGGCCCGGATGTCCAGTGCTCCCCTAAAGATGCCCGGGAATCCCAATGAGTTGTTAACCTGATTTGGGAAATCGGAGCGTCCCGTGGCGACAACCCGGGCTCCTGCTTCTTTGGCTTCCCAGGGCCAAATCTCGGGGACAGGGTTGGCTTCTGCAAAGACGATGGAATTCTTGGCCATGCTAGCCACCCATTCCTTCTTGATCACCCCGGGCCCGGGCTTGGAGGCCGAGATGAGCACATCGGCGCCTCTCATGGCGTCGGGGATGTCTCCCTTGACCCCTTCGGCGTTAGTCGTCAGGCAAAGGTGCCACTTTTCCTTATATTTCGTCTGCAGCGTTTCCCGGTCTCCCCTATCTTTATGCAGGGTTCCGCGCGAGTCCACCGCAATGATGTTCCCCGGCGTCACGCCGGCAGTAACGAGCAGCCGGGAGATGGCAATATTCGCGGCCCCCGCGCCTATCAGAGCCACTCTGATATTCGACAATTTCTTATCGACGATCTTGACGGCATTGAACAGGCCGGCTACGGTCACACAGGCCGTGCCCTGTTGGTCATCGTGCCAGACCGGAATCTCGCACTCCTTCCTTAATGTATCAAGAATATGAAAGCATTTGGGATGGGAAATGTCCTCGAGATTGATGCCGCCGAAGGTCGGCTGGATCCATTTAACTGCTTGGATGATCTGGTCCGCGTCCTTCGTGTTTAGGCAGATTGGAAACGCGTCCACGCCACCCAGATATTTATAAAGAAGTGCTTTTCCCTCCATAACCGGCAAGCCGGCCTCTGGGCCGATATCCCCTAATCCCAGGACTCTGGACCCGTCGGAGACGACGGCGACAAAATTCCATTTGTTCGTCATCTCGTAGGCTTTTTCCTTGTCTTTTTGAATCTCCTTGCAAGGAGCGGCCACTCCAGGCGTATACCAGATAGCAAAATCATTGAAATCCCGAATCCGGCACTTGAGAGTGACTTCGACCTTGCCTCGATAAAACGGATGTAGCCTCATCGCATCCTTGGACGGTTGCTCGGCCTTGGCCAGTAGCTCTTCCACAGTTTTCATGTCTCTAACCTCCTAAGTATAAGAAATTGTCATTATATTTTATTATGGGGTAAAGTCAACTCCGCGGCTGAGTGGGGGCTCTTATGAAGTTTCGTCGCCGGCAACCAGAGGCACGAATTTAAACTTATTGTTCTTTATCCCGACTTTTCCGAAATAATAATAGGGGTCGTGGACAAAGGCCAGAATCCAGTCTTCCGCCGTGGCCTGTTCATAAACCCTCTTTTTGGTCTCCAACGTCTCGAGAGGGAAGAGATCATAGCTCATGATATACGGAAGGCCGATGTGTGCAGAGGTCGGCACCAGGTCGCCGAGATAGAAAAGTGTCTTTCCCTGAGAAGAGACTCTGACGCTTTGGTGCCGGGGAGTGTGACCCGGAGAAAGAACAACCTCAACCCCTTCCGTGACTAGGCTGTTTCCGTCAACCAGATCGAGAAGCCCGTAACTCTCCAGGGGCAAAAAATTCTCTTTAAGATAGCTCGATTTCTCGCGCTCGTTAGGCTGCCCGGCCCAGTCCCATTCCCCTCTCTGGATGATATAGCGAGCCCGAGGAAACGTGGGCAAGAGCTCCCCTTTATCATTTATTAAAGTATTCCCGCCACAATGGTCGAAATGAAGATGCGTGTTGATGACAAAGTCAATATCCTCGGGTCTAAAACCGGCGCTGGCAAGAGACGCGAGAAGACCCGGGTCCTTTTCGACGCAGTAAATCCCACGGAACTTCTGGTCGTATTTTGCCCCGATGCCCGTTTCCACAAGGGCCAGCGCCCGGGGAGTTCTAATCAGGATGGAGTTTAGGGCAAGCCGGATCCTGTTTTGGGAGTCGGCCGGACATTTCTTTTCCCAAAGCGTTTTCGGCACGACACCGAACATAGCCCCGCCGTCGAGGTAAAAATACCCGTCCCTGAGCCCATAGATATCGAAATTTCCCAGCCTGATTTTCTCGACGCTCATTTCAAGAGTCTATTCAAATCATAACAGAGGTTTCCGCGGGTGTATTCGGAAGCCTCTATAATATCCGTGTCCATGCGGATGGCATCTTCGGGACACGCCTCAACGCAAAAACCGCAGAAACAACACCGGCTGAGGTCGATGGCGAACTTGGCCGGGACCTTCTGAATCTCGGGATCCGGATCCTCAGTTGCCTCGACGGTAATGCACTCGGACGGACAGACGGTGACACAGAGCATGCAGGAAACGCAGCGCGCTTTCCCGTCCTCTCTTTTCGTCAGCCGGTGCAGGCTGCGGTGCCTCCGGGCGAGTTCTTTCCTCTGTTCGGGATACTGGATGGTGACGGCTCCTTTTCTTTTGGTCTTGATCCCGCTGAGATTAAGCACATGGAAGACCATGTTGACGATGAAATGGCGCGCGGTGATGAGGGCGCCCTTGATGATCTCGATAAAATAACCCAGAGCTTTGATCATTTGAGAAGTCCCATAACCAGGCCAGTCCCAATAATGTTCAGCAAGCTTAAAGGGACCAAGACTTTCCATCCGAGGTCCATCACCTGGTCATACCGGTAGCGCGGGTAGGTCCAGCGGATAAGAATCTGTAGCCAGCAGAAGAAGATCACCTTGATATTGAAAGCGAGCACCTGAAATAGGACCACAAGGCCGTGAGGAAGAAGCCAGGTGCCGCCCCAGGGAAAATGGAAACCGTCGGAGCCCATCCAGGGGACCTGCCAGCCACCAAAGAAGAGAGTCGTCGCCAGACAGGAGACGATGATGATCTCCATGAAATCAGTCATCATAAACATCCCCCACTTGAGCCCGCCGTACTCAGTAAAAAAACCGATGATTTCTGATTCTCCTTCGGGCAGGTCGAACGGGACCCTCTTTGTTTCGGCCAAGGCGGCCAAAAAGAAAACAACAAATCCCAAAGGCTGGAAGATCACTCCCCAGCCGGGCAGCCAGCCGAAGAAATTCTGCCCCTGGAAAAGCACGATGTCCTGAAGTCGAAGAGACGGATAGACCATGATGATCCCGACGAGCGAAAGGCCGAGCGCAACTTCGTAGGAGATGAGTTGCGCGGCTCCCCTGATCCCGCCAAGCAGAGTGAACCTGTTCCGGGAGGCCCAGCCGCTGAGGATAATCCCGTAGATCCCGAGCGAAAGCATGGCCAGGACGAAAAGGAGCCCGGCATCGAGGTCCAGGATCTGGAGGTTGATGCTCCTCCCGTCGATATTCAGCTTGTCTCCAAACGGAATAGCGCAAACCGTGATTGCCACAAAAAAGAAGGAGAGAAAAGGCGCCAAAGTATGAAGGAATCGGTTGCCAAAAGGAGGAACAAAATCCTCTTTGAAGATCATCTTGATGGCGTCGGCAAACGGCTGGAAGAGGCCGATCATCCTGAGGCCAAAAATGCTGGCCCTGTTCGCTCCGATCCGGTCTTGGATGACTGCGCTTTCCTTCCGTTCAGCCCAGGTGAGATAAAGCGTCAGGACTAGAAACCAGACCAGGGCGCCGACAATCTTGATCAGCACGACCCAGAAATCCATTGTTTTCTACCTGTTAAAGAAAGGAATTTCCTTAGCCATCTGCCGCCGAATCGATTCGGGCGAATCAAGGCTCCAGAAATATTTATGATTGATCTTTAACTCCTTGGCAATGTCCAGAAGGAGCTGCCACTCCGGCAGGCCATCGCCCCTGAATTCCAGGGCGGGCGAGAACTCCTGAACCCGGCCTTCGACATTGGTCAGCGAGCCGCTCTTCTCAGCAATTACAGGCGTCGGAATGATAATATCCACGACCGAATCGAGGCTGCTCGAATGTGTTGTCAGAAGCACCTTTGTCCTGATTTTATCGAACGCGGCTTTGATCGCGTCCAGACTCGAAGATTCGGTCAGATCCGAACCAAAAATAAGAAGGAAGTCTGTTTTTTCAGCCAAGGTCTTGAGGTCGGGAGCCAGAGCGGGAAGGCCTATTTCTGCGAGCCCGCGCCTGTTGGGCGTGCGCTCTTCGGTCAACAAGAATCCGTCGTCCTTTCCCGGCTGAGGGTTGGCAACGAAAATGTTTTCTAAATGAAGCTCCTTCTGGAATATTCTATCCACCAGGAACAGCTCTTCGTTTGTCAGCCGCGTATTAAGGATGACGGCAACCCGCGAGGACTTTTTCAAGTTCACTAAGCCCTTTATTTTTTCTGAAAGCATCGGGCGCGCTTTATCCCAGCTCAGCCCCAGGCTATGCCCTGTCCTTTCCATTAAGATTTTATGGTGACGCTGCTCATCGAGATAGGCATAGTTATACCGGCCGAAATCGCAGATCCAATATTGATTGATATTTTCGTTCTCTCGTGGCCGGATCCGGTAAACTCTTCGGGACATCTTGACGCGCGGGAATCCCGGATGGAAATCGATGTAAATATTGCAGCCGCGGCTGCAGAGCGGGCAGATGGACTCCTTTTTCTCCAGGAACCAGACGCGGGTTTTGAACCGGAAATCAGTATCAGTAATGGCGCCCACCGGACAGAGATCGACCAGGTTGCCGGCGTAATTGTTGTCGATCAGGTCTGCCTCATAGATGCTGATTTCCGCATGGAGGCCACGGTTAATGATTCCGGCGTCCCCTGTTCCAGTGACCAGATTCAAGAACCGGACGCAGCGCGTGCAGAGGATGCAGCGCTCGCGATCCAGGAGTAAATTCCTGCCGATCTTAACCCTCTTTTCCTTTTTTTCCTTATTGTCTTTAAATTGACTGTTGAAAAGCCCGAATTGCTCATAATAGTCTTGAAGCAAGCATTCCCCAGATTTATCACAGATCGGACAGTCCAGAGGATGCTCAGCCAGGTAGAATTCTAAGACGGCCTTCCTGGCCTCGATGACTTTGGGACTCCTGGTCCGGATGTTCAGGCCCTCCTTGACGATAGTAGAGCAAGCAAGCTCAAGCTTGGATTGTCCTTCGATCTCGACAAGGCACATCCGGCAGCTTCCTTCTGGAGCAAACGCGGGATGGTAGCAGTAATGAGGGATGAAGATTCCGTTCGCCTTGGCCGCCCGGAGCACATTCAAGCCCTCGTCGATTTCGACAGCCTTATCATCGATATATACCTTCACCATGGCTTTTCGCCTCTCGCTCGCTTAGCGCGGCAAACGTTCTTCCAGTTCTCCTCTGAATTTTCGGCATAAGGAAAGGATCGGCAGAGCCGCCGCATCCCCGAGCGGACAGAGCGTTTTGCCCAGGATATTTGAGGCCAGCCGGATGATGGCATCGATATCATCCTCCTCGCCATCCCCCTGGCCGATTCGCTCGACGATCTTGTGAATCCAGGAAGTCCCGATACGGCAAGGCGTGCACTGGCCGCAGGACTCATGCGAATAAAACTTCGTCACCGTTTTTAGCACTTCGAATATCGGCGTCTCCTGGTCAATGACAATGATGGCCGCCGACCCCAGCATGGAGTTCGCTCCGGCCAGCGAGTCACAGTCCATCGCCAGGTCGATTTCATCGGCTGTGAGGACTGGCGCTGACATGCCGCCGGGGATGACCGCCTTGAGTTTTTTTCCTTTTCTCATGCCGCCGGCGTATTCAAAAATGATCTTCCTTAGGCTCGTCCCCACGGGCAATTCATAGATTCCGGGTTTCTTGACCATCCCGCTGACACCGAAAATTCTGGTCCCTCCATCCTTGGGAAGCCCTTTCTTCACAAACCATTGCGCACCGTTCAGGATGATCAAAGGAACATTGGCCAGTGTTTCAACGTTGTTAATCACGGTAGGATTTTGGAAAAGGCCGACAGAAGCGGGAAAGGGGGGCTTCAGGCGGGGATAAGGTCTTTTCCCCTCGATGGATTCGAGAAGGGCCGTTTCCTCACCGCAGATATAGGCTCCGGCTCCCCTGTGGACAATAACGTCCAGGCCGAAACCTGTCCCGAGAATGTTTTTCCCGAGATAGCCTCTTTCGCAGGCATCGGCGATCGCATTCTCGAGCCTCCGGGCAATGGCTTCATACTCGCCCCTGATGTAAATCAGAGCCAGGTGGATTCCGACCGCATAGGAAGCAATGATGGTCCCCTCCAAGAGAAGGTGGGGATTATGGCTCATGATATAGCGGTCTTTGAACGTTCCCGGTTCACCTTCGTCGGCATTGACGCAAAGATACTTGGGTGTCTCCGCCTTCTGAGGAACGAAGCTCCACTTAACGCCGGCGGGGAAACCGGCCCCGCCTCTTCCCCGAAGGTTCGCTTTCTTGACCTCCTCTAAAACGGCGGAGGGCGTCATCCCCAGCAGGGCGTTCTCCACAGCTTTGTAGCCGCCGTGTTGAAGATAGACGTCAATCTCGAAGAGGTTCTTGATGTCGAATCCTCGGGTTAATATTTTTTCTTCCACGTTCTTAGATTAATCTGTCCAGAATTTGATCGATTCTGGCTTCGTCCAGCTGACCATAATATTCAAAATTGACCATCATGCAGGGCGCCTGTTCACACGCGCCAAGACACTCCACTGTGGAAAGAGTAAACTTTTTGTCGGCCGTGGTCTCCCCTACTCCAATGCCGAGTTTGCGCTTCAGATAGTCGATGAGTTGATCGGAGCCGTCGAGATGGCAGCTGAGATTAGAGCAGACCTGAATGTGATACCTGCCCAGAGGCTGGCTCGAGATCATGGTGTAGAAACTCACCACCTCTCTGACTCTCATCGGTTTTATTCCCAGAGCTTGGGCTACGAGTTTTTCTTCCTCTGGCGAAATGAACCCGACTTCATTCTGAACAAGATGGAGAACCGGGAGCAGGGCCGCATCTTTCTTGGGATAGCGGGTAACGATCTCGTCGATCTTTTTGCGGAGCTTGCCGGAGTATTCAGGGCTCACCGGTCTAATTCTCCTCCGATCATATTCATCGAGCCGAACGTGGGGATGACGTCGGCCACATAGCGGCCCTTGATGAGCTGTTCCAGGGCCGCGACGATATGGAAACAGGGAGCGCGCAGGTGCAGCCTGTAGGGTCGGTCGGTTCCATCGGAAACGATATAATATCCAAGCTCACCATTGCCGCCTTCGACTGAAAAATAAACCTCCCCTTTGGGCGGCCGTATCCCCGCCCCTTTCATGAAAAATTTGAAGTGATTGATCAACCCCTCTATCGTGGTGTAGACGTCCTCCTTGGGGGGAACGACATAGCCTTTGTCAGCCGACAGAATGTCTCTATATTTAACCCTCTCGGCCCCTTCCAGGTTGGGGGAAAGCTTAATTCCTCCCTTGATTTTTTGCCGGCGCGAGGATTTGATGGCCACGGCGGGATCTACAGCCTGAGCCAGAATCCCTGCGGGCGTCTTGCGGATACGGCCAGCTGCCTGCTCGATGATGCGCAGACTTTGCTCCATCTCCTTCATCCGGACCATGTAGCGGTCATAATTATCGCCCCTCTCCCCGAGCGGCACCTCAAAATCCAGCCTGTTATAACTGAGATAGGGCTGGGCCTTGCGGACGTCATAGTAGACGCCGGTCGAGCGTAGGCACGGCCCTGTCCAGCCGAAAGATATGGCATCCTCCGGAGAAATGACGGCGATATCACGTGTCCGGTTGATAAAAATTTTGTTCTTATCGAGCAGGCCGTGAACGTCCTTTAAAACTTTGCGGGTTTCGACGACAGCCTTTTTCAGGGCGGTCTCGAATTCCGGATGGAGGTCGGCCCTGACACCGCCGACCCGGACATAGGAGGTAGTCATGCGTGCACCCGTAGTTTGTTCGATGACATCCCAGAGAAACTCACGCGCCTTCATTTTATACAGAAAGACGGTAAAGGCGCCGGATTCCATGGCCATGGCCGCGAGGCAAGTGAGGTGGTCGGAGATGCGGGACAGTTCGCTCATGATCACTCGGATATACTGAGCCCGTTCGGGCACTTCCACGCCGAGCATCTTTTCGATGGCCATGGCGTAGCCGAGGTTGTTGATGAGCGGCGAAACATAATTCAGCCTGTCCGTATAGATCAACAGATTAAAGTAGGTTCGGTTTTCGCATGTTTTTTCGAACCCCCGGTGCAAGTACCCGATTTCAACTTCTGAGTTGAGGATCCGCTCCCCGTCGAGTTCGAGCATGATGCGGATTGTCCCATGCATGGCCGGATGGGAAGGCCCCATGTTCAGCAGCATGGTCTCGGGCCGGGCTTCTTTCTCGATCCGTGTCGGCATGTCACTCCCTAAACTTGATGCAGGGCTGCCGCTTTCTCAGGGGATAATCCTTGCGCAGGGGGTACCCTTCAAAGCAATCGTACATGAAGATGCGGCGAAGGTCCGGATGGCCTTCGAAATGCACCCCGAACATGTCAAAGACTTCCCTTTCTAGCCAGTTGGCATTTTTCCAGAGTCCAGCAAGAGACGGGATGCGGAGGTCGTCCTCGGCGAGCCTCGCTTTAATTCGCAAGCGCTTATTCCGAGGCAGCGAGAAAAGGTGATAGACCATCTCAAAGCGCGGGTCTTCTCCAAGATAGTCCACGCAGGAGAGGTCCAAAAGCATGTTGTATTCATGAGGCTTGTCTTTCAAGTACTTAACGATGGAAAGAAGCGCCCCTTTATCGATGATGACGACGCCGTCCCCAAAGGACGTAAAAACGTCTTTGACCTCGCCGGGGAATTTCTCTTTGAGGAGGTCTAAGGTCTTCGTTTCTTCCATCTCCAATCCTGTTCCTGGTGCTGGATCTTTTCCTGCAGTTTTAGAAGCCCGTCGAGCACTGTTTCCGGACGCGGCGGGCAGCCGGGAATGTAGATATCCACGGGTATGATTAAGTCGATTCCTTGCACGACTGCGTAATTGTCGTAGATGCCCCCGCTGACAGTGCAGGTGCCAAAAGCGACCACCCACTTGGGGTCGGTCATCTGCTCATAGACGGTGCGAAGGACTGGAGCCAATTTCTGGGTTACAGTTCCGACGACAAGCAACATATCCGCCTGCCGCGGCGAAAAGCGCGTCCAGCCGGCGCCGAACCGGTCGAGGTCAAAATGCGCGCAGGCCGTCGACATATACTCCATGCCGCAACATGCCGTAATAAAAGGATACTGGAAAAGTGAATACTTCCTGGCCCAGCCGAGCACGGCATTGAACTGGGTTGTGATGAACCGGGCCGGCGGCCGCGGCTTCCCCTTCGTTTCCAACATGGCTGGACCTGTCTCATTCCCACTCAAAGGCGCCCTTCTTCCAGGCGTAGACAAACCCGATGACCAACACAAAAATATAGGCCGCCATGATGATCAAGGCGCTCGCCATCATCTCCCTAAAAACAACCGCCCAGGGAAAAAAGAAGACGACCTCGATATCAAAAAGCAAGAAAATGAAAGCGATGAGATAGAACTTGATCGGGAACCGGTTGATTTCCTCCCTCAGATACGGGCTACCGCACTCAAAGGGTTTGTCTTTGGTCGGGTTCGGCCGGGAGGGACCCAGAAGCCTGTTCATAAGAATCAGCAGCAAGCCCAGCCCTCCGAAGACGACAAAGACCAAAAAAATTTCAACCACAGTGCTCGTCCCTGATAAAGGGAGACATTTTATAAGAAGGGGACGAATTTTGCAATCGTTTTAACTATGCTGTAAGCAACTCCGTTTCTGTGATATTGAGGCGGGAGCCTAGAAAGGGTGACGCCGCTGGGGGGCCCCCCGACCACCGAAGCGTTTGATGCCTCCGGAATGTCTGTTTGCGTGATCAACAGAATGGGCCGCGAGGATGTCGGGGGGAAGCGGCGGCAGGACCCTATTCCAGAACAAAATGATCACAGAAACGGAGCTGCTTACAGCAATGTTTCTAACGAAAACAGCCAGCACGAGGTCTTCAGGGCTCCTGGCTGCATTCGTGAGGCGTTTGCCCAGCTATTCGTTCAACGCATGAAGCGCCATTCCCTTAACCTTCAGCGCCGCCTCCATCAGGGCTTCAGATAAAGTGGGATGGACATGAATCGTGGAAGAGACGTCCCTCACTGTCAAACCGTGTTTGACGGCCAGAGTCATTTCGGCGATGAGCTCGCTGGCCTGAGGAGCGAGAATGTGGGCACCAATGACGCGGTCATCCGCAGAGGCGATGAGCTTGACCATGCCCTCTGGGCTTTCCAGAGCCACAGCCCGTCCATTGGCCTGAAGAGAAAAAACGCCGACGCAGGTTTGAATTCCCCGGGCCTGAGCCTCCTCCTCTGTCAGCCCCACCGACGCGAATTCGGGTTCGGTGAATACCGCCATGGGCACAGCCTGATAATCCATCTCTTGGAGAGCCCCGGCAGCGTTCTCAGCCGCAATAATGCCTTCATGTTCGGCTTTGTGCGCCAACAGCTTTCCGCCGATGAGGTCTCCGATCGCGGAGATTCCGGGGATTCTCGTCTCCAGGCGAGGATTCACCTGGACAAATCCTGCCCGATCGAGCAAGTCCCCATACTCGTTGGCCAGGACCTCTGAATTTGGCTTTCTGCCAGCAGCCAGAAGGACTCTCTCGGCACTATATTCAAAACCAGAGTTGGTCCTGAGATTCGTACCCTTGAGTTTAACCCTTCCCCGTTCCCGCACAGCGTCCTCGATCCG
>Ga0129297_10000276_pt1 | contig 24504 bp, 23 predicted proteins | sample I18A1metaG_FD_94708 | JGI IMG/M metagenome (GOLD analysis project Ga0129297, IMG submission 94708) | Lake sediment bacterial and archeal communities from Gulf of Boni, Indonesia to study Microbial Dark Matter (Phase II) - ​I18A1 metaG | ecosystem: Environmental > Aquatic > Freshwater > Lake >... | reverse complement strand
GCCCTGGCCGAAGCCGTCGACGCGGCCCAGCAGGTAGCAGCGGCTCTGCCCCAGGGTGCGGCCTCGGCTGCGGCGGCCGCCGTCCCGGGTGAGGGTGCGCCGACCGCCGGGATAGGCCGCCCTGACCCGCAGGCCATTCAGGAAGAACACATTCGGCAGTTTCGTCAGGTCTGGGCCGCCCACAGCCGGACCCGCCTGGCCCTGGAGGACCTGGACCGCCAGATCCAGCAGGTCCAGTCCCGGTTGGCGGCGCAGCAGACGGAGTTGTCTTCGCTGCAAACCCGCCTGGACGGTGTCCTCCGGGCCGCCGGCGTGGCCACCCCGGACGAGTTCCGGCGCGCCTACCAGAGCTATCAGTCCTATCGCGAGGCCGAGTCAGCCCGGCGCACGGCGGAGGAAGTGCTCCGCCAGGCGCTGGCCGAGGGCGACGAGGCCTCGCTGGAGCAGGCCCTGGGCGAAATCGAGGAGCCTTCCCGACCGGAGGAGCCGGTGTCGGGAGACCCCTCCGACCTGGCCCGGCGGCTCGATGCCCTGAGGGCCGAACGCTCCCGCAAGCAGGCCGAGGTTCGCGGCCTGGAAGAGCGCATCGAGCAGGCCTACCGCGACCTGCCCGACGTCGCCTCGCTGCAGGCCGAATTGGAGGAGGCCCGGATCGCCCGGCAGGGCCTGGACGACCGGCGCTGGGTGCTGGAACAGGCCAGGTCCGAGGTCGAAGCCGCCTCGGAAGAGGTCCACCGCGAGTTCGCGCCCCGGCTCAACGAAGCGGCCTCCGCCGCCATCGCCGCCATCACCGGCGGCAGGTACAGGGAGGTGCGGGTGGACGCCCGGCTCGGCCTGCGCGCGGTTGTGCCGGAGAACGGTGAACTTCATGCCGCCGAGGACCTCTCCGGAGGCACCCTGGACCAGTTTTACCTGGCCCTGCGCCTGGGCATGGCGCGCCTCCTGACGGGCGGCGGCGAGACCGTGCCCTTCCTGCTGGATGACACCTTCGTTCAGTTTGACGACCAGCGGCTGATGCGGGCCATGGGCCACCTGGTGGAACTCAGCCGCACCAGCCAGGTCCTGCTGTTCAGCTGCCACCAGCGTGAAGTCGAGGCGGCCCGGCGCTACCCCTCCGGCGCCCGCATCATCGAGCTGCCGGAGCCGGTATCCCGCTGATCCGGCCGCCGGCTCCGTCAGACGCCCGCGCTGTCCCCAAACCACAGACCCATCCTCCGGGATGGAAGGAGCACTCCATGAAGTCCTGCTGCACCGACTTTGAACGCGCTCGCGCCCAACTGGCCGACCCCGTCTCCGGGCTCCCCACCCTGCAGGGCTCGCCCTTGCGGTATTGCCCCTGGTGCGGCTCGCCCCTGGGGCTGACCGGCGAGCCCGCCGCCCCTGCCTCCAGGCCCTCCCGCCGCAAGGCGGCCTCGTCCCGGGACACCGCGGCGGCCCCGGCAGCCCCGCCGTCCCCGCCGGCCGGTGCAAGCGGCTACGTTGCCTACGTGGACGGCGCCTGCTCCAACAACCAGGCGGCCGGCCCCCAGCGCGGCGGGTGGGCCGCGGTCTTCACCGACGGCCGCAGTTTCTCCGGCGGCGATGAGGCCACCACCAACAACCGCATGGAGCTGCGCGCCGCCATCGAGGCCCTGCGTCAGACGCCGCCGGGGAGTGCGGTGACCATCAACAGTGACTCGGCTTATGTAGTCAACGCCTTTCTGCAGAACTGGTTCCGCGGCTGGGAAGCTCGCGGCTGGAGGAACGTCAAGGGAGCCCCGGTGGAGAACCAGGACCTGTGGAGACAACTGCGGGCCGAAGCCGAGCAGCGCCGTGTGACCTGGGTGAAGGTCCAGGGCCACGCCGGCAACGAACTGAATGAGCTGGCCGACCAGTTGGCGGTAGCCGCCATTCCCAGGAAGTGAGGCCCGCCGCGGCCTCCCGAGCCCTTGCGGGCCGGCCCGATGCAGGGCCTGTTTGACACGTCAAAACGGCCGACGGTAAGATGGCGTGGGAGGCGGGTTGATTGCTCCGCGAAGTGCTGACGGAAGAGGCCGTGGGGCTGGCTCTGGCCCACGACATTACCCGCATTGTTCCGGGGGTCTCCAAGGGCGTTCTGTTCAGGCGAGGCCACGTCATCCGCAGGGAGGACGTGCCGGAGCTGTTGAACTGCGGCAAGGAGCACGTCTACGTACTGGACATCGGCCCGGATGAGGTTCACGAGGAAGACGCCGCCATCCGGCTGAGTCAGGCCATCGGCGGCCCGGGGTGCGAGTTCACGCCGCCGGCCGAGGGCCGGGTCAACCTGACCGCGGCCCACCACGGGCTGCTTGCCCTGGAGACGGAACTCGTCCACCGGCTCAACCAGATCGAGTACGTGGTGGTCTCCACCCGGCCCGACCGGATGCCCGTTCAGCGTGGCGAGGTCGTGGCGGCGACCCGAGTGGTTCCCCTGCTGGTGCCGGAGTCCACCGTGGCCGAGGCTGAGGCGCTCTGCGCCGGGGGGCCCCGAGCCGTGCAGGTTCTGCCCTTCCGACCGCTTCGGACCGGAATCGTCTCCACCGGCAGCGAGGTCTACAAGGGGCGCATCCCGGATGCCTTCGGCCCGGCGCTGCGGCAGAAGCTGGAGCCTTTCGGCGCCCCCATCCTGGCGCAGACCTTCGTCTCCGACGACCCGGATCAAACCAGGGCGGCCATCCTGGACTTCGCCCGCCAGGGAGCCGAGCTGATTCTGGTCACCGGCGGCATGTCCGTGGACCCCGACGACCGGACGCCGGGAGCCATTCGCCGCGCCGGGGCCACGGTCATCACCCACGGCACGCCGGTCCTGCCCGGCTCCATGTTCCTGTTCGGCTATCTGCCCGCCGAAGGCGGCCGGGACATTCCCGTCATGGGCCTGCCGGGGGCAGTCATTTACGAGAAGGCCACGGTGTTCGACCTGGTCTTACCCCGCGTGCTGGCCGGCGAGCGGCTGGAACGCTCCGACTTTACGCGCCTGGGCGTCGGCGGATTGCTGCCGCGCCAGGCCTAATACGAGAAGGAGATGCCCATGGCCAGGGACCGCATGACCATCACCGAACACCTGGAGGAACTGCGTCGCCGGCTCATCTGGTCGGCCCTGACGCTGGTGGTGACCATCGGCGTCTCCTTCGCCTATGCGCCGCGCCTCTTTACTGTCCTGCTGGCGCCCGTAATCGGTCCCATCCAAAAGGCCGGCGGCAACATCGCCTTCCTGGGCATCACCGAGGGCTTCCTCATCCAGTTCAGGCTGGCCGCCTACATCGGCATCGTGGTGGCGTCACCGGTCCTCGGCTACCACATCCTGGCCTTTATCATGCCCGGCCTCACGCCGCGGGAGCGCCGCTACATCTGGACCTACCTGCCGGCGGCCGTGCTGCTGTTCGTGGCCGGCACGGTCATGGCCTACCTGCTGTTCCTGCCCGCCGCCGTCGGGTTCCTGGTCGGCTTCACCCGCGGCCAGGCCCAGACCCTGGTGTCAGTGAACAACCTCATCAGCTTTGTGACGGGCTTCATCATGCCCTTCGGCCTTGTCTTCGAACTGCCTCTGGTAGTGGCCCTGCTGACCCGTCTGGGGCTGGTCACGCCGCGCTTCCTGCGGCGGATGCGCAAGTATGCGGTGCTGCTCGCCTTCGTGGTGGCTGCCGTAATCACGCCCTCGCCGGACATCATCACGCAGAGCCTGGTGGCCCTTCCCCTGTACGGCCTGTTTGAGAGCAGCATTGTGGTGTCGCGCCTGGTGCGTCGGAGCATGGACCGGCGCCGGGAGCAAGAGGCGGCCGAGGACACGGACGCCGCGGGCGGTGGCGAGTGATGAAAGGCAGGCAACCGATCTCGGCTGCCTGCCTTCTCCGTTTCTCCCTCAAGCAACGGTTCGCCTCACGGCCTGAACCGTCGCCACAGGTACCCCGCCCAGGAAGTCTCTGCCAGCAGGCGGCGGCGCAATGCCGCCCAGAGGCGGTCGGCGCCGTTCAGGGCTTCGGCCGCCGGCGTCCGCAGGCCATAGCGCGTGTCCTGGTAGGCCAGCGAGAGGGCCTGCATGTCGCCCTTCAGGTCGGGCCAGCGGTAGCCCAGGGCGCGAAGCCACTCCTCGGGAGTCTGGTCCTGCCTACGGCCGTGGTCGAAACGGCTGAGCAGTCCCTCCAGGTTGCGGAAGAAGGCGCGCAGCCGCGCCTTGCCGTCGCCGGCAGGCAGACGCTCCCGCCACCAGCGGAGGACCACCAGGCCCAGACCAGCCAGCAGAGCCAGGACGGAGGTCACTTTGAATGCGGCCGCAAGCAGAGTCCAGGGCCGGAAACCCTCATGGGACACGGGAATCTGGGCCTGGACCTGGCTCCCCGGCGGCAGTGCCTCCTCATCCAGGCCGCGGTTGCGGCCGGGTCCTCCCGTCCCGGTGGAGCCGGTCGCCCCGTTGCCTGTGCCCGTCGCCTCTTCCACCGGCGCCGGCTGAGTGCGCGCTGGCGGTGTAAAACGTGGGGTGGGATCGAAAGCCACCCAGCCGTACCCGGAGAAGTAGGCCTCCACCCAGGCGTGCGCCTGACTGTTGCGGGCGGCGTAGGTTCCCGAGCCGCTGTCCAGGGGCACGGCGAAACCCTGCACCCAGCGTGACGGGATGCCCAGGGTGCGCAGCATGACCGCCATGGCGGTGGACGAGTAGGTGCAGTAGCCGCGCTGCAGGTCAAACAGGAAGTAGTCAGCGAAGTCACGGCCGGCCGGCGGCGCCGGGACGTCCAGGCTGTAGGGGAGACCGCGCAGATAATCCTCCACCATCAGGGCCTGGTCGTAGGGGTTGGTCGCCCCCCTGGTCACTTCCTGCGCCAGGCCGCCCACGCGGGGCGGCAGGGCGGGAGGCAGGCGGAGGAAGGGCGCCAGGTCCCGGTTGGTGGGCTCCACCCGGTCGGTCCTGGCCAGCAGGCCGGCGTTGTCCCAGGCCACCTCCACCTGCTCCTGGTAGGTTTCCTCCCGGCCCAGGGGACGCTCCGCCGTGAGGTTGCCGAGGGAGTCCCGCAGGTAGGAGCCGCCCGGCACCGAGAGCCGGTGCAGACCGGTGGGAGCGAAGATGGTGTTGGTGCGCAGGTTCTGCACGGTGAGGGTTACCTGCGCCGGGGTGGAGGGAAGGGTGACGAACCGTTCCCCTGGGATGACCTTGGTGCTGTCGCCCCGGGTGCTCTCGCCCTGCACGTCTTCCGGCGTCCGCCAGCCCTGGCCCGTGTACTCCGAATCCACGGAGCCCCGGAGGTAGAGGGTGGCCGGGAGTCTGTCCCCCAGGATGCGGAGGGTCAGGGCCTCGCGGTCGTCGGTTCGGACCGGTCCGCCGAGGCGCTCCTGGCTGCGGGCGAATCCGGTGCGGGTCAGGCTGAACCGAAAGCGCGACGACCCCGCTGCCGCGCCGCGCAGGCCTTCCAGGCTCGGCAGGGCGTTCACCATAGCCCGCGACACGGACTCCAGGCTGACCGGCTCAAAGCGGTTGGGCAAAGCGACTCCGATGACGGTGAGGGCTGCCGCCAGGGCCAGGGACACGGCCAACACCAGGCCCGCCGGGGGCTCGAAGAGGCGGGAGCCGGCCTGGCGCCAGGCGGCCCGGCGAAGGCCCGTCTGCGTCAGGGCCGCAATCATCACCCAGAGGAGCCAGTAGGCAACCATGGCCGGGTGCGCCGACTCCACGAACCAAAGCCACTGCGCCCCCAGCACCAGCACGCCGAGGAGCAGCAGCGGCAGGGCGGTGCCGCGGCGCCACAGCAGCCAGGCTGCCGCCCAGCCGGCCAGAAGGCCGCCGGGGATGAATACAATTCCTGCAGCCAGAGCTTCCAGGGCGGCCAGATGCGGCGGTGGACCGGCCTGACCGGCGGAGGTGAGGAGCAGGTCGAACCCCTCCCGGATCAGGTTCAGCCAGGGGCGCACCTGGGGCAGGGCGAGCATACCCGTGGCCAGCACGGTCAGCAGCCCGAGCCCCGTCACCACCGGCCAGGGCCGGCGGACGGCGGTCGTGCCGGCCAGGGTGGTGAGGAAGGCCAGAGGGACGAGGAACCGGACGTAGGGTGTCAGGGTGAGACCCAGCACCAGGGAATAGGTCAGCGCGGCGAACAGCCCCGCCGCCAGGACCGACAGGGCAAGGCCCTGTCGCCTCTCCAGTTCCAGCCTCATACCCTCACCCCCGCCGGCGACAAGGGATGGGGTACCAGGTCCGCGGCCTCGTGCACCACCAGGGTGGGGATGGATTCCGCCTGGAGCGCTCCAAGGGCGGCCGCCCACTCATCCTCCGCCGGACCGCCCGGGCGCACGGCTGCGACCAAAAGCCCGTGCCCCTCGCCGCGGAGGGTGAGCAGAGACGCCACCAGGTCCCGGCCCAGGGCCGCCGTGACCACGATGACCGTGGAGCGGGGTGAGAAGGACCGGCTCTCGCCGGCAAGGGCATGGGCCAGGGGCAGCACGCCATCGGCCTGCACCGCCACCAGCGATTCCAGAATGCGCCGCAGCTGCCGCAGTCCGCGGCCGGGAGGCACGGTCAGGCGTTTCGCGCCGTGGCCCACCACGCCGACGGCCAGTCCCTGCTCCAGGATGGTCCTGGCCAGGGAGGCTGTGACCTCCACCGACCGTTCCAGGCTGGAGTCCGGACCGTCCCCGTGATGCCCCCGGCCGTACAGGTCGAGTATCAGGTGGACCTCGGTGGTGGCCGCCAGTTCGTACTCGCGCACCTGCAGTTCTCCCCGGTGGGCCGTGGCCTTCCAGTGGATGCGACGTGGGCTGTCGCCGGTGCGGAAGGGCCGCACCTCGGCGACGCTGGTGAGGTCCTCCTGGGCGTGCCTGTGCGTCCGCGTATGCCCGTAGGGCTGGCGCAGGGCCAGGGGCAGGCGGCCGACCCTCAGGGCGCGGGGATACACCGTCAGGTGCCGGTCGGAGACCAGCAGGCGGCGTGCGGTGAAGACCCCCAGGGGGTCTCCCAGAGCGACGTCGAGCCTGCCGGCGGGGAAGAAGCCACGCCGCGCCGCGGTCACGGGCAGGGTCAGCACCAGGCTGCCCAGGGACGGCACGGCGCCGGCCAACGAGCTTCCCTCGCCCAGGGCCGCCTGGTGGGTCGCCTCCAGCCAGGTGGCCGGCAGCCAGCTTTCGTTGTAGAGACGAAGCCGCACCTCAGAGGTCTCCCCCACCGTGAGCGAGTTGGAGGGGATGTCCCAGCGGCAGGCCAGGTTGCGCAGGAGGTGGCGGGTCCAGAGCCAGGAGACGAGAAGGAGTCCGGTAACGGCATAGAACAGGAACCAGGGCAGGGCCCCGCCGCTGAGCCGGGCGAAGATGAAGGCGCCCACGGCCAGCAGGGGCAGGTGCCAGTCCCGCAGGGAGAGCCGGGAGAGCCGGGCCGGAGCCCGGCCGCCGGTGACGGACCACGGTTGCGTCCGCTCGTGCCGCAGCCTACCGCGCATGGGCCGTCTCCACCGGGACGGGCACCTGGGACAGAACGTCGGCCAGCACTTTCTCCGGCGTTCCGCCGTAAAACCGCGATTCGGGCTTGAGGATGAGGCGGTGCGCCAGGGTTACAGGCGCCAGCTCCTTGACGTCGTCCGGGGCGACGTAATTGCGCCCGCGGATCAAGGCCAGGGCCTGAGCGGACCGGGAGAGGGCGATGGAGCCGCGCGGGCTCGCACCCAGATAGACGTCCGGATGCTGGCGTGTGCGCTGGACCAGTCGCACAATGTAGTCCTGCACCGAGGGTTCCACGAATACTTCGGCCACCTCGGCCTGCGCCTGCAGGACGCCCTCCGACTGAGCCACGGGCTGCAGCCTCTCCAACGGCAACTGCCGCGAGCGCTCCACGATCAGGCGCTCCTCCTCCGGACGCGGGTAGCCGATCTGCAGCCGCAGCAGGAAGCGGTCCAGCTGGGCCTCCGGCAGGGGGAAGGTTCCCTCGTACTCAATGGGGTTCTGTGTGGCCAGGACCAGGAAGGGGCGCGGCAGCGGGTGGGTGACGCCGTCCACGGTCACCTGGCCTTCCTCCATGCTTTCCAGCAGGGCGGATTGCGTCTTGGGCGAGGTCCTGTTGACCTCGTCCGCCAGTACCACCTGACCGAAGATGGGGCCCGGCCGGAACTCAAACTGGCCGGTGCCCTGGTTGAAAACGGAGACCCCGGTGACGTCGGATGGCAGCAGGTCCGGGGTGAACTGAATGCGGCGGAATTGGCAGCCCAGCGAACGAGCCAGGGCCCTCACCAGCGTGGTCTTGCCAACGCCGGGAACATCCTCCACAAGAACGTGTCCGCCGGCCAGCAGCGCCACCAGCACATACTGAATCTCGCGGCGCTTGCCCACCATCACCTGCTGAATGTTCTGCTCCACGGCCGTTGCCAGTTCGCGCACCTGAGTCATGCCGCCGCCTCCTCGTTGCTGGCCTTTTCCTCGCATTTCCGCCTGTACGAGCCTGTTTCCTGCTGGGGCGCCGCCGCCAAGGCCTGCGGCGGCAGGCCCCGAACCGTTCTGCCTGCGGTTGACCGGAGCCACATTCTGTAAGCCAAACAAGCCTTCGGATGTGCACAGCCTGGGGATAACCTTGTTGATAAGTCCTCTTGCATCTCTTCGCGTCAGCGGAACGTCCTGTGCTGGGGGAGTCCGCCGCCCCGACGGACAGGGATACCCCCGTTCCCATAGGCCCAGATCCTTGTCGTCACCTGGTTTATTCGAACCGGGAGTTCAAAACGCGACGGGCTTTTGGAGGCTTGCTGACGCGCCGCAGGCTTGCGTTGCCGCCGGGAACCCCCCGGTGGTATAATCGCCTCAGATCGGCTCTCAAGGACGAAAGCGAGGTGGGTTTGTGGGTCCTCAGACTGTAGCCCTGCCGGTCGCCTTTGCCGCGGGGCTCCTCTCGTTTCTGTCGCCCTGTGTTCTGCCGCTGATCCCCACCTACCTCACCTATCTGGCCGGCCACACGCTGGAACAGATGGCCGACCAAAAGGCCGGCCGCAGCCGGTTGATGGCCAACGCCCTTCTCTTTGTCCTCGGCTTCTCCGTTGTTTTTGTCGCCTTTGGAGCCGCGGCCAGCACCCTTGGCCGTTTCCTGCTCCAGAACCAGCGGCTGGTGGGGAAGATCGCCGGCATCCTGGTCATCGTCCTGGGGCTCAACACCGCCGGCATCATCAACCTCTCCTTCTTGTCGCGCGAGGTCCGCATGGACGTGAGACCACGGGCCTCGGGCCTGGGCTACTCGTTCCTGCTGGGTATGGCCTTTTCCGCCGGCTGGACGCCCTGCATTGGGCCGATTCTCGCCTCCATCCTGGTCCTGGCTTCCACGCAGACGACGGTGGGCCAGGGCATTGTGCTGCTGGGCGTCTATTCGGCCGGTCTGGCCGTGCCCTTCCTGGCCGCCGCCCTGGTGCTCAGCCGCTCGCCGCGGCTGGTGCGCCGGCTCTATCGGTACCTGCCCACCATCAAGGTCGTCTCCGGCCTGCTCCTGGTGGGCGTTGGCGTGATGATCTACTTCAGCCTGTTTAACAGCCTCGCCCGGTACGCATTCTGGGGCTAGGTGAAGGAGGATGCCCGTGAGCGCTACGAACCGTTCCCAGCAGGGCCGCAACAGATGGCTGACCCTGGCCGTGCTGGCCGCCGCCGCCGTGCTGGTGGCGTGGACCATCTACCAGGCTCGGGTGAGCACGCGCTCGCCGAACCCGCCCGAGGCCGGCCCCGTTCCCGTCGAAGGCGGCAGCAGCGGCGCCAGCGCGGGCGCTACCCCCGCCAACCTGGAAGTACGGCCGGAAAAAGGCTACCTGGCGCCGGACTTCGAGGTCACGGACATCGCCACCGGCAAGAAGGTGAAGCTTTCCGACCTGCGGGGCAAGCCGGTGTACATCAACTTCTGGGCCACCTGGTGCAAGTGGTGCAAGGTGGAGATGCCGGACATCCAGAAGGTCTACCAGGCACAGAAGGGTCAGATCCACGTACTTCTGGTTGACGCTGACCTTAATGAAACGCCGGACATGATGAAGAAGTTCGCCCAGGACAACAAACTGGCCCTACCCATGGCGTACGACCCCAGCGGCGAGGTCGCCAATAACTACCTGATCCGCGCGCTTCCCACCAGTGTCTTTGTGAACAAGGACGGCGTCATCACGGGCATTTACCCGGGCGCCCTGGACGAGCGCGGCATGAAGACGTTCCTGGAACAGGCATCGAAGTAGCGCCCGATTATCGGGTCTAGACGTGCGACAGGCGGGGAGGGTTCCGGTGGTGAAGGGACTGGTCGCCTGGCTCCTGGACGTGCCTCGTTCCCGGCGCTGGTGGTGGCCGCTGCTGCTGGTCAACCTGGCCGGCTCGGTCTACGGCTTCTACTGGTACCGTGAGCAGCTGGCCGTGACGCCCTGGTATTACTGGCTATTCACGCCGGATTGTCCCCTGGCCAGCACGTACTTCACCATGACTCTGGGTATCTGGCTGGCCGGAAGGCGCAGCGCCTGGTTTGAGGCGGCGACCTACGTCACGTCCGCCTACTTCGGCGTCTGGACCGTGGTCGTCATCCTGCAGTACTTCATCGTCCACCAGACCTTTGACTGGGCTAACTTCATGCTGCTGGCCTCCCACGTGGGGCTAGGGTTAGAGGGGTTCCTGTTTCTGGCGGTGCGCCGTTTGCGGCTCAGCCACCTGGGGATCGCCTCCGGCTGGATCCTGGCCCAGTGGTACTTTGACTACTACCAGGGGACCAGCCCCTGGCTGCAAGCGCCGGAGCTCATTCACCAGGTTAAGGCCTTCTCCTGGGTGTGGCTGCTGGCGCTCACGGCCGGCCTGGCCCTGACTGTTCGCGCCCGCCGCGCCGACTCGGTTCCCGGCCCCTCCGACGCCGCCGCACCCTCCAGAACCTGATCCCCCACCCACAGGCGGAGGAATCGATCCCTTCAGGCTCCCGGCGCCGAACCAGCGTTGACATCGAGTTCTCCCCGTGGGATACTGAAATTAGCCTACACCTACTTGGGTAGGGTAGGGGTTCATTCGGGAGTGGTCAGCGTGAGCGACGTCAACATCGAACTTCATCGTAGCTCTCGCTCCAACCGCGAGAACCAGGACCTTCTCGATCGCCTGCGGAAGATCGAGGGCCAGGTTCGCGGCCTGCAGCGCATGATTGAGGAAAGTCGCTACTGCGTCGACATTCTGACGCAGGTGGCGGCGGTCAAGGCCGGCCTTAATAAGGTGGGTCTGGCCCTGATCGAATCGCACACGCGGGGCTGCGTCTCCAGCGCCATCAAGCTGGACCAGGGTGAACCGGCGGTGCAGGAGCTCATGGACGTCCTGTCCAAGTTCGTCAAGTAGAGACTCCTGTACTTCCCAGGATATAGTTTTTGGAGAAAATTGGGCGGCAGGCCTTGACAGCGTGCCGCCCTTTTCCTATGATGGACCTAGGATACCCCAGTAGGGTAGTGCAATCTTCGGCGGACCGCTGGGCCTTTCACGGGGCAAAATAGTCCTGCCCAAACTCTTCGCCGGCGAGGTGAATGAGATGAGCAACACCACTGAGTCCGTCAAGAACCAGACGGAAGATCGACAGGAAATCAGCCTCGAATTGAGCCTTCCGCCGGTGCCGGCGGAGGCGCCGGATGAGTCCGGCACTTCCCAGCATGCGGCCTTTGGCATCACCGGCATGACCTGCGCCACCTGCGCCAACCGCATCGAGAAGGGACTCAACAAGCTCCCGGGGGTCAAGGCCAACGTCAACCTCGCCCTGGAGAAGGCCGCCGTCGACTACGACCCCAAGCTCGTCAAACCCGAGGACCTCCTGAAGGTGGTCACGGAACTGGGCTACGGGGTGGCGACGGAGAAGCTCACGCTTAGTGTGCAGGGCATGACCTGTGCCTCGTGCGTGGCCAGGGTGGAGAAGGCCCTGCGTAAGTCCCCGGGAGTCGTCACTGCGACTGTCAACCTGGCCACGGAACGGGCCACGGTGGAGTACACCGCCGGCCAGGTCTCCCCGCAGCAGTTGGTGCGTGCCGTCGAGGAGATCGGCTACCACGCCGCCCTTCTGCAGGACAAGGGCAGCGTGGACACGGAGAAGGAAGCGCGCCAGCGCGAGGTTCGCGGCAAGACCCGGCTCTTCATCTTCTCGGCGATCCTGACCCTTCCCTTGCTCCTCAACATGGTCCTGGAGAACCTGGGCCTGCCCACCATCCTGGCCAACCTGACGCTTCAGTTCCTCCTGGGAACGGTGATTCAGGTGGTGGCCGGTGCACCCTTCTATCGCCACGCCTATCTGAACCTGCGCCATGGCAGTGCCAACATGGATGTACTGGTGGCGATGGGCACCACGGCGGCTTACGGCTATAGTGTCTACAATCAGTTCTTCAGCCCCCTGGCGGAGCACGCCAGGAGCGGCATGGGCGGCATGGTACCGGTCTACTACGAGGCCGCTGCCGTCATCCTGGTTCTCATCCAGCTTGGCAAACTGTTGGAGGCTGTGGCCAAGGGCCGCACCTCCGAGGCCATCAAGAAGCTGATGGGCCTGCAGCCCAAGACGGCGCGCGTCATCCGAGACGGCCAGGAACAGGACATCACCCTTGACGACGTGACGGTGGGCGACATCGTACTGGTCCGGCCCGGCGAGAAGGTGCCGGTGGACGGAGTGGTGGTCGAAGGGTCGTCCGCCGTCGACGAGTCCATGCTCACCGGCGAGAGTTTGCCGGTGGAGAAGGGCGTGGACGATCCGGTGGTCGGCGCCACCATCAACAAGCACGGCGCCTTCAAGTTCAAGGCCACCAAGGTCGGCAAGGACACCGCCCTGGCCCAGATCATTCGCATGGTGGAGGACGCCCAGGCCTCCAAAGCGCCCATTCAGCGCCTGGCCGATGTGGTGTCCAACGTCTTTGTGCCCGTGGTCATTGGCATCGGCGCCGTCACGTTCCTCATCTGGTACTTCCTGGTGCCGGCCGCCTGGATTCCGGGCGGCGACCGGCTGACGGTGGCTCTTCTGAACATGGTGGCCGTTCTGGTCATTGCCTGCCCCTGCGCACTGGGTCTGGCCACGCCCACCGCCATCATGGTGGGCACGGGCAAGGGGGCCGAATCCGGCATCCTCTTCAAGGGCGGCGAGCACCTGGAGAAGGCGCACCAATTGAACACCATCGTCCTGGACAAGACGGGCACCATCACCAAGGGCGAACCCGAGGTCACCGATGTCGAGGCCCAGGGGATGGAAGGCGACGAACTGCTCCGCCTGGTGGCCGCTGCCGAGACATCTTCGGAGCACCCCCTGGGTCAGGCCATCGTTCAGGGCGCCCGGGACCGGGGCCTGAAGTTGGAGGAGCCGCAAGGCTTCCAGGCCATCCCTGGCCACGGCATAGAGGCCATGGTGGAAGGCCGCAGCCTGGTGGTGGGCAACCGCAAGCTGATGGCGGCACGGGGTCTGAATACGGCCGCCGTCGAAGCGCGGATGGATGCTCTCGAAGGTGAAGGAAAGACGGTCATGATGGCAGCCGTGGACGGCCGCCTGGCCGGCCTGGTGGCCGTGGCCGACACGGTGAAGGAGCACTCGGCTGAGGCCATTGACCAATTGAAGCGGATGGGCCTGGAGGTGGTCATGATCACCGGCGACAACCGGCGGACGGCCCAGGCCATCGCCCGTCAGGTGGGCATTGACCACGTGCTGGCGGAGGTGCTGCCGGAAGACAAGGCCAGCCAGGTGGAGAAACTGAAGGGCCAGGGCCGAGTGGTGGGCATGGTGGGCGACGGCATCAACGACGCCCCGGCCCTGGCCACCGCCGACGTGGGCCTGGCCATCGGTACGGGCGCGGATGTGGCCATCGAGGCCGCCGACGTGACCCTGATGGCCGGCGACCTGCGCGGCATCGCCGCCGCCATCCGGCTCTCCAAGAAGACCATGCGCACCATCAAGCTCAACCTGTTCTGGGCCTTTATCTACAACGTCATCGGCATCCCCATCGCCGCCCTGGGCTACCTGTCGCCGGCCATCGCCGGAGGGGCCATGGCCTTCAGCTCGGTCAGCGTGGTCAGCAACTCCCTGTTGCTCAAGCGCTATGACCCGCGTCGGGCCAACGCCTGATTCTCATTCAAATTGTGATCCACGGCCGGCGGCTCCACCGGCGGCCTGATAACAAGGAGGTTCTTCCATGGAGACCAAGACCTTTTCCGTTAAGGGCATGACCTGCAACCACTGCGTCATGGCCGTTACCAGGGCCCTCAAGGGCGTATCCGGGGTGAGCGAAGCCAGGGTCGACCTGGCGAAGGGCGAAGCCACCGTTACCTACGACCCGGCCACCGCTTCCACGGCCATGATGAAGGAAGCTGTGGAGGACGCCGGGTACGCGATGGCGGTCTAAGAGGCTGCTGCCTGTCCCGCCTTTGGAGGGCAGGCCCCTCGGCTTGAAAGGTTTTGCCTGACAGGAGGGTGACGGGGCTATGCTATAATAGCCTCGTCACCTTTTTGTAGTATTTCTTTGCAAAAACAGATAAAGGCTGGACAGTGGGAGGGATGGGCCCTGAAGAAGCAGACCCGAGTCCTGCTTGCCGTGGGGGTTATCCTGTCTGCCGTGGCGTTCCTGATTGTCAACGCCTTCGGCCAGGGAAAGCAGTATTATCTCACCGTGGATGAAGCCCTGGCCCAGGGCAGCGCCCTGGCGGGCAAGCCGGTCCGCATGAGCGGCGCTCTGGACCCGTCGACGGTGTCCTTCGACCTGAGCGGCCCTGTTCTGACCTTCTCCGTCAAGGGGCAGAACGGCGGCCTGGTGCCGATCGTCTACCACGGGGTCAAGCCTGACAACATGGATATGGCCACACAGGCCATCGTGGAAGGGCGTTTTGACCGGTCCGGCAGCTTCCTCGCCAACAAGGTCATGCTGAGCTGCCCCAGCAAGTACCAGTCCAGTCAGACCGCCGCCGCAGTCGGGAACGTCCCCGGCAGCCGGACGGCGACCCAGTAGGGGGACGGCCATGACCTGGAACGCGGCAGGCAGCGCCCTGATGGGCGTTGACCTGGTCTCCGCCCTGTGGGCCCTGGCGGCGCTTCTGCTGGGGCTTCGCCGCCGCGACCCGCGTCTGGTGGCCAGCGGCCAGGGGGCCGCGCTGGCCCTGGCGGTGCTGCTGACGGCGGCCATGGGACTGCTCTGGGCGCAATTCGCCGCGAACGACTTCACGAATCAGGTGGTGGCGGAGCACTCGTCAACCGACCTGCCTCTCTACTTCAAAGTGGCGGCCCTCTGGGCCAACAACCCGGGGTCCTTGCTGCTCTGGGTCTGGATGCTCAGCCTGTTCGCCGCCGCCGCTGTCCTGTTGAGGCAGAAGGAGGGCCGGGAGGTGTTCCCCCTGGCCCTCTCCATCATCATGGGCGTGGCCCTGTTCTTCCTGGGCGTCCTGAACTTCGTGCCCACGGCCAGGCCCTTCGTAGCCCTGGCTCAGCCGCCCCTCGAGGGGCTGGGGCTGAACCCGCTCCTCCAGCACCCGGCCATGACCATTCACCCGCCCATGCTCTACCTGGGCTTCGTGGGGTTCACCCTGCCCTTTGCCTATGCCCTGGCGGCTCTCATCCAGGGGACTCCAGGCGTCAGTTGGATCCGGGCGACGCGCCGCTGGACCCTGGTGACCTGGCTGCTCCTCTCATTTGGCATCACCCTGGGCGGCGAATGGGCCTACATGGTCCTGGGCTGGGGCGGCTACTGGGCCTGGGACCCGGTGGAGAACGCCTCGCTGCTGCCGTGGCTGACCGGCACTGCCTTCCTGCACTCGGTCATGGTGCAGGAGCGCAAGGGGATGCTGAAGGCCTGGAACGTGGCGCTGGTGGCGGGGACCTTCCTGCTCACCCTCTTCGGCACCTACCTGTCGCGGAGCGGCATCCTGGCCTCGGTACACGCCTTTGTGGACCCGACCCTGGGCCAGTGGTTCCTCACCTTCCTGGCCTTCCTGGTGGTGTTCACCGCCGGCGTGATGGTTCTGCGCCGAAGCCTGCTTCGCGACGACCGGCCCTTTGAGAGCCTGCTCTCCAAGGAGTCGGGCTTCCTCTTCAACAACTTGCTGCTGGTCAGTTTCGCCTTCGCCGTCCTCTGGGGTACGCTCTTCCCGCTGATCTCCCAGTGGCTGGGCGGCGTCAAGATCGCCGTGACTCAGGAGTTCTTCAACGCCGTCAACGTGCCCTTGGGCATCGCCCTGATCTTCCTCATGGGCGTGGCGCCCGTGCTCCCCTGGGGAAAGGCGTCCGGGCGCCAGGCGGTGCAGGCCTTCGGCGGACCGCTGTTGGCGGCGGCCCTTTTCGCCGTACTGGCTGTAGTTCTCGGCATCCGCCGTCCGCTGGCGGTGGCTGCCTTCGCCGCCTCGCTGTTTGTGCTCTTCGTCACCGTGCTGGAGTTCTGGGGCGGCACGGCGGCCCGCATGAGGATGACCGGGGAGAAGCCAGGAACAGCCCTGATGCGCCTCACCACGCGGGCGCGCCGCCGGTTCGGCGGCTATCTGGTTCACCTGGCCATCGTCCTGATGGTGCTGGGCATCACGGGCTCGTCGGCCTACAAGATGGAGCGCACGGTGACGGTCAATCCGGGCGACACCATCACCATCGGTCGCTACTCCCTGACGTACCAGGGCATGCAGATGGCCCGGCGCGGGCGCGTGGCCGAGGTCACGGCCCCCTTGCCGGTCAGCAGCGGCGGGAAGCTGTTGCCGGAGCCCCTGCGGCCCGGACAGCGCGTGTATCCGGGCAACCCCTCGCCCATGGCGATGGTGGCCATCCGCGGCAGCCTGCAGGAGGACCTGTACGTGGTGCTCAACGGCTTCGGCGGTAACCCCGATTCACAACGCGTGAACGGGTTCCTTCAGGTGCCGGCCAGCTTCAACATTGTGGTCAACCCGCTGGTGGCCTGGATTTGGATCGGCCGCTACCTGCTGGTGGCCGGCGCTCTCTTCGCCGTCTGGCCTGAGCCGCCGCGGGCGGCGCGAAGCGTGCCGGTTCAGGCCGCCCTGGAGCCGCGGCGCCGGGAGGTGTTGTCATGAGCCCCATGAACATCGCGCCCTGGGTGCTGCCCCTGGGCGGTATGGCGGTTCTGCTGGCACTCGGCGTTCGCCCCTGGCTCCCCGGCAATCGGCAGGGCCTGGCGCACCTCCCCGGCCTGGGCGAGGCTGTCGGTGAACGGACCGAGGCCACAGTCCAGAGGCTGGAGGAGGAGGCGGAGGAACTCGAGTACGACCATCTGACGGGCAAGCTGGACGACGCTTCCCACCAGGAGAGGCTGGAGGCCCTCAGCCGTGTTCGCCGGTCCTTGTCTGAACTGGAGCGCGAGGCCGAGAAGGCCGTGCGCCGCGGGGGTGGGCCCTCGTGAGCCGCCCGGGAGGACGGGCCTGCAGCCTCGCCCTGATCCTTGCCGCGGCCGTCACCATCCTGACCCTGACCCCGCAGGGCGGATCGGCACAGGCCGCTGCCCCGGGATCGCCGCCCGTGCAGCCGGCGCTGCAGGAGGTGGCCCAGCCGGTGGTGCCGCCGGGCGTCAGCCTGGACGTGGTGACGGTGGTGCTCAGCTATGCGCCGGGCACCCTGCGCGCCTTTGAGAGTTTCACGCTGTTGCACAATGGCCGGGCCACGGGCCCCCTTCCTCTGCCGCTCCCGGCGGAGGCCCGCCAGGTTCAGATCGAGTCCGACCTGGACCCGGCGGGATGGGCACAGGCTGCCTGGGGGCTGCTCTATCGCCCCGGCCTGGGGACGGATGGTCCGGTGCGGGTCAGCGTGCAGTTTGAACTGCCGGCACCGGGTCTGGCCGGGACCTTCATTCAGCCCCTGCCCTACGCCACGGCCGGGCTGGCCGTCCTGGCCGACACCACCACCCTGACGGCTCCGCCCTCGCTCAACACGGCCCTGACGGACCAGGGGCAGTCCGACGTGGCCGGGCGCACCATGCAGCAGTTCTCCCGCGACGCGGCGCCGGCGGGCCAGGAACTTCGCCTCAGCCTGCAGTACGCGCCGACGGGACAGGACGCCGTCAACGCCACACCGATTCCCGAGCCGGCCTGGCTGAAACAGGTCCTGAAAGCCGGCGTCCCCGTACTGCTGGCTTTGGCCGCCGGGCTGGGATTCATAGCGTTTCGGCGCCGGCCTCCGTCGACCATGGAGGCGGTCTTGCCCCTGCCGCGCCAGCGCCTGCAGCAGGAAAAGGAGCGCCTGGTCGAGAAGATTTCCGACCTGGACCAAGATTTTGGGCTGGGCCGGATCGCCCCGGTTGCTTATGAGCATCGCCGCCTGGAGTTGAAGCGGCAGCTGATGGCGGTTCTGGACCAGCTGAAAGGCGCCTGACGGCATGTCGCAAGCGGCACCGCTGATCGAAGCCCGCCACCTGGCCAAGCGATACGGAGAACGCGACGTCCTTGACGACGTGAGCTTTACGCTCCATCAGGGCCAGTGCCTGGCCCTGTTCGGACCCAACGGCGCCGGCAAGTCGACCTTGCTGAAGCTGGTGGCCATGCTCATCCGCCCCAGCAACGGCGAGCTGTACCTGGACGGCCGCCGCGTGGGCGAGGATCAGGATGCCCTGCGTAGGCGCATCGGCGTCCTGTCCCACCAGTCCTTCGTCTACGACGCCCTGTCGGCGCGTGAAAACCTCGTCTTCTACGGGCAGCTCTACGGGCTTGCCCAGCCCGCCGAACGGGCCGACCAGCTCTTGAGCCAGGTCGGCCTGGACTTGTTTGCCGGGGACCCGGTGCGGACGTTCTCCCGGGGCATGATTCAGCGCCTGGCCATCGCCCGCGCGCTCCTTCACGACCCGGACCTGCTGCTCCTGGACGAGCCATACACAGGACTCGACCAGAAAGCGGTGGCCATGCTGGACGACGAGGTGGACCGGGCGAAGGCGGCCGGCACCACCATCTTCCTCATCTCGCACGACTTCGCCGAAGGGCTGCGGGCGGCAGACCGGGCCGCCATCCTCTACCGCGGCCGGCTGCGGTATTTTTCGGATGGGCCGGTCTCGCCCGAGGACTTCGCTCAAACCTATCAGGGCCTGGTGGGATGACCTTGAAACCCTCTTTTTCCCGCGCCGTCTGGGCCATGCTGGTCAAGGACCTGCGCCTCGAGTTTCACACCAAGGAAATGTTCTCCGCCCTGCTGATCTTCGCCCTGCTGGTGGCGGTGGCGTTCAGCTTCGCCTTTGACGTGGCGCCGGAGGGCCTGCGCGAGGTCTTCCCCGGCATGATCTGGGTGGCCTTCTTCTTTGCCGGCATGCTGGCTTTGAACCGGTCCTTCGCCTCGGAGAAACAGAACGGCTGTCTGCAGGCCCTGATGCTCGGGCCGTTCGACCGCTCCGCCATCTACTTTGCCAAGGTCATCGGCAACCTGCTGGTGATGCTCGCTTCCGAGGTCGTCCTGACACCGCTGTTCTTTATCTTCTTCGACATGCGGCTGGATGGATCCATCTGGCTGCTGGCGGCCATCTGGCTGCTCGCCACCTTTGGCTTCATCGCCGTGGGCACGCTCCTTTCCGCCCTGGCGGCGCAGGCCCGGGCCAGTGAGATCCTGCTGCCCATCATCGTCTTTCCGGTGATTACGCCGGTGGTGATGGCGGCGGTCAAGTCCACAGCCGGCCTCCTCCTGGGGGCGAGGCTTGTGGACTACGCCATCTGGCTGAAGCTGCTGGTGGCCTATGACCTGATTTTCCTGGCCGTTCCCTTTATCCTCTTCGAGTATCTGCTGGAGGTGTGAGTCGTGCCCGAAGCCAAGGGCCCCGCGCGCGATATGACGCAGACGCTGGGCCTCCTCGCGGCCGTGGCCGTGTTCGTTGCGCTGGGCCTGGTGTTCCTGTGGGTGCCGGCTGAGCGCGTCATGGGCGACGTGCAGCGAATCTTCTACTTCCATGTGGCGTCCGCCTGGAACGCGTTCCTCGCCTTCCTGGTGGTGTTCGTGGCCAGCATCGCCTTCCTGCGCAGCGGATCCCACCGCTGGGACACGCTGGCCTACTGCTCGGCCGAGATCGGGGTCGTGTTCACCACCATCACCCTCATCACCGGCCCCATCTGGGCCCGCCCCATCTGGAACACCTGGTGGAGCTGGGACCCCCGCCTGACCACCACGTTGATTCTCTGGTTCATCTACCTGGCCTACCTGGTCATCCGGTCCTCCGCCGAGGGCAGCCAGCAGCAGTCACGGCTGGCAGCGGTCTTCGGCATCATAGGATTCGTGGACGTGCCCATCGTCTTCATGAGCACCCGCTGGTGGCGCTCCATTCACCCGACGCTGATTCAGACGGACAAGATGAACATGGAGCCCAGCATGGTGTTTACGATGGTGTTCTCCTTCGTCTCCTTCACGATTCTCTACGCCTTCCTGCTCAGCTACCGCGTCCGCCTGGAGACGCTGGCGGAGCGCGCCGCCGCTCTCAAGCGGGACCTTCGGAGGTGAGAAGCCATGACTGAACCTGGCTTTGTTTCATCCAGCACCCTGCAGTTTCTGTTCGCCGGTTACGCCGTTATCTGGGCGGCGCTGTTCGGCTACATCTGGTTCCTGGCCCGCCGCCAGCGGCGCCTGGAGGCCGAACTGAAGCGGCTGGAACGCGCCGTCTCAGAGGAACGCTAGGCCCTCGCCCCGACTCACTATCGCAAGCGAATGATTTATTGACGTGTTTTTTCGCACATGTGTATAATGAGGTTGCTTTTCCAACCTTTGTGTCCCGTTGAGCCATTCCTCGGGCTAAAGTGCCTGGGGCCGCCCCAAGAGGTGTGACGAGGCCAACGCCCTGACGACCTGAGCCACGGCCTATTCGCCGTGGCTATGTTTTTGGGTGGGGCAGTCTACCGCCTACTCCCGGAGCGGACCCAGTGCTTGGCTTACATTCCAGTGGGGGGAGTCTTCGCGTGAGCAAGTACCTGAAGCTGAAGCCGCCGACCCAGGGCCAGAAGATTACATTTCAGAACGGCAAGCTGAACGTTCCGGACAACCCGATCCTTCCGTTCATCGAGGGCGATGGCACCGGCCCCGACATCTGGCGCGCCTCCGTCCGCGTCTTTGACGCGGCCGTGGCCAAGGCCTACGGCGGTAAGCGCCAGATTGAGTGGTTCGAAGTCTACGCCGGCGAGAAGGCCTTCAATACCTTCGGCGAGTGGCTGCCGGAGGATACCATTACCGCCTTTAAGGACTACCGCGTGGGCATCAAGGGCCCCCTGACCACTCCGGTCGGCGGCGGCATCCGCTCGCTCAACGTGGCCCTGCGGCAGATCCTGGACCTCTATGTCTGCCTGCGGCCGGTGCGTTGGTTTGAGGGCGTTCCCAGCCCGGTGAAGGCCCCGGAGAAGATCGACATCGTCATCTTCCGTGAGAACACCGAGGACATCTACGCCGGCATCGAGTGGAAGGAAGGCACGCCCGAGGCCAGCAAGGTGATCGACTTCCTCAACAAGGAAATGGGCAAGAACATCCGTCCGGACTCCGGCATCGGCATCAAGCCTATCTCTGAGTTCGGCTCCAAGCGCCTCATCCGCGCCGCCATCCGCTACGCCATTGACCGCAAGCGCAAGTCCGTCACCATCATGCACAAGGGCAACATCCAGAAGTTCACGGAGGGCGCCTTCCGCGACTGGGGCTACGAGGTGGCCACCAGCGAGTTCCGCGACTACATCGTCACGGAAGACGAGCTGTGGAGCGAGTTCGGCGGCAAGATGCCGGCCGGCAAGATCCTGGTCCGCGACCGCATCGCCGACATCACCTTCCAGCAGCTGCTGCTCCGACCAGAGGAGTTCGACGTCATCGCCACACCGAACCTCAACGGCGATTATCTCTCGGACGCCGCCGCCGCCCAGGTGGGCGGCATCGGCATCGCCCCCGGCGGCAACATCAGCGACGAATACGCGGTCTTTGAGGCGACGCACGGCACTGCACCGAAGTACGCCAACCAGGACAAAGTAAACCCGGGCTCCGAGATCCTCTCCGGCGTCATGATGTTCGAGCATATGGGCTGGTTTGAGGCCGCCGAGACCATCATCAAGGCCATGGAGAAGACCATCAAGGAAAAGGTCGTGACCTACGACTTTGCTCGCCTGGCCACCGGCGCTACCGAGGTCAAGTGCAGCCAGTTCGCGGACGCGATCATTCAACGGATGTAGTGGACCCCGTCCAGGGGATTTTGACCCAGGAGGGATGAAGAATGCTGAAGCGCAACAAGATCACCGTCGTCGGCGCCGGCAATGTGGGCGCCACCGCTGCCCACTGGGCGGCGTCCAAGGAACTGGGCGACGTCGTCTTGATCGACATCATCGAGGGCATGCCCCAGGGAAAGGGCCTGGATCTGCGTGAGGCCTCTCCCATTGAGGGCTTCGACTCCGCCGTCATGGGCACGAACGACTACGCCGACACGAAGGACTCCGACGTCATCATCATCACCTCCGGCGTGGCCCGCAAGCCCGGCATGAGCCGGGATGACCTGCTCAACACCAACTTCAACATCGTCAAGTCGGTGACTGAGCAGTGCATGAAGTACTCGCCCAACGCCTACTACATCGTCGTGTCGAACCCGATGGATGCCATGGCCTACACCACTTACAAGGTGTCGGGCCTGCCGCGGAACCGGGTCATCGGCATGGCGGGCGTGCTGGACTCGGCCCGCATGGCCGCCTTCATCTCCATGGAACTGGGCGTCTCGGTCGAGGACATCCGCACCTTCGTGCTGGGCGGCCACGGCGACGAAATGGTGCCGCTCGTCCGCTACTCCTCCGCCGGCGGCATTCCGGTGGAGAAGCTGATCGCCAAGGACCGTCTGGAGGCCATCGTCGAGCGCACCCGCAAGGGCGGCGGCGAGATCGTCAACCTGCTGAAGAGCGGCTCCGCCTTCTATGCCCCCGGCGCCGCCGCGGTGTCCATGGCCGAGTCCATCCTGAAGGACAAGAAGCGCATCATGCCCTGCGGCGCTTACTTGAACGGCGAGTTCGGCCACAAGGACCTGTTCCTGGGCGTGCCCGTCCTGCTGGGCGGAAACGGCATGGAGAAGATCTTCGAACTCGACCTGACGGACGAAGAGAAGGCCGCTCTAAGCCGCTCCGCGGACGCAGTAAAGAGCCTGACCACCAGCCTGAAGTTCTGACTGCGCGACTAACCGGAAGAAGGGCCAGCCGATACGTCGGCTGGCCTTTTTGTGTTGCCCCTGAACCCTGCAGCTTGGGTTCGTGCGATTGTTTACATAAAGAGGAGAGACGTTGGGCGAACGTCAAAAGTGGCGTCAGGTCGACATTTTCCAGCATTTTACGAGCATACAACTGCAGGATTATGGAGGGGTTGCCTCTAACTAGGTAGACCAGCAACCCCAGGAAGGAGTGTCAGGATTGCGTAGCATCAACAGTTTCTGGCGCAGTTCCCTGGCCCTGCTGGTCTCGGCAGCGGCTCTCGTAACTCTTCAGGCCCCGGCTCGTGCAGAGGTATCCACCCTAAGCGCTCCCGCGGCCAAGGCCTCCGCGGCAGCCACGGCAGCCAAGTCCCAGATGGGCGCCAAGTACGTCTTCGGCGGCGAGACCCCCAAGTCCGGTTTCGACAGCTCCGGCCTGGCCCAGTGGGCCTATGGCCAGCAGGGCGTCTCGCTGCCTCGGACCGTCGCCCAGCAGGTCCTTTCCGGTACGGCCGTCTCCCAGGCCAACCTGCTCCCCGGCGACCTGCTTTTCTTCGACTTCGACAAGAACGGTTCAGCTGACAAGGTAGGGGTCTACACGGGTTTCAGCCACTTCGTGATCTCGGTTGATCCGGGCGGAGTGGTGGATCGTACCCTCGGCTGGTCCTTCTACAAGACCCATTACGTGACGGGCCGCCGCATCCTGGACGCTTCGGGTTCGCCCGCCCCGGCGCCGGCCCCGTCCACCACCCTCGGTGACCGCATCGTCGCCCATGCCCGCACCTTCATGGGCATTCCGTACAAGTTCGGCACCCACGGCCCTGACACGTATGACTGCAGCGGCTATACGCAGAAGGTCTTCAGGGATATGGGCATCAGCATCCCCCGCACCGCGCTTCAGCAGTCCGGGGTAGGGACCTTCATCAGCAAGAGCAACCTGAAGCCCGGAGACCTGGTCTTCTTCAAGGACACCTACAAGGCCGGCGTCTCCCACGTGGGCATCTACATCGGCGACAACAAGATGATTCACGCCTGGCCTGGAGCCGGCGTGACCATCGGCGACCTGACCCGCCCCTACTTCGTCAGCCACTATTGGGGCGCTCGCCGCGTCTGGTAAGGGGACAAGCCTGAATGCGGAAGGACCGGGCATCGCCCGGTCCTTTCCCATGACCCGACGCGCGCCCTGATGCCGCGCGACTTTCTGGAGGAGCGACTGTAAACGGAGGCCCCATGGGAGCCTCCGTTCGCTATGCCTGGGTCTCCGAGTGGGTTGTGACGGGAAGCCAGACGCGGAAGACCGTACCCACTCCCGGCTGCGAGACGGCCTCCAGTCTGCCACCGTGGGCCTGAACGATGTTCCGGGAGATGGACAGCCCCAGGCCGGTGCCGTGCCGCTTGGTGGTGACGAAGGGCTCAAAGAGGCGCTGCAGGGCGGGAGCCTCAATCCCCGGGCCGCTGTCGTGCATCTCGAAGG
>Ga0129297_10000273_pt1 | contig 24880 bp, 18 predicted proteins | sample I18A1metaG_FD_94708 | JGI IMG/M metagenome (GOLD analysis project Ga0129297, IMG submission 94708) | Lake sediment bacterial and archeal communities from Gulf of Boni, Indonesia to study Microbial Dark Matter (Phase II) - ​I18A1 metaG | ecosystem: Environmental > Aquatic > Freshwater > Lake >... | reverse complement strand
GCTCGGATCGAAACCTGGCCGCTTGCTCACGCTCGCTTCCAGCTCCTGCAACTAGGACCTTTAGGCCCCCGCCGCCTTCCGTTTCTGCCGCAACCTCAATCGCGCAGATGACTAGGTTACAACATCCAGGATCGGATGCAAGCGAAAATCTTCAGGGGAGTTCTCTCGCTCCATATTGGCGCAGGGAAGAGCCTCTCGTCCCTGCGCGCAAAGGCCCGCAGACACTGGCATCCGCGAGAAATCAACGAGGTGCCATGGACGCACCTCGACTATGCTTCATCTATTCCTCATCCACTCAATCCCTGGAAGGCCTTATGACCAACCACTCCATCCGCAAAGCCGTCATTCCAGTGGCAGGCCTCGGCACCCGCTTCCTGCCAGCGACCAAAGCCCAGCCCAAGGAAATGCTGCCGCTCGTGGACAAGCCGGTGATCCAGCACGTGGTCGAAGAAGCCATCCATGCCGGTATCCAGAGCATCGTTCTGGTGACAGGCCGAGGCAAACAGGCCATCGAGAACCATTTCGACGTGGCCTACGAGCTGGAGGACATGCTCCATCGGCGTGGCAAGGTAGAGGATCTCGACCTCGTCAAGAGCATCACCCGCATGGCCCAGTTCGCTTACGTCAGACAGGGTGAGCCCCTCGGACTCGGGCATGCCGTCCTTTGCGCACAGCACGCCGTGGGCGATGAGCCCTTCGCCTTGCTGCTTGGTGACGATGTCTTCGATGAAAAGGATCCAGCCCTCAGCGCGCTCATTGCTGCCCACGAAGCAACAGGGCAGTCGGTGGTGGGTGTCCAGCAGGTCCCGCATGAACACGTGTGCCGGTATGGAATCGTGAACGCTCCCCAGCCCGCAGGTCCCTGGTGGAATGTCCACACGATCGTCGAGAAGCCCTCGCCGGACGAGGCGCCCAGCGACTGGGCTGTCGTAGGACGCTACATCCTCACGCGGCGCGTTTTCGAACACCTCCAGAACCTCAAGCCCGGCGTGGGAAACGAATACCAGCTCACGGACGCCCTCGCGATCCTCGCCAAGGCGGGGGAGCTAACAGCTGCCCCGATTCCGGCCAAGCGATTCGATACGGGGAACAAGCTGGACTACCTGAAGGCCAACATCGAGTTCGCCCTGAAGCGTGATGATCTGGGCTCGGACCTGCTGACGTACCTCCGCGCACTGGTCCAGGCGCGAACCTAGGCCGATCGCTCCCGCTCGATGAGCAGGTGAAGGAGCGTCACGGCTGCATGCGTGATACCGGGGATGCGGGAGGCCTGCCCCAAGGTCTCCGGCGCATGTCGGCTCAGTTTCTCCTTCACTTCGCGGCTCAGGCCGGGCTGGCTTTCGATGCAGAACGTGGAGGGAATCCTCACGTGATCCCATTCCCGCTGGCCATCGAGCAGGCGTGCCTCCCGCTCCCGATAGCCTGAATAGCGAACCTCGAAGAGAAGGAGATCCCGTTCCCATTCAGGATCCCAGCCAGGTTGTGAAATTCCCCATCCCGGAAGTGTCTCGAGCGCCCGATCCGCAAGGGCTTCAGACACCTGCTGCCGCTTGAGCAGCTCCATCAGGGACAGCCCAGAAGCCAGAGCGAGACCGGCCTCGCCAGCCAGGGGACCGAGCGGGGATGTCCTGGCCACCCAGGTCTCGCGGCATTGCTGCCGCACCTGGGCACGTCGTTCCAGCTTGGCCTCGGTCTGCCGGAGTTCCGCCTCATTCAGAGCTCCTACCTGCCTGGCGGTCTCCAGGAGGCGCACATCTGCCAAGTCACAGGCAAGGCCCAGTCGATGCTCCGCGCGAGCCGTCAGCATGCGGTAGGGTTCGTCAGTGCCCTTGGTGACCAGATCATCGATCATCACGCCGACGTAGGCCTGATCCCTCTGCAGGATGAGGGGCGACTCGCCACGCATCCACCGGACCGCGTTGATCCCCGCCATGAGGCCCTGCCCTGCGGCTTCCTCATAGCCCGTGGTGCCGTTGATCTGACCCGCGAACCAGACGCCTTCGAGTCCATCGACGCTGAGATCCCTGTGCAACTGGAGCGGATCGAAACTGTCGTACTCGATGGCATACCCGGGCCGCAGGATCTGGGCCTGCTCGAACCCTCGCATGCTGCGGACCATCCCCTGCTGAACCTCCACGGGCATGGATGTGGAGAGGCCCGCGAGATAGATCTCCTCGGTCTCGAGGGAGTCCGGCTCCACGAAGATTTGATGCCGGTCCTTGTCCGGGAACTTCACGTACTTGTCTTCGATGGAGGGACAGTACCGGGGCCCCACCCCCTGGATGTGACCTCCATACATGGCGGATCGCTGCAGGTTCTCGCGGATGACCCGTTCGGTCTCTTCCGTGGTCCAGGCAATGTGGCAACAGACCTGGGGCTGAGGGATCGCCTGGGAGAAGAAGCTGAAGGGCCGAGGGGGCTGGTCACCGGGTTGCGGCTGAAGCGCCGTGAAATCGATGCTGCCCTTCGCGATCCTGGGGCTGGTCCCCGTCTTCAGTCGCCTCCAACGCAGCCCAAGGCTCCGGAGCTGATCCCCAAGATGGCGGGCACTGGGTTCCGCCGCACGACCCCCTTCCATGCGCTGTCCACCGATCAGCATGCATCCGTTGAGGAAGGTGCCTGTCGTCACGACGACGGCATCGCAAGGGATCAGGCTCCCATCGAGCAGCTCGATCCCCTCCAGAAGACGGGTCCCGGGCCTCCAGCGCAAGCCGGAGGCCGTTCCTTGGCACAACCTCAGGTGAGGTGTGGACTCCAGAAGCTTCCGCGCCGCAATGCGGTATTTGATGCGATCAGCCTGGGCTCGCGGGCCCCTCACCGCCACGCCCCGGCTTTCGTTGAGAATGCGGAAATGGATCCCGGTGGCGTCCGTCAGCCGCCCCATGGCCCCCCCGAGGGCGTCGAGCTCGCGCACCATGTGCCCTTTCCCGACCCCCCCGATGCTCGGATTGCAGCTCATCTGCCCGATCTGGTCGAGATTCATGGTCAGCAGTGTCGTGGACATGCCCATCCGCGCCGCGATGTGCGCCGCCTCGATGCCGGCGTGCCCCCCGCCGATGACCACCAGGTGCATGCCCCCCCCAAACAGGCCAGTTTATCCCAATTCTTCTTGCGGAATCCGGCGATCATTCCCGGACCCAGGCACATCGTCCTTTCCGCCGGAACAGGAAAAATGGGAGACTTGGACATGAGAAGGCGCCTCACTCCCGAAGAACGACGCGAACGCCGAAAAAGGGCGGTCCAGCGGTCCAAGTTCGCCCTGCCCTCCACCTTGACCCTGCTTTCCGTGTTCTGTGGCTTTTCCAGTGTCGTCATGTCCATCAATGCCGCAGGCGATGAGCCCCGGACCTTCTTTCTCTGGGCTGCCGGGTTGCTGATCGCCGCGGGCGTCTTCGATGGCCTGGACGGCCGGGTCGCCCGCGCCACGAACACGACCTCGGAATTCGGTGTCCAGCTCGATTCCCTGGCAGATGTCCTGAGTTTTGGCATGGCACCGGCGATCCTGGCCTACCGCTACGGCTTCTTCCAGCTGGGTCTGGCGGACCACCAGCTTCGGTACATCGGCTGGGCTGCCGGCTTCTTCTTCCTGGCCTGCGGTGCGCTTCGACTGGCGCGGTTCAACGTCCAGGTAGGCTTCGTGGACTCGAGGTTCTTCGTGGGGATGCCCATCCCGGTGGGAGCGGCCGGCGTGGCCTCCGTCATCCTGTGCTGGCCCAGCGCGCCTCAGACCGCGTTCTATGCCTACCTCTTCGCGGCGGAACTCATCCTCATCGGCATCCTGATGGTCTCCACCGTCCGCTTCCCCAGCTTCAAGAAGCCACCCAGGACCCCCAGGGGGCGGTTGTGGGCCAAGGTGGCCTTCATCGGCCTGCTGAGCATGCTGGTCATCTTCCAAGCACGATTCATCCTGGGATTCTTCGCGACGTACACCCTCGCCGCGATCCTGTTGAACATGGCATGGCACTTCGGCTGGAAGGGGGTGTCTCCGCCCGTCAAATCCGCCCCCCCGGCTCCGGAAGCACCGGTTGATACGATCCACTGAGGCGTGAATTCCAACGGGTGAACTCCCGGAAAGGGTTCGATCGTGACGCACTTTCGAGGAACCGAGCGATTCTCGAACCCCCGCTGCCTGGGGATCGGATCGTTCGGTTCCGTGTACGCGGTGTTTGATGGGGAACGTCAGATCCAGGTGGCCCTGAAGGTTCCCCACGACGCCACGGCCCAGAGCCTCTTCCTGTTCAAGAAGGAGTTTCGTACCCTGGCGGACCTCACGCATCCCAACCTACTCAGGCTCCACGAGCTGGTGTCGGATGATGCCCAGTGGTTCTTCACCATGGAACTCGTGGATGGCGTCGACATCCTTCGCTACCTGCGCACCCGGGAAGGCGCCAAGGAGTATCCGACGAGACTGACCGGCCCGGATTCCGACGCGGAGCTTGCGGACGCAGGGAACCAGGATGCCTCTCCCGGCAGCACGTCATCCTCCCCGACGATTCCCGAGGTGGAACAGGATGCTGAATGTGAGGAACCGTTCGATGAGCTCCCTCTCCTTTCAGGCCCTGTGGATTTCCAGCGCGTCACACACGCATTCACGCAACTCGGGGAGGGCCTCGTGGCCCTCCACGAGGCCGGTCTGCTCCACATGGACATCAAACCAAGCAATGTCCTGGTCACTCCGGAGGGGCGGGTGGTTGTTCTGGATTTCGGACTTACCACCGAAATCGAAACTGCGAACCCAGGAGGGAAGGACGCCACGGAGATCACCGGCACCCCTGCCTACATGGCTCCGGAACAGCTCTTGGACAATCGCTGCTCCGAGGCAAGCGACTGGTACAGCGTCGGCGTGCTGCTCTACAACGTCCTGACCGGCCGGTTGCCCTTCCAGGGCAATGGACTGCGCGTCCTGATCAACAAGGTGTCCCAGCCGCCCCTTCCACCCAGCGAGCTGGTGCGAGGGATTCCGGAAGAACTCAGCTCCCTCTGCATGGATCTCCTCAGCCCTCACCCGGAGGCACGGCCCACGGGCGAGGAGTTCCTTCGGCGGATGGAGACCTCCGGGATGGCCATCACCAAGACACGAGCCCAAATGCTCAGACACGATTTCGTGGGCCGCATCGAAGAGCTTCAAGCGCTCTGTCGTGCGTTCGGTTCCCTCCGGAACGGCCAGGGCGGGTGGATCCATCTGCATGGCGGGTCGGGCATGGGAAAGACCTTCCTGATCCGCAGGTTCAGGCGCGAGATCGCCAGAATGGCCCCGGAATCCCTGGTACTGAGTGGCCGTTGCTACGAACAGGAGCATGTGCCCTACAAGGCCATGGACGGCCTGGTGGACGAGCTCAGCCGTCATCTGAAGGACCTTCCCCCCGCGCGACTGGAACTGCTCCTGCCACGCCATGTCTACGCCCTGGCCCAACTGTTCCCGGTCCTGAGGCAGGTTCCCCGCATCGCCGAAATCCAGAAGCGGCATGCCGCCATCGTGGACCCCTTGGAGCTCAGACATCGGGCCTTCTCGGCCCTGCGAGACTTGCTCCGAAGGATCGGCGAAAACCAGCCGCTGGTGCTGGTGATCGATGACCTGCACTGGGGAGATGCCGACAGCGCCATCCTCATGGCGGACCTGGTCACTCCCCCTCAGGCCCCGCTCATGCTGGTGGTGGCATGCTTCCGCACCGAGGAGAGCTCGACTTCCCCCATCCTTAGGGAATTCCTTTCGCTGGGTCGAACCCTCTCCGGGCATTGCATGGATCTCCCGATCCGAGAGCTGCCCGAGGAACCCGCCCGGGAGCTGGCGCGTGGCCTGCTGGAGGCCGAAGACCTGACCGTGGAAGCCCTCGTGGACTGGATCGTCCGTGAAGCCTGTGGCAATCCATTCTTCATCCATGAGCTGGCTCGGTATGCACGCGGGCGGGGGGCCAGCACGCCCTCCTGCAAGAACCTGGAAGCCTACATTCAGCTCCGCGTGGGGGCGCTTCCGGAGGAAACCCGACAGCTCCTCGAGCTGGTCTCCCTGGCGGGCCACCCCCTGGATTGGCCCGTCCTGCGTGACGCTGCCGGAGCGGATGTCCATGGCGCTGAGTCCCTGGATACCCTCCGGCAGAGCCACCTCGTCCGGATCCGGTCCCTCGGCCAACGCCGGATGGTGGAGCCCTACCACGACTTCATCCGCAAATCGGTCTCCTCCTCGCTTTCACCGGAACGGATGCGCGGGGGGCACCTCCAGTTGGCCACGGCCCTGGAAAGGGTCCCCCAGCCCGACGTTCCTGCGCTGGCCATCCACTATCAGGCGGCGGGAGAGACCGGCAAGGCGGTCGACTACCTGACCACCGCCGGCCTCCAGGCCTCCGCCTCCCTGGCGTTCTCCAAGGCTGCCTCGATGTTCCGGATGGCGCTGGGCCTTCGGGACCGCGACGCCCCTGGCTCGACCGTGATCTGGGAGTATCTGGGAGAGGCGCTGGCCAACGCCGGTCGCGGGAAGGAGGCGGCGGAGGCCTACCTGAGGGCATCTGCCCACGCGGTGCCCCGGGAGGCCAATCGCCTGCTCCGGAGCGCGGCCCAGGAATACCTGAAGAGCGGTCACTATCTGGAGGGGATCCAGGTCCTGGAGGACGTTCTGAAGGGCATCGGTGCGCGGCTTGCCTCCTCCCAGTCACAGGCCCTGCTCTCCGCCTTGCTCCACAAGGCCTGGCTCGCCTTGAGGGGTCTCCACTTCCAGGAGCGCCCCCCCGAGGAAATCCCGCCCGCAGCCCTGGACCGGCTGGACAGCTACTGGGCCGTCATCCAGGGGCTCGCCACCGGCGACATCATGCGCGTGGCCGATTTCCAGGCTCGCCTACTCCTGCTCAGCCTCCAGACCGGTGAGCCCATCCGCCTCGTCCGTGCCTTTTCATACGAAGCCATCTTCATGTCTTCCCTCGGCAACAAGAGCGAGCGAAAGACACGGAAGTTCATCGATCTCGCCTTGATGCTCGCGGAGCGCACCGGGGATTCCAGCTCGATCGGTCAAGCCACCGTGGCGTCGGGCATCGCCCTCATGGCCCTGGGCCAATGGAGGAAAAGCGCCGAAATCCTGGACAAGGTCGAACTCCAGCTGCGCGAGCAGGTCACGGGACTCTCCTACGAACTGAGGAACGCCCAGTCCTTTGCGCTCATCAACCACTACGCCATGGGCAACCTCACCATGCTCGCGGAACGCCTTCCACTGCTGTCCCGGGATGCGGAAGAGTCCGGTGACCTTCTCTTCCTCGCGAACCTCACGATGGGATCGGCATTCATGCACCATCTGGCGCTCGATGAACCGGAGCGCGCGCGCCAGGAAATCCATCGGGTTCTGGACCGGCTCCCGCCCACGGGTTTCTCCCATCAGCGGTTCCATGAGTTCGCAGCCCTTGGCAACATCGACCTGTACTCCGGCAACCTGACTGCGGGCTGGGCTCAGATGCAGGATCGTTGGTGTGCCTTGCGGGATTCCCGGATGCTGATGGTCCAAGCGATTCGCATCACGTGCCAGGAGCTGAGGGGTCGCATGGCCCTCGCCCTGGCGGCCGCATGCCAGGACGCCCAAGCGAGGCGCGCGCTGATTCGAGGAGCCCAACGGGACGCCAGGCAGATCGATCGGGAGCACATCGGATACGGCACGGGGCTCTCGGCACGGCTGCGCGCCATCGAAAGTGCCCTCTCCGCCCGCTGGGAGGATGCCAAAGGCTATGCCTTCCTGGCCGAGACCCACTTCGAAGCCTGTGACATGGCTCTGCACGCCCATGTCATGAAGCGGTTCCGGGGGCTTCTGCGAGGGGAAGCCGGGAAGCCGCTCGTGCGGGAGGCGGAGGATTGGATGAAACGCCAAGGCGTGGTTTCTCCGGAACGCATGACGGCCATGTTCCTGCCCGGGGTGAACCTGGAGGCCGAGTCGAAGGGGCCCATCGGATAGGACTCGCCCCACCGCATTGCGATAAGAAGAAAGGGGCCTTTCGGCCCCTTCTGGATGGTGGAGGTGGCGGGAGTTGAACCCGCGTCCAAGAAGCGTGATGTGGAGGTTCATCCACAGGCTTGGTCCGTTTTCCGTGACCTCTGCAGGGGGGACGGACAACCCTGATCGAGGACCTGCCCCCTGATCTCGGTTGCCGTCAGGGAGCGTCGCGGCAACCTATCCTGTCCCCTCCTTCGGCAGGCCGAAGCCACCCGTCGGAAGGTTTTACGAGCCCGCTACCAGGAGATCACGGGGACTCGCTCATCCGCCTGGTTAGGCGGCGAGGGCCAGTTCGAAGTTATCGTTGGCAGTTTTGTTTTGATCGGCTTGATAAGGGGGCCCACCGATCAACCCCCGCCTGCGCCTCGCACCCCGACGTCAACCTGTCGAAACCGGTCACCCCCGGGTTCCCGCCGTGACTTCCCTCAAGAAGGCACCGTGGGGGCCTAAGTATGAGGCTGCGATCCATGCGCTTCAAGGGGCCTCCGAGTAACATGAGTATTCGGAGGTTTCTTTGATTCGCCATGCTGGGAACGTTTTTGTCCTCTCCGCCCCGTCAGGCGCCGGCAAGTCCACGCTCGCCAAGCGGCTGGTGCGGGAGGTGCCCGACCTCATGTTCTCGGTCTCCTTCACGACCCGACCTCCCCGGGCCGGGGAGGTCCATGGACAGGATTACTTCTTCGTGGACCGGAATGCGTTTGGCGAGATGGTGGACCAGGATGGCTTCGTCGAGTGGGTGGAAGTCTACGGAAACCGCTATGGGACCGGCCGACAATGGATCCAGGAGCAGCTCGCGCGAGGTACGGACATCCTGCTGGACATCGAGACCATCGGAGCGAGGAACATCCGTCGGGAAATCCCGGATGCCATCATGATCTTCCTCCTCCCCCCCAGTGCGGATTCACTGGCCGAGCGCCTTCGGACACGCGGAAAAGACTCGGAGGAGCAGATCCGCATCCGTCTTCAATACGCCAAGCACGAGATGGACGCCTTCGGGCACTACGACTACCTGGTCGTCAACGATGACCTGGAAGCCGCCTACCGACAGCTCGAGTCGATCATCCTGGCCAGTCGGTGCCGCCGGGAACGGATGGCTTCCATGGCGCACCGCATCCTGGAGACCTTCCCCGAGGACTCGCAGGCAGGATCATGAAAGCACCTGAACGACCCTCTGGAGACTGGTCAGCCATGTCGAGATTTGTCCGTAAAAACTGGATGTGGATGGTGTTCCTCGCTACGGTGCTCGTCTATGCACCCCTCGCGGGTCGCACGAGCGACGAGCGCATCAAGCAACGCAGCCTGGACACGCTTGCCGAGATCATGGGGCTCATCCAGAAAGAGACCGTGGAACCGCCCCTCCCCAAGCAGGTGACCCACGCGTCCATCCAGGGCATGCTGCACAGCCTGGATCCGCATTCCAACTACATGGATGAAAGCGAGTTCCGGGAGATGCGGGAGGGCCAGAAAGGGTCCTTCTTTGGCATCGGCTCCATCATCCAGCAACAGCCCGATGGCATCGTCATCGTGAGCACGGTGCGGGGCGGGCCTTCGGAGAAGGCCGGGCTCCGGGCCGGAGACTACATCCGCGAGATCGACGGCAAGAGCACCGAAGGCTGGACCAGCAGCCAGGCGGTCCAGAAGTTGCGCGGAGAGAAGGGGACCGTCGTGGAGGTGTCCATCCAGCGAATGGGCACCCCGGACCTCCTCCGGTTCAGCCTCACCCGCGCGGAAATCCCCTCCAACAGCGTGACCTTCGCCTTCATGCTCACCTCGACCACCGGATTCATCGCCATCAAGGACTTCGGCGAGACCACCTCCCTCGAGTTCGAGCGAGCGGTCCAGAACCTCAAGAAGCAGGGCATGACGGAGCTGATCCTGGATCTCCGCAACAACGGGGGGGGCATCCTGGATGCCGCCGTAGGGATCTGCCGACAGATCCTCGGCCCCAACGAACTGATCGTGAGCCAGAAGGGCCGTGGCGGAAAGGATGCCGGCCAGACGCGGACCCCGAAGGGGGCCGCCCTGGATCCCTACCCGATGGTCATCCTCATCAACCGCGGATCGGCCTCCGCCTCCGAGATCGTCACCGGTGCCGTCCAGGACCACGACCGCGGACTGGTCGTAGGCACCACCAGCTGGGGCAAGGGGCTCGTCCAGAGCGTCATGACCATCGGGCGCTCCCGTGGGCTTGCGCTTACCACGGCCCGCTACTACACGCCCTCGGGCCGCTCCATCCAGCGCGACTACCAGCACGGACTGGACGACTACCTCCTGCCTGAAGACGAGAAGGAGCCCGCCCCCCCCAAAGGACCGGAGTTCAAGACGGACTTGAACCGCAGTGTCTATGGCGGCGGTGGCATCACCCCGGACTACTACATCGACCAGAACCAGCTCTCCACCTTCACGGCCAACCTGCGAGGACGCTATGGCGCCTTCTTCAAGTTCGCCGTCGAGGAAAAGGAGAAGTTCGGCGTCAAACCCCAGCAGGAGGCGGATGAGGCTGTGATTGGGCGCTTCAAGGTCTTCCTGAAGGATCAGAAGATCCCGTTCACGGAGGCCGAATGGAGCGACCCGCAGAACCAGACCCAGATCCGGACGCAGGTGGCCTATGAGCTCCAGAACATGGCCTTCGGCACCGAAGCCGGATTCCGCTACCTCTGCGGCAAGGATCCCCAGATCGCCAAGGCCCTGGAAGTGATGACGGAGGCGGCGCAGCTGTTGAAACGCAAAGTCCTGATACTTCAGGGTAAGGAAAATCCCAATGCCCTGGCGGTGAAGCAATGACGAACCAGAAACGTCCGCAGTCACCCCTGGTTCGGTTTTGCCGATACCACTTGGTGGCCTATCTTCCCGGCACCCTGACGGGCGGGGTACTGATCTCGATGGCCAGCAGCTTTCAGGCCCTGCAGCTGGCATGCCTCACGATGTTGTTCAGCGATCAATTACGTCTTGGTGGAAGCGGGGGGATCAAGCTCCCGGGTTTCTTGAAGCACTTGGCTTCATGGCTACCCTCTACGGAGGTCATCCAGCAAAACATCTATCTGATCCCAATCCTGCTGGCTGCCACGTTCTTCTTTGGCGGATTCCTTAACTATTTCGGGACGATCCTTGTGGCCCGCAGCGGAACGAAAGCGGTCAAGGAACTTCGAAAAAGGGTCTTCGACAGTGTCCTGATCCAGGATCCCGCCTTCTTCCACAAACATCCAGGCGGGGAGCTGATGAATCGAGTCCTAGGAGATGTGGCCTCGGTCCAATCCTTGGCATCCGGGCAGATTTCTGACCTGATGAAGCAAGTCACATCCGCGATCTTCATGATCGGCTGGATTGTCTATACGGATTGGACGTTCTCTCTGCTGCTGCTGCTCTTCTTCCCGTGCGTGTTCCTGCCCGTACGCCACTTCTCGAAGATGATCCGTCGCCAGACCCGGCGAACCCAAGGCAGCCAGGACACCTTGCTGCAGCGTCTGAAAGAGGTGCTTTCCAATATGAGGGTCGTGAAGGCCTTCGCGCGGGAAGACTATGAAAGCGAGCGATTCCAGGTCGTCAATCAGGGGCTCTATCGCCTGACCATGCGCGTCATTAAGATCAAGAACCTGTCCAGTCCAGTCATGGAGACCGTTGGGGGCCTGCTGTTGGCGGGATTGGCGTTGTATGGCACATCGCGCGTCCGATCCGGAGCCATGAACGGCGCGGAGTTCCTGGCCTTTCTTTTCGCGATTTACCGGCTGTACGATCCCATCCGGACCCTGACCAAGAACTACGCCGACCTGCAAACCGGCCAGATTGCCCTGGAGCGCGTATTTTTCATGCTGGATCATAAGCCCTCCCTGCAGGCGCCCCCCGATCCCAAACCCGTTCCTCAGCATCCTCAGATGCTAGCCCTGGAAAAGGTCCGCTTCAGCTATGGCAAGGACGAGGTCCTCCGAGGACTCGACCTAACCGTGCGGAAAGGCGAGACTGTCGCCCTGGTGGGTGGTTCCGGCGGAGGAAAGACCACGCTCGTCAACCTGGTTCCTCGCTTTTATGACCCGACAGAGGGCAAGGTCACGCTCGATGGCATCGACATCCGAGAGTTCGATCCCCGGGAACTGCGCAAGCGCATCGGCATCGTGACCCAGGAGACACTCCTGTTCATGGATACCATCCACGACAACATCGCCTACGGCATGACCGCCACGCGGGAGCAGGTGGTTGAAGCCGCCAAGAAGGCCTATGCCCACGACTTCATCATGGCCATGCCGAAGGGCTACGATTCCATGATGGCCGAGACGGGCGCGACGCTGTCCGGAGGGCAACGCCAACGGATCGCCATCGCGCGAGCCCTGCTCCAGGATCCGCCCATCCTGATCCTGGACGAGGCCACCAGCGCCCTGGACACCGAGAGCGAGCGCGCTGTCCAGGCGGCGTTGGAGTCCCTCATGAAGGACCGCACCACCCTCGTCATCGCCCATCGCCTATCGACCATCCAGCGCGCCACGCGCATCTGCGCCCTGAAACACGGCCGCATCGTGGAGCAGGGCAGCCACGAGGAACTGCTCGCCCTGAAGGGCGAGTATGCGCGCCTGCACGCGCTCCAATTCCACTCCGCCTGAGCGCCTCAAGACTCGAGCTCGCCCTTCCGGGCCTGCTCGAGCGCTTGCCAGGGAAGCTGGACGAAAGTCCTGCCCTCAGCCCGAGGGTGGGGCAAGTCCAGCGTCAGGAGATCTCCCAGGACCTTGAGATCCTCTGGAGGCGTCCAGGACCAGTGCCCCGTGATTCCCGCACAGTGGATCAGGTCCAGATCCAGCGTACGGGGAGCATTCCGTCCAAAGGATCGGTCACGGCCGAGGCTCAATTCAATGCGGAGCAAGGCTTCCAGCAGCCGGCAGGGATCATGGCCATCGTAGTCGAGCCGCGCGACGGTGTTCATGTAGTCGGGCCCCCGCCCCGACTCATCCGGAGTTTCCATGATCAGCGGAGACTGGGACACGGACCCAAGGTCCGCCAGGGCCATCAACCCCGCCTCAAGGTGGGCCCGTCGATTCCCCAGGTTGGACCCCAGGGCGATGATCGCCGTCAGCGCCATCAGCGCTGGCCGTGCTCGGCCACCACGACCGAGCGGATCCCGCCCCGGATGAGGAAGTCCCCTTCAACCTTCAACCACTGCGGCTGAAGGGCTGCGGCAAGATCATCCAGGATCTGGTTCGTGACGGCCTCATGGAAGGCTCCTTCGTTTCGGAAGGACCAGAGGTAGAGCTTCAGGGACTTGGACTCCACGCAGAGCTGATCCGGAATGTAGCTGATGGTCAGGTGCGCGAAGTCGGGCTGCCCTGTCATGGGGCACAAGCAGGTGAACTCCTCGGTCTCGAAGCGGATCTCGAAAGCACGGCCCGGTCGGGGGCTTACGAAGGTTTCCAGCTGTCGGGATGGCTGCGTAACGTTCCGCTTGGGCAGGGACTTGAGGGTGGGTTCAGGCTTTGACTTCTTGGAGACAGGCATCGGTGGTCCCTTTCAGACGCGTAAATGTTGCGGAATCCTTGCGTAGGGGATGGGATCGGGGGTCCCTGCTTCCTTGAACCCCCTGAGTCGGAGCAGGCAGGAATCGCACTCGCCACAGGCCTCGTTCTCTCCCTGATAGCAGCTCCAGGTGGCGTGGAGAGGCGCTTCCAGCTGAAGCCCTCGTCTGACGATATCGGCCTTGGTCAGATGGATCAGCGGAGCTCTCAGTTCCAGGCGGGTCCCGGGTTTGGTACCCAGATTGGCGGCCTGCTCGAAGGCCTTGAGGAAGGCTTCGCGGCAGTCAGGGTAGCCGCTGGAATCCTCCTCCACAAAACCCACGTAGATGTGCGAAGCTCCCAGCACCTCGGCCCAGCTGACACCCGTCGCGAGAAGGTGTGCATTACGGAACGGAACGTAGCTGACGGGCACATCCTCTCGATGGAGGTCTCCCTTCGGCAGGGCAATGGAGCGATCGGTCAGGGCAGATCCTCCGATGAGGTGCAGGTTCGTGAAAGGGATGCATAGTTGACGATCCGCAGGAACCCCGTAGAACGCCGCAATCTCCCGGAAAGCCCTCCGTTCCCTTGCTTCAGTCAGCTGGCCATAGTCCGCATGGAGGAGGGCCAGCTCGAAACCTTCCGCCCGAGCCACCGCAGCAGCCACACAGGAGTCCAGACCACCGGACAGGGATACCACCGCAAGTTCAGACACGCATTCCTCCCTCCGCCCATCCCTCCAGGTCGTTGAGACAGGCTTCGAGTACGGCTCCCAGCCGATCCTCCTCGCCTTCTTTCACCTGGAACGGTTCCCCGTAGCGCACGGTGACCCGGCAAAAGGGCAAAGGCACCAGCATGCCATCCCAGGTCCCCAGCCGCCAAGCCCGGGAGTAGGCAATGGACACCGGTACAACCCATGCACCCGTCTTCCGGGCCAGGGCAAGCACGCCGGGCTTCAGCTTGCACAGCGGACCTCGGGGACCATCCGGTGTGATCCCGAAGTCCCAGCCTTCCTTGACCGCACGGATCATCCGTACCAGTGCCTTGGCGCCGTCATCAGCGGCTGTACCGCGCACGGCGTGGATGCCGAACCAGCGCCAGGTCGCCGCGCTTCTTTCCCCATCCTTGCTATCGCTCGACAGAATGGCCACACCTCGAGGCTCCCCTCCGTGGTTGGTCCGCCGGTAGGGATAGGCAAGGGGCATCATCACCAGTCGGCGGTGCCAGAACGCCAGGATGATCCGCTGATCTCTGCGAACCAGTGCGGAGATGGGCTCTTCGCCCTGGAGGCACACCCGCAGGGTCGCGCGTAACACTTTCAGGGCCATGGCCGCCAAGAACGGTACCAATCGGAAATCCACCCAGACCCGGAAGGACGAGCCGAGGGGACGCCCACGCCTCGCGATCTGGACGTCAGGCTTGCCCATGATGAGCCCCTCCCTGGGCCTGAAGGTCCTCACGCTTCAGCAAATACACCTTGCCGCAGTAGTCACAACGAACTTCCACCGGGCCCCGGTCGTGGAAGATCTCATCCAGCTTGGCCCGTTCGAATCCTTGCAGGGTCTCCACGAGGCTCTGGCGAGTGCAGCGGCAGCGATATTGGACTTCCGTGGTGGACAGGATCTCGGCTCCATCCCCCTGGTTGATCCATCGACACAGGAAGTCCGAACCCCGCTCCCAGTAGGGCACCACCTCCAGGCCTTCAATGGCGTGGACGAGACGTCCCAGGCGTTCCTGGGGACACTGGGGAAGGGGCTCCACCAAGAGTCCCCCCGATTCACCGGTCCTGGGATCGCACCAGAGGGTGATGCTGGCCTGAACCTGTTCAGATTGAAGCAGATAGGCTTCCAGTTGAGCCTGGATGGCGCCTTCCACCATCTCGAGGGTCCCCATGTAGGGTTTCCCCTTGGGGTTTGACCGCATGACCCTGAAGACCCCTGGCCCCTGAATCCAAGGAAGATCTGCATCCCCGGAAGCCAGATCCAGAACGCCACGGATGTCCCCCTCGGGCCATGAATCGGCCACCACGGCCTTGACCTTGCCGGCTCCTTTCAACATGAGTTGCAGGCGTTCCGAAAAGAAGGTGCGGGATTGGAGCAGCAGGGTTCCGGAGAGCCATTCGACCAGGCAGGCGCAAGCTTCTGCCTCCAGGTGGGGATGCCCCCTTCTCACGCCATCCCATAGCGGGCCGGCATCGAGGACAGCGAAACGAATGTGGTGATCGGCGGTCAAGGCCCGCAAAACCCGGGCGGAGGGCAGAACTTCAGACATCCGTCCAGTGTAGCCTCTGGAGCCACGATCCTTGAGATACCCTGATTGCCTGGAGGAGGAATGCCCACGGAGAGCCGAACCCTGGTTGCCAACGCCCTGCACATGGTCTTCGGGCAGGGATCGCGGATTCCGGACACGTGGGATGCGAATCTGAGCCACGAGGACGCGGTCTTTGCTCAAGCGTTGCTGGGTCACTGTCTCCGTCGCTGGGGCCGGTTACAGACCTATGTTCAGTCCAAGCTTGCCAATCCCGATCGTGGGCTGCCCCTGGGCAGCCAGGTGTGCTTGGCCATGGGCCTGGTTCAGCTCGCCTGGTTGCCAGGCATATCGACGCATGCATGCGTGAATGAGTCTGTGGACTTGATCGGGGACCGCACCCATGGGTTCCCCCCACATCGCGGCCTGGCCAACGCCCTACTTCGGGCGGCCGCAAAGGACCGCCTGGGCTTGGCGCAGCAACTTGACGCCCTGCCCCCTGCGCTGGATCGCACTCCCTTCGCCAATCGCGTTCTCACGGAAGCGTTGGCACCCCGGAACCAGCAGGATCGCATCGAAGAACTCTGGGAAAGGCTCCAGCGCCCCCCACGCCCGGCTTTCACGGTCGTTAAAAATGAACCTCTCCCAGAAGGATTGGAAGCCGACCCCGAACTACCAGGCTGCTACCTCTTGCGGCCCGACGCCCCCTTCCCTCGGCAGTGGCTGGCTAGCGGCGCAGGCATGGTTCAGGACCGCAGCTCACAGGCCCTCATGTCCTTCAAGTGGGATAGGCCCGTACGTCGGATTGCCGATCTCTGCGCAGCCCCCGGCGGGAAAACCACGTCGCTTGGACTCCGGTGGCCGGAGGCTGAACTCTATGCCGTGGAGCAGCACCCCCGTCGTGCGCGACGGCTTGAGGAGAATCTCCTTGCGAGGGGAATCAGGGCCAACATCGTTGTCCAGGATGCCTCGGCATGGCTCCGCGAAAGCCATTTGCAGTTCGATTTGATCCTGTTGGATGCCCCATGTTCCGGATCGGGGACCCTATGCAAGCATCCGGAACTGGTTTGGTTGGGTGATAGCCTGGATATGAAAAAGCTGCTGACGACCCAAAAAAGACTATTTGATTCTGCACATCACCGATTGAATAAAAATGGACTTTTTATTTATTCAGTGTGTTCCTGGTTGCCGATAGAATGCCTTCAGCCCAATTTGAACCAGATAACTCAAGACGAAGGCATGAATCAAGTCCAAATCTGGCAAAACAAAACATACACTGAAAGAGTTAACTTCAACCAGGACCCACTGACTTGGGAGGGCGAAGGCTTTCAAGCATTCGCCCTTACCCGTTAAGCGTATTTCTGGGATTTCAAGAAATTTACAAAGGAAAGCCTGTTTTTAATTTTGCAATCACAATCAATCTTTACCCATAACATTGGCCAAGTTAAAGATCGGCATATACATGGCAACCACGATAAATCCAATTATGCCGCCTAAAACGAAAATAATCATAGGCTCCATAAGTGACATCATCGAAGCCACAGCATTATCAACTTCGTCCTCATAAAACTCAGCAACTTTCGCCAACATCGCATCCAATGCACCCGTAGCCTCACCAACTCCAACCATTTGTACAACCATGGGTGGGAATACCTTGGTCTCGGCCAGAGGTGAAGATATGTTACGCCCCTGCTCAACCGCATCCTTTGCCTTCAGAATGGCGTTCTGAATCACCATATTACCTGACGTGCGGGCGGTAATATCCATGCCCTCAAGAATCGGAACACCAGAACTCGTAAGTGTACCAAGCGTTCTACAAAACCGGGCCACTGCGACTTTACGCAGCAAATCTCCCATCACCGGGATCTTCAGCAAAAGCGAATCAATCTGGAGTCGACCAGCAGTGGTTTTATAATATTGACGAAGACCTATTACAACGATAGCAATCCCAAGACCAACTAGCCAAAAGTACCTAATCAAGATATTAGACAAACCGATGCAAACAATGGTCGGGAAAGGCAACTTGCTTCCCATCCCTTCATACATGGCAGAAAAGACAGGGATAACCTTCACCATAATCACACCTACGACAATTATAGCGATAGAAATGACTGAGATCGGGTAAACCATTGCCCCCTTGACCTTGGAGGTCAATTTGACTGCCTTCTCGATGTAACCAGATAATCGCTGAAGAATGACATCAAGAATGCCGCCAGCCTCTCCAGCTCCGACCATATTTACATATAGATCACTGAATGCTTTGGGATGTTTTGACAGAGCTGTCTGAAGAGTAGCCCCTTGCTCAACATCGGACCTGACCGCATTAATGATTTTTTGAAACCCTTTGTCAGGCTGCTGTGCGGCAAGGATTTCTAGACACTGCACCAATGGAAGACCTGCATCGATCATGACGCTGAATTGGCGCGTAAAAATAGCGAGGCTTTTGGGCTTAACTTTGCCAAAAGACTTGCCTCCCGATGCGGCCTGCACTCGCACTGAAAGCACTTGCAGACCATTCCGTTTCAATGTCGCGGTAGCTTGATCCTTGGTATCCGCGACAATGACGCCTTCTTGAATTTCGCCTAGCCGATTTTTGCCCTTCCAAACATATGCTGGCATCTGAACCTCAGCTAATCGATGACGCGGGAATTGGATTGTCTATCAGCATAAGCATCCACGGAGAGAAAGAGAAGCACTTCACGTGTACTTGATGTTCGGGTTACGCCCCCCCAGCAAGGAACTGGAAGGTTGTTTACCAGCCTGGGTGCCCGACATCGGAGCCATTGAAGTCGTCCCAACACCTCGGTTGATCAGCTCTCGCAATTCATCCATGTTCGAGCTGTAGCTCATCGCGACGTCTTGCGAAATTTCGCCCTTCAATACCAGCTCGGACAAACTCTGGTTGAAGGTCTGCATGCCAAATTTTAGCTGACCCGTCTGCATGGAACTATAGATTTGGTGAATCTTATCTTCACGGATTAGATTCCGGATGGCAGGATTTGGGATCATCACCTCGATACCCAACGCGCGGCCCTTTCCGCTGGACTTTGGAATGAGGGATTGGCAAAGCACACCTTCCAGCACGAGGGATAGCTGGGCTCGCACCTGGGGTTGCTGGTGGGCGGGGAAGACGTCGATGATGCGGTTGATCGTCTGAACTGCGGAGTTCGTGTGGAGCGTCCCGAAGGTCAAGTGCCCCGTCTCAGCGATCGTCAGGGCGGACTCGATCGTCTCCAGGTCGCGAAGCTCTCCCACGAGAACAACATCCGGGTCTTCACGCAGGGCCGATCGCAGGGCCTTCTTGAAGCTGTGGGTGTCGGCGTGGATCTCCCGCTGATTGACAAGGCATCGCTTATGCTTGTGCACATACTCCACCGGGTCCTCAATCGTAAGGATGTGCAGCGGCTCCCGTTCGTTGATGTAGTCGATCATGGCGGCAAGGGTGGTGGACTTGCCTGATCCGGTCACGCCCGTCACCAACACCAGACCACGGGGTTTCTCGCACAGCGTCTGGGCCACCGCAGGGAGCCCCAGCTGCTCGAACGAGCGGATGTTCTCCGGGATCGTTCGGAAGCAGCCCGCCGTGGCGCCTCTCTGGTTGAAAACGTTGGCACGGAAGCGGGATACCCCCTGAAGGCCGAAGGAGAAGTCCACCTCCCAGTCCTCCTCGAGCCGGTGCTTCTGCTGATCCGTCATGACGCTGTAGCAGAGCCAACGGGTCTGGGAGGCATCCAGGGGAGGCAGCTTGAGGGGAACCATCCGGCCGTCGATGCGGACCTGGGGGGCGGAATCGGTGGTGATGTGAAGGTCGGTTCCACCGTACTCGACCATCGTCTTCAGTAATTGCTGGAGAGGGACGGCATAGTTTGCAGATTGTTCGGCCATGGTGGTTCTCCTCGAACTAGAGCACCGTCTCGCGAATAATTTCCTCAATGGTGGTAACGCCGTCTAAGACCTTTCGGCAACCTGACCGCCGGAGTGTAATCATGCCTTCCTTGACGGCCTGTTCGCGCAACTCGATGGCACTGGCACCCGTCAGGATCATGTCCTTGAGGGTTTCGGACATCTCCAGGACCTCGTACAGCCCCACTCGCCCCTTGTAGCCCTTCTTGCCACAGACCTCGCACCCCATCCCCTTCATGATGGTGACGCCCTTCTTCACTTCCTCCTCGGTGAAACCCACCTTTAAGAGGGAATCCGCTGGGGGCTGATGCGGGTCGGGGGCCTTGCAGCTCGCGCAGATGCGCCGGATCAGGCGCTGGGCACAGATGATGTTCACGGAGGTGGCGACCAGGAAGGGTTCCACGCCCATGTTCATGAGGCGGCTGATGGTGCTGGGGGCGTCGTTGGTGTGCAAGGTCGAAAGCACCAAGTGGCCCGTGAGGGAAGCCTTGATGGCGATTTCCGCGGTCTCGAAGTCCCGGATCTCGCCCACAAGGATGATGTTGGGGTCCTGACGCAGGAAGGAGCGCAGGGCGGCCGCGAAGTTGAGGCCGATCTGTTCCTTCATCTGGACCTGGTTGATCCCCGCGAAGTTGAACTCCACGGGATCCTCGGCGGTCATGATGTTCACGTCCACCTGGTTGAGCTTGGCGATGGAGGAATAGAGCGTATTGGTCTTGCCGGACCCCGTGGGCCCGGTCACCAGGATCATGCCGTAGGGCTTGCTGATCTGCCGGTCCCACTGCTGGAGGCTCTCCGGCTCGAAGCCCAGCTTGGTCAGATCAAGCATCAGCTTGTCGGAGTCGAGCAGCCGCAGGACGATCTTCTCCCCGAAGAGGGTGGGAAGGACGCTGACCCGGTAGTCGATGACCTTGGCCTGCCCACCCAGGTTCACGCGAAGCTTGATGCGCCCGTCCTGCGGAAGCCTCTTCTCGGCAATATTGAGCTTGGCCAGGATCTTGACCCGTGAGGTCACGGGATCCTTGAGCTTGATGTTGGGCCGCATCACTTCCTGGAGCAGGCCATCGATGCGGAACCGGATGCGATAGCTCTTCTCGTAGGGCTCAATGTGGATGTCCGAAGCCCCTTTCCGGATGGCATCGATCAGAACCATGTTCACGAGGCGAACCACGGGGGCTTCTTCGCTCCCCCTTTGCAGCGCCATCGCGTTGATGTTCTCCTCTTCGTCGCTGAGGGTCTCGTACTGGGTATCCGCCCCCTCCAGCTCCTCTTCGAGGCCTTTGAGGTCCAGAGCTTCGTCGGCGGCTTCATCGAAGGCTGCTCGATTGAACGAGGGCGCAGCAGCTTCGGCCCCAGCAGCGGCTGGACGTCCGGCTTGTGGGGCTCGTCGCCCCTGGTCGTCCCTGAGCTTCAGTCCGCTGGATCCGCCGTAGTAGCGTTCAATGGCCCGTATCAGCCCCATTTCTGAGGAGACGACCGGATCGATGTTATAGCCCGTATGGAAGCGGACATCATCCATGGCAAAGATGTCGGTGGGGTCGGACATCGCCAGGGTGAGCACATTGCCGGACCGCTGGAGGGGAAGCACCTTGTGCTTGTTGGCCAGCTCCGCAGGCACCAGGGCGATCACACCGGCCTCGATGGCGGGCCACTGATCCAGATCCGCGGCGGGAACGCCATACTGCATGCCCAGGAAGCTGACGATGTCCTGGTCGGAACAGAAGCCCTGCCGGACAACGATGCTGCCCAGTTTCCCACCTTCGCGCCGCTGGACCTTGATGGCCTCCTCCAGCTGGCTGTCCGTGATCAGCTGGGCTTTGACAAGCATTTCACCAAGCTTGCTAGCCAATGTTTGCCTCCGAGGGGGGGAGAAAAGTCTACCACCCCAGAACTTACCTCACATCAATTCCGCTAGCCCGAAAAAACCTGGATTTGATTTCGATGGAATCCGAGGACTCCCATGGGTGGGTTACCGGACCTGACGGTCCGACCCGGGCATCGGAGGGATCCAGTTCCCATCGGTCCCTTCGTGTGAGGGCAAGGAGGACTGGGATATTCATCCGCCCTGCACTAGCCAGTTCCCGGGACGAGGTTATCCTTTGGAACATGCCCACCCCCAAGCAGGCCAATCCTCGTCTGGCTCAAGCCCGGGAACTCATCCGGGAGAAGGGACTCTCCCGCCAGGACCTCGAACTGCTTGAGGAAATCCTCAAGATCGGGGCTGGCGACCTGTCCCCCATGCTGGATACGGCTCCGGCGCCTTCCTCCCAGCCTCTGGAATCCGCCCTGCTGGCCAAGCTGAGCCGGAATTTCGGCCTGTTTCTTTCCTTCCTCAACCAGTTCTCGGATAAGCGGCTGGGGGAAGTGCGTCCCGCCATGGGCATGGTCCTGTTGCACAGCCTTTCCAACCTCCAGCAGATGGCGAAGGCGGCCCATCACGACCTGTTGAGTCAGCACCAGGAGCCCGACTGGATCATCCACCTGCTGGATCTGATCGCCTCGCTCCGAACCATGGCCACCTCGCTGGGATCGGAGGAGGAACCTCAACTCCACGAGCACTGGATGGCCTTCCTTTCGGAAGGCAAGGACCACTTCAGGACCCTCTTCCAGGTGCTTGGGGAGCATGGGGAAGAGGGCTCGGCTCTCACCACGCGCCTCAACCACCAGATGAAGGTGTTGAACCGGGCTCTCCAGACGGACACCGGTCGGCCCCTGGAATCGATCCGGAAGCTCGAAGCCCTCCTTGAGAGCGCCCTCCCGGAGGACACGCGGGTCCGGGCGGAGCCCCTGCTGCTGGTCCAGCATGTCATCGCCAGCCTGCGCATGACCCTCTTCCGCCCCCTCGACCGCGGTGTCCACTGGCCGGCCGTCGAACAGGTGCGGGGAAGCCTCCAGTGGCTCTGGAACCACTTGGGGTGGTCCCTCCCTCGCGTCGAGGAGCGTCTCCTCGAGAAAGGTCTTCCCGAAGAAGTCAGGGGCCTCCTGAAGCAGCTCCGCCAGGAACATCCCCCGGCCTTCCGGATCGTCGCCCGAGCCCTGGCCAGTCACCTGGCCCTCCTGAGCCTCGTCGAGCGCATGGAGCCGGCGGTGAACGCCTCCATCCAGGAGCGCTACGCCATGGTCCCGACGTTCTACGTGCTGGAGACGGAACTCGGGCGCCTGGCGGAGCGGGTCTACCACCCTCGGGTCACCGAGCACCTGCCGAAGGGGAGTGAGGAAGCCCTGCTGCTTGGCGCCTTCCTGCGGCAAGCCGTGCTCTCCCTCCTCCAGGACCAGGCCACCATCCGGGGCCTGCTCCAGCAGACCCTGGCCAACAACGACGTGGATCAGCTGGCCAACACGCTGGACAACCTCAAGGCCCTTCTGCTCAACCACCAGCGCCAGCTCATGGCCGACCTGGCGGGCCTCTTCTCCCCGGAACTCAGGCAGCGGCTGTTCCCGGATTCCCCCTCCCTGACGGAGGAAGGCGACCGGCTGCGCCAGCGCCTCCATCGCCTCTGGGACTACCTGGACCCGGTCCAGCAACAGATCCAGCTCCACCTGGAACTCCAGGACTGGCCCCGCCTCGCCCTGACCCTGGGGCAGGCCCAGAACCAGGTGGTGGCCTTCCGGCGCAGCCCCGAGTTCCTCCTCATCCGCAGCCAGGACCGGCAAGAATTCGAGCGGCTCACCCAGTCCTTCATTCGCACCCTGGACGCTCCCACGGAGATCCTGGAGGCCCTGCGGGATGCCTCCGAGCTGGTCGGAGAACTGCTGCGTTTCCTGGATGTCTTCCTGCTTCGCATCAATGCACGCGTGCCCCTCATCCGCCTGGACCTCACCACGGCCCGGGATTCCCTGAAGCTCTGCCGCCAGCTTCAGGATCTGGGGACGGATGCCCCGGATCGGAACCGTGCCTCCCATCGACTGATCCAGACCACCAAACCCCTGGGCGTGCGCGATCCCCAGGCCTTGAATCTCCTGAAGCGATGGGTCCGGGCTGAACGCGGCGGAAAGGAAGTCCAGGCCGCCCTCGAGTCACTGGGCTCCCATCTGGAGCGCCTCTCCACCCGGCTGGAAGCCGCCTTGAACTGAGGAGCATCGATGCCCGAAATCTTCTGGTGCGAGGTCCAGCCATCGGAGACGTCCTCCGTGCTGCGGAAGGCCCTCGTCCAGTGGGGTTACCGGGTGGAGGAGGGCCCCGGAGAGGGCACCCTGATCCTGGTCGCACCCAGACCCGATCCCAAGCTGTTGCCCCCTGTGGGCATGGAAGTGCTCTGGTGGGTCGAGGACGCGACCCCGGAGGAAGCCAGCGACATCCTCTCCCGGCGACCCGGCTGGGTGCTGCGGAATACGAATTCGCTCGAAACCGTGAAAGAGGTCCTCGGTCATCTTAGGGAGCGCGACCTGGGCAGCGAGGGCTGGCTTCGGCAGATGCTGCACCTGGCCACCCTGGACGAACTGATCCGGCTCATCCTGATTCGCGCCATCCAGATCTCCGATGCCAAACAGGGGGCCATCTGGATCCGCCAGGACAACGTCTTCTTCCAGCGTTGCGGCGAGGGCTATCCGGAAGCCCCGGTCACCTTGCCCGAAGCCGCCTCCCTGGTGCGCACGGGTGATGCCTGGCTCATCTGTCCCGACGAACAGGTGGGCATCATCCGCCTGCGGGAGCCCAAAGGTGACCCGGCCCATTTCCTGGGCTGGATCAAAGAGGTGGAAGACTTGCTCATCAACGCCTGGAACCTGGAGAAGAGCCTCGCCCTGTCCTTCAAGGACGACCTGACGGTGGCCCACAACCGCCGCTGCCTGGAGGTGGAACTGCCCAAGGCGGTCCGTGAGGCCGCAGCACGCGGCGAATCCGTCTCCCTGCTCTTCCTGGACGTGGACAACCTCAAGGCCCTCAACAGCCAGTTCGGGCATCCCACCGGCAGCAAGGTCCTCACGACGGTCGCCATCGAGGCACAGCACATCATCCGCGCCCAGGACCGGATCTACCGCTATGGCGGGGACGAGTTCTGCATCGTCATCCCCGGCACCTCGGCCTCCGGTGCCGCCAAGCTGGGAGAACGCCTCATCCAGACGCTGCAGAGCACCCAGGTCATCATCAATGGGGAACGGGTTCCCATTTCCGTCAGCATCGGCATCTCCGCCTACCCGGCCCACGCCGATGGCGCAGAGCACCTCCTGGAACGGGCGGATCGGGCCCTCTTCCGGGCCAAGGAGGAGGGCAAGGGCCGCGTGGTGGTCGCGACCTAGCGCGTCTTCAGCGCCAGTCCAAGCTCCTTCAGCAGGGACTCCGCGAAGGGGT
>Ga0129297_10000272_pt1 | contig 24934 bp, 21 predicted proteins | sample I18A1metaG_FD_94708 | JGI IMG/M metagenome (GOLD analysis project Ga0129297, IMG submission 94708) | Lake sediment bacterial and archeal communities from Gulf of Boni, Indonesia to study Microbial Dark Matter (Phase II) - ​I18A1 metaG | ecosystem: Environmental > Aquatic > Freshwater > Lake >... | reverse complement strand
AGGTACTCCATCTTTTCGCCTAGAGTCTTACCACGAATCCTCGGAATACCTGAGACTACTATTCTAGTGGGCTCTCCAGCCGTGTGAGTATCCACTGTTGAGATTACTCGATCAAACCTCAATTAGGACACTTTCCGAACAAGATTCTCTCTCAGGAAACCTATAATAAACCTACGGCTCAACATAGACGCTATGATCTCAGATTTCTTCACAACGATCTCTGGGCCGTTTGCAGTCTCGATGTCTACACCTGTTGCTTTGCTCATCTCTTCAGCAAATTTTCTACTTTGATTCGCCGAAATATCGAAAGCATAAACTTTCTCTATGTCTCTAACTTCATTGACCGCCAAAAGCTGCGTTCTACCTTGAACCCGTGTGCCGAAGATTCCGATGGCTTTCACATCCTTTTTGGCTTCTTGAAATATCCGCCGGCGATATCCCAAAGACACGCATCGATAATGCTTAAGATGGAGTTCGACCATCGATCTTCAACAAGAGCGCTTTCCACCTTTTCTTAAAAATTCTCCATACCTAATGAGCGCCGCCAGAGCCCTTGCAACTCTCTCAGGGGATGAATATACGGGGATTCCATTCTTCTCGAAAGTTTCTATCCCTTCCTTGAGTTGACCTTGCGCAAACATCCACAAGACCAACGTCGGCTTGCCGACTTCTTCAGCGGTCTTGCTTAGCGTGTCGGGCCACTTCTTCATATCTATGAAACCATCTCCACAAGTAATGCCTTCTAGGCTGATTATCAAAGCATCTATGTTTTCATCATGTCCAAGCGCATCCAAAGCAGCGTTGTACATCTTAAGATCAGCATCTCCAACCACATCCAAAGGGTTTTCAACGTTGCAACGCCCAGGCAGGAATGCTCTAAGCTTTCTCACCGTCACTTCAGATAGACTGGGCACTCTAATCTTATAGCTCTCACAAGCATCAACCGTCATTATTGCAGGACCACCTGCATGCGTTATTATCCCTAATCGGTCTCCTCTTGGCGGACACTGAAAGGCCAGCGCTCTTGCCATGTCGAAAAGCTCCTCAACTCCTGAAGCTCTGATAACACCGCTTTGCTTAAACGCTGCATCGTATACTGAATCTGACCCAGCCAGCGAACCGGTATGGGAGACAATGGCTCTCATGCCCGCCTGCGATCTTCCTGATTTGAGCACCAAAATAGGCTTTCGTCTCGCAACTCTTTTCGCAATTTCCATGAATTCTCTTCCTTCGTCAATCCCTTCGATATACATTGTTATGACTGCTGAACGCTCATCTTGTTTAAAATACAACATCAAGTCGGCGAAGTTAACATCGCACATATTCCCGATACTTACGAATTTACTGAATCCGATGCCCTGTTCTTGAGCCCACGCAAATACAGCGTCTGCGAAAGCTCCGCTTTGAGAAACAAAAGCTATGGGTCCTTCGAGCAATATGTGGGACCCAAAGGTGGCATTCAGCCTGACTGTTGGGTCCGTATTGACGATGCCTAGGCAATTGGGGCCTACAGTTCTTATTCCGCCGTCCTTGACTATGCGGATAACCTCGTCTTGCAATAGTTTTCCTTCTTTTCCGATTTCGCTGAATCCTGCAGATACTATAACAGCGCTTTTGGCTTTCTTTTCTACGCATTCTTGCATAACGGTTGGCACTACTCTTGCAGGAACAGCCACAACTACAAGGTCAACCACGTCAGGAACATCTTTGATGCTTGAGTAAGCTTCTAGTCCCAAGACTTCCTCTGCCTTCTGGTTAATAGGGTAAATCTTTCCTTTGTAGCCGTCCTCGAGCATATACTTGAGAATAATATGTCCAAACTTCGCCGCGTTGCGCGACGCACCTATGACAGCCACACGCTTTGGATAGAAAAGAGCATCTAGTCCTTCCATATCGTTCCCAATCGACATCGCCATCCACCGTAGTCGATGTTACTGCATCTAGTCAATAGGATTGTCGATAAGATAAGGAATCTGATGGATATGTGTTTGCTCAGACTGATCTAATCCAAAAAAGTTGAGTCTATGGCTGGAAGGCTTCCGCGTACTTCTTCAGTTCATGTTCATCCAGTTCTACGCCAAGACCCGGACCCTTCGGTGCTTGGAAGTAGCCTTTTTCGATATCAAGGGGTTCACTCAGAAGATGGGCCTCAGCTCTAATAGGGCCTTCAATGATCTCGTTTCTGAGGTCTATGATTTTTGCAGACGCTGCAAGGTGAAAACCTGCAGCAGCGGCGATGCCTAGTTCCCACATAGTCCCGACCATACAAGATATGCCAGCTATCTCAGCTATCGTCGTTATCTTCTTCGAGTTATAGAGTCCTCCATGCTTCGGTATCTTTAGATTGAAACATTCAGCAGCCCGATTTCTGACCAAGTTCAATGCATCCTGAGGAGTCCGTAAGCTTTCATCAGGCATTATGGGTGTATCGACTGATCTACATACTTCTGCCAACCCAGTGATATCCCACCTCGCAACTGGTTGCTCAATGAATGCTGGTTCGTATTTCTCGATCTTTTTTATAGCGCGCACAGCCTCATACGTCTTCCATCCTTGGTTTGCATCTGCCGCAATTGCAACGTCATATCCGACAGCTTTCCTAATCCGCTTGAATCGCTCGACATCGGCACTGAGGTCAAGTCCCATCTTGATCTTCAGTTGCATAAACCCTCTTTCCACAGCTTTCTCCGCATCTTTGACATTCTTCTCTGGCTTATCGATCCCGATCTCCCAGCCACCCGGGATTCTTGTCCTGTAGCACCCCCCAAGCAACATATAGACAGGAATGTTCAGTTTCTTCCCCATTATATCATAGACCGCCATGTCGATGGCTGACTTGGCGTATGTGTTCACAGGTAGCCAATCCATTGCTGTGATGATTCTCTCTATGTTGAACGGATCCTCCCCCGCTACGGCTGGTTCAATGTACTTTCTTACTGCATATAGGACCGATTCTACTGTTTCCTCATCTGCTGGGGGTGTCGGGCAAGCTTCTCCCAAACCTACGATGCCTTCGTCAGTCCATATCTTGACGATTACGTGCATAAGCTCATCATATACACCCGGCGATTCCTTGAAAGCCTCTTTAAGTCGCAATCGCACTGGAACTGTTTCAATTTTGTCTATCTTCACGTCTTTCCCCTCAGACCATTCTAACCCTTAATTGAAAATCCATAATCTTCGATCTTGGAACCAAGAGTCCAGTATTCCTCTTGAGTCCCCCCTCTCATCAATATGAGAGGTCTTGTCTTGCTGTAGTCTATGGCTCCTTTCTCATTGAGTATGCTTTGATCGACATGGATTTCAACGATTTCGCCTATGAATAGGCCATGTGATCTAAATGGAATTATCTTCTTAAGCTTGCATTCAATATTTACCGGGCATTCCGTGATCATCGGCGGTCCAACTTTTGACGATCGTTCCTGTGTGAGCCCTGACTTTGAAAACTTTTCCACTTCCCGTCCTGATACCATTCCGCAAAAGTCAGTTTGTCGAAGGATGTCGACTGTTGGGATGTTCACGACAAATTCGCGAGTCTTCTCTATGAGTTTATAGGAGTACCGACGTGGTCTAATTGCAAGGCTTATGACCGGTGGTTCCGCAGCTCCTATTCCAACCCATGCCAAAGTGATTATGTTAGGTTTTCCCCTGTCATCCACGCAGGTGACAAGAACAACCGGACAGGGGTATAGAAATGGCTCCGGCTTCTTTCTGATCTTCATATATGATTCACCAATACAATGGAAGTAAAAAGTCTGATGCATTAAATACTTTCTTTTTGAACTACGCTCACTGGCCCTGCAACGCTTGCTATAAGACCTCGGATCACAGGTTTGGCGCCGAGGAAAAACGTTGCTTCCTGTTCAAGAACAGGTCAGTGTTATGCTAGTTCTTAAACATATGAACAACATGCCGTGTTTCCTAGTAATGTGATGGTTTTCCTCAAGCTCGGGGGGCACTGTCATCAGTGTCGCCGACAATCTTTCATAGCAACCCCATGCTAAGAGCCATTCGGAATATGACTAGATCTTGAATTTTTTAGGCTATTTCCTTCAGTATCGCTCCAACTTGTTCTGATTCGCTTTTGCCAGGCGAGAATCTTTTCTCCAGTATTGCGCCTCCGATGGTGAACACCCATAAAGAACAACGGCTACAGGAGTCCTCTCACGAACGTTTTATTCCCAATGAAGGCAATTTCACAGCGCATACCCGGCATTATGAACGCTATATCAAGTTATATGATAGCTCACGCGAATTGTTTGAGACCGAAGAAGAATTGTAGCTCTTCATATTAAGATAAGTAGGCTTAGCCCAATTGAACTCCGGTTAGAAGGAAACTCACTGAAATGAAATGAGCTTTCAAACGAATAGGAGAATTGTGAACTTCGGACAGAGTCTGCGAAGCAGAAGTTGAGACAAAAGCTGTGAAGCGTTTCATATGAAGATGCACTTAGAATGAGGGTTGCAGGTTGAAGTGTTTGATGCTCTTCAGCAACTAAGATAAAGTCGCATGTCATAGTTGTTCTCTCAAGAACATGGTAGGGAGTAGGAAACGGAGGAAAGAAATGTGAAGCTGAAGGATAAAGTTGCGATTGTTACTGGCTCGAGCAGAGGAATGGGAAGAGCGATTGCGTTGGCATTGGCAAGGGAAGGAGCGAATATAGTTGTAAATTATCAAAGGTCTGAGACTGAAGCCAATCAGGTGGTAGATGAAATTAATGCATTGTCGAGGGCGATAGCGATAAGAGCTGATGTTTCGATACTGCATCAAGTGGACAGCATGGTAGAGAAAGCATTGGACGCGTTTCAGAGGATAGATATTCTAGTGAATAACGCAGGAATAAACATTCGAAAGCCTTTGGTTGAACTGACAGAAGAAATGTGGGACAAAGTGATCGATGTAAATCTGAAAGGGACGTTTCTTTGCACAAAAGCTGTAGCCCAAGTGATGCTCAAACAGAAAAGCGGAAGAATAGTGAACATATCATCAATTGCAGGGCTCATGGGCAGGCATGGCGCTTCAAGTTACGCAGCCGCGAAAGGGGGTGTCATAGGCTTTACCAAGACGATGGCTAGCGAATTAGGACCTTATATTCAAGTAAACGCTGTGGCCCCCGGTTTTATCGGAACGGAGATGACCCGCAGTCTCGGCAAGGAGTTCGAAAGCAAGGTTAGCGAAAGGACGCCCTTAAAGAGATGGGGGGAGCCTGAAGAAGTTGCAGAAACTGTGGTTTTCCTGGTGTCTGGACCAAGTTTCATCACTGGACATGTTCTCGTTGTAGACGGTGGTCTAATAAACAATTTTCTCCCCGCCTAATGGAAGCGTAGACTGGAAATGCCCTATGGTAGCTTCGCGCAATTCCCAGCCTACACTAGAAGATTATGGCTATGCTAAACATGAAAAATAGTTAGGAGCACTAATCTCTGGTCTCGACAAAAATCGTTCAATGCCGTTGACCGTTCTCGACATATCTTTAAGAAACAGGGGATTGTTGCCAACGTCTTTGGAGGATGCTGTGAACAGATCTAGATTTGAGCATCACGACACATTGTTCGAATTTCAATCATTTAACGAAGATTTCAATACGCCCTTTGTTGCCGCCAAGCCAATCGACGTTTTGAGTTCGAGTGTTTTCCTTTCCTACTTGCTCATTATCGCTATAGTGTCTCTGTGCTATGTCTTTCCATCGAATCAATTAATAAGAGCAAAATATGGTATTCCACCGGAGGCTGTCTTCATCATCCTAAATCCACATGAAAAATAAGTGATACTGGAAGAGAGTCTAGTTGAGTTCTAATTCTTCTTTTCCACGATCTTCAACGACTCTTCGAAGACTTCTATGGACTTATCGAGCTGTTCGCTTGTGATGACTAGGGGGGGAGCAAGTCTGACCACGTTTCCAAGCCAACCCCAACCAGCCGGCAATAAGACACCTTTCTTCCTAGCTTCATCCCTTATTCTCAAAGATTCTTCAACAGCCGGCTCCTTCGTTTTTCGATTCTTCACCAACTCAACACCGATCAAAAGTCCTTTCCCTCGAACATCGCCGATTAACTCATGTTTTTGAGCAATCTCTCCGAGTCTCTTGAGGAAGTACTCGCCTAGTTCTCTTGATCTATCAATTAATTTTTCTTCAGTCAAGACCTGCACCGCAGCTATTGCTGCGGCGCAGCAAAGAGGATTGCCCCCGTAGGTGCTGAAGTAATCCATAGGTTTAAGCGCGTTCGCAACTTTCTCCGTACATGCCACGGCAGATATTGGAACACCGCCGCCTAAGGCTTTTGCCATCGTCATAATGTCAGGCTTCAAACCATGTTGCTCTATTGCAAACATCTTTCCGGTTCTGCCGAAACCTGTTATCACTTCGTCGTCGATGAACAATATCTCATTCTGGTCAAGGATCTTCTTTATCTCTTTGAAATAGCCATCAGGCGCCGGAATATTGCCCGCTGAGGCCAGAACCGGCTCGGCAATAAACGCAGCCACGGTTCCACAGGTTTGGTATCTCAAAACATCTTCAAGCATCTTCGCGCACTGGAGATTGCAGCTAGGATACTCTAATCCCAATGTGCATCTGTAGCAATAGTATGAAGGCATATGAGTTATTCCAGGAAGATAAGGTCCTCCTCCTTGCTTATACTTCGCCCAGCCAATCATGGTCCTAGCGCCATAGGTTCTGCCGTGAAAGGCGCCATAAAGCCCAATTATCTCAGATTTTCCCGCAAATTTGCGAGAGACATATATTGCGCATTCAACAGCCTCCGACCCGCTATTTAGAAAGTACACTTTTCTGAGGCCCTCAGGAACGATTGCAACAAGCTTCTCCGCCAGCCCTGCAGCGAGAGTGTTGTGGTAATCATAGGTAAGATGCATCAGTTTCTCAGCCTGTTGTTTTACTGCTTGCACGACTCTGGGGTGGCAGTGGCCTTGAGACGCCGCTGAGTGTAGTCCAAACAAGTCTATATACTCCCTGCCCCTCGAGTCTTTCAATATCGCTCCCTTTCCTTCAACGATAACCAGTGGCTCTTCCTTGAACCATCTCTTTACAACTGGTAGCAGATACTCGTCCTTTCTCGTAACATCCCTTTCACTCAAACTCTTGTTGCCCCTGTTTCAGAACATTAGCTACGCGCTTTATTGATAAAACTTACCGCAGGCTTCACGCCCTCTATCTTCTCTGACAAATGTGTCATCAAGTCATGCACAAGAACAGTGAAAATTCGATTATGGAGATTAATAGGCGGATTGGAAATCTCAATGCCTGATAGATGCTCTAACGACTCTTTATCCGTCCGCGAATATAGACGCCTTTCGTGGGAGCCTTGATATGATGAAGCCCAGAAAGCAGTAAGATAGCAAGACCTAAATACCGAGTGATCTCCAAAACAGATTCAGGAAAATATGGTGATACAATTTGAGTGAGACAGAAAAGGTTTCTAGGAGAAGCTATATCAAGTATGTCGGCGGTGTCGTCGTCGTCGCTGTTGTCGCTGCAGCAGGCTATGGCATATATGAAGCTACTAAGCCTCCGCCAACAATGCCTACACCAACACCTACACCAACACCTACACCTACACCAACACCTACACCTACACCGGAAGGAGTTATCAAGATAGGCTATGTTGGGCCTATGTCGCCGCCTGGAGCATATTACGCGGGAACGGAGATGAGGATGGCCGGTGTCCTTGCAATTGATGAGATCAATCAGGCTGGAGGATTACTTGGGAAACAAGTGACTATGGTCAGCGCTGATACTGAAGGGCTTCCTGAGAAATCTACGGCCGCTATGGAGAAGCTTATCACAATGGATAAATGCGCGGCTATAACTGGCGAATATCACAGTTCATGCGGCTTGGCAGAGATCGAAGTTGCCAACAAGTATGGAGTACCGTTTGTGATAGCTGATGCATCGGCTGATGCGATAACCGAGAAGGGATACAAACCCGTCTTTAGGATCGGAGCGTACACATCAGGATTCGCTTACACCAAATTCAAGTTTCTTGAGGGACTCTACAAAGAAGGAAAGATAAAGCAGATAGTCATGGTCTGGGAGGACACGGATTCAGCATTAAACGTAAGAAGATTCTTTGACCCGATGATGAAAGGGCTTCTTGGATCATCGGGTGAAGGGGCTCCATACACTGCAATAACGGTTGACAGAACAGCTAAAGACTTTACTCCTCAACTGCTCGAATTCAAGAAACTCAGCCCGCCCGTAGACCTATTCATGACGTATATAACGGGTGCTGGCGAATTTCTATGCCAGAAGCAGGCGTGGGAGCTAGGTATCGCTGGGAAAAAAGGTACGCTGGCGCTTTTCGGATGCGGTAGCGCTCAATATCCAGAGTTCTGGGAGATGATGGGGCCTAAAGCAGGGCTATGGGTGATAAATCGCCAAGAAGCTTCGCCTCAACTAAAATACAATCCAAGCGGAGTGACATTATACAAGAAATTCCAAGAAAGATTCAAGATAGACCCGACAACCTCCTGCTACGAGGAATATGACTGCATGATCACAGTCTTCGACGCGATCAAAAGAGCTGGATCAACCGACCCTGACAAAGTCATAACGGCGCTAGAGGAAACAGACTTCGATGGAACCAGATTCAGAATAAAATTCGGCAAGGAAAAAGGCTTTCTCTACCACCAAGTCTCGAGATGGTCGATCTTGATCCAGTACCAGAAGCCCAATCAGCCTATGGCTGAAGCTCCGATAATATTCCCACCCGAATTCGCTACCGGACAGGTAATGTGGCCCAGTTGAGCAGATTTGATAGAAAACCTCTCTTTTCTTTTTTTGCAGATACTAAACGGCATAATAATGGGTCTAATATACGCTCTAATGGCATGATATTGAATTGATAGACCTTACATACCTTTCCTTTCTTTTTTTGCAGATACTAAATGGGTTAATAATGGGTTTGATATATGCTCTGATGGCCGTAGGTGTTACATTGATTTTCGGGGTAATGAAAGTAGTTAATTTCGCTCATGGCGAATTCTATATGCTTGGAGGTTACGTTTTATACTTCGCTGCAATGTCGCTTGGCGGCTTCTCAATCCCTGGAATTGCTTTCGCATTCGTGGCTACATTTGTTGTCGGAGCGATTTTTGAGTTAGGCATTCTTCGCCCAATGTTCACTCAAAAGATGGAGAGACCGCTTGAATACTCAGTAATAGCCACATTTGGACTGAGCATATTCTTAATGAACTTTGCGTTGGTGGTCTTTGGGCATCACTTTAAGAAACCGCCGGATTTCTTGGAGGGTTCCGTAGCTATCAGTATTCTGAACATTGGTGCTGGCAGAATCGTGGGCGCATTGGTGGGCGTTCTAACATTATTGATTACTTTAGTGCTGATTAAGAGGACGTGGTTAGGCAGAGCTTTACAGGCTACATCGCAGAACAGAGAGGCAGCCGCAATACTCGGGATAAGCGTGCTTAACATGAATACTTTGGCCTTCGCATTGGGCGCGGGCCTCGCAGGGGTTGCTGGAGGGATTTTGGCTCCTCTATTCTATTGTTACTCAAATGTCGGCGAGTTGCCTGGCATAAAAGCCTATGTCATTACTGTACTTGGTGGATTGGGATCGATTAAAGGAAGCTTGATAGGCGGTGTCATTCTGGGAGTGGTCGAGAGCCTAGGCTCAATATTCCTCTCAACGGCCTACAGAGATGTATATAGCTTTGCGGTGCTTATGGCTGTGCTCATATTGAGACCGACCGGACTGTTCGGCGAGAAGGAGAGAAGGGTTTGAGAAAGATCTACTGGATTTTGATAGCAGCCCCAGCACTGATTTTTCCCTTCACCATGGAAATCAGTTTCTACGTCCACATAGCGATTATGTGCTTCTACTACGCAGTTTTGGCTTCAAGCTGGAATTTGGTATCGGGATACGCAGGACAATTCTCTTTCGCCCAAGCCGCGTTTGCTGGTGTCGGCGCCTACACATCGGCTCTGCTCGTACTGTACACAGGTATTCCTATAGTGGCCGGAATTCTGGTCGCCGGTGCTTTCGTGGCGGCAATAGGCTACGGTCTTGGCTACGTATGTTTAAGGATGAGAGGACCCTATCTCGCACTCACTACACTGGGATTCTCGGAGACTGTTAGACAGATCTTTTTGATAGAGTATCCAATAACGCGAGGATCCATGGGACTGACAGTTGAACCCCTATTTCAAACTACCTCTCGGGTTCCCTACTACTTCGTAATGTTGGGCATATTTGTAGTCTCGCTCTACGCTATACATAGGATAATAAACTCCAGAATGGGGCTGTTTCTGAAAGCTTTGCGTGAAGATGAAGATGCAGCCTCCATCATGGGCGTGGACACAAGAAGAGTGAAAACCACTATTTTCGCGACAAGCGGGTTTTTCGCAGGCATAGCAGGCGGTTTCTACGCACACTACATTCAGATGCTAAACCCGAACATAATGCTCCTGACCGAAATGGGGATCATCGTCGCCATGACTGTAATCGGCGGTCTAGGTAGTTTCATCGGGCCGATCGCAGGTGCATTCTTGGTTGAGATATTCGGGGAGTATGTGCGTTTCACCTACGCTGAATACCACCTTGTCGTGCTAGGCGCGGCCGTGGTTTTCATTATTAGGTTCGGCCGAGAGGGGCTAGTAAAACTATTCGAGAATCAAATGAAGCGCGTTATCACTCATCTTCAGCATTCTAGAACTTCATTGAAAACTGCCGTTTGAACAGCCGTCTCAACATCAAACAAGCCACTTTATAATGTGCCTCAAGTTCAAAATCAGATCAGTTTTCTATCAAAGACTTATTAGCGTTGCTCAAGGTAGTACGTAGCGAGGTGATAAGTTTGGTCAAGAAGGTTATCGCAACGAAAAACGCACCTGGAGGTGAGCTTGCCGGATTATTGTCTCAAGGAATTCAAGCTGGAGACTTCCTCTTCTTATGCGGGCAGATAGGTAAAGATCCCAAGACAGGTAAGATGGTAGAGGGGATACAGGAGCAGACGAGGCAGGCAATACAGAATATGAAAACGATCCTAGAGGCGGCCGGTATGTCTTTAAAGAACGTAGTGAAGGTCGTGGTGTTTCTCAACGACCTAGCTGACTATGGCGAAATGAACAAAGCCTATATGCCTTTCTTTCGAGAAGATCCGCCCGCCAGGTCTTGCGTCGAAACGAAGCTGCTTAAAGGTCTATTAGTAGAATTGGATGCTACAGCCTACGGAAAAGCGTAATTGGAGACTAGTCTCCACCCTTACTGACGAGGCGTAGGATATACTTGTAAGATGGTCTAGACCGCATCTTACACGCTGTGCGCTAAGCACCACTCCTTTTCTTAAACGGCATATCTTCACGATGCCCTTCATCTTTCTAATCCAAGTCCCGTTCAGTTCTGAACCACCTCCTTGGAGCTCAACATGCTAACATTTTAATGCCATCCTCACAGCGTCGGCGTTCCGTGTTTAGCGTTCTCGTGGCTCGCCGGTGAAGGGATAACGGTCGGTTGCGAAGGAGATAGCGGATCAACGATGCTGGTGTACGTCATGCAGAACCTAGCGCAGAGCGCTTCTACATATATGGAACCTGTAGCGATAGAAGAGGATAAGAACACGATGATCAAGACGCGAGATCATTTGCACCATCGAGCAAATTGTGATGAGTCAGCAGAAGAAGATGACAAGAATACAACAAAGAGCTAGAGTAGCTCCGATGCAACGAGTGCTTTTCTTATCTCCTCTTTTTCTTCTCCAGTCAATGGCACTATAGGCTTTCTTGGCGGACCGGATGGTCGTCCTAGGATAGCAATAGCCTCCTTGACCTGTGCCGGAAAGTTCCTCTCCACACTGATCGCCCTGGCGATAGGCAGCAATCTCTCATTCAATTTCTTGCATTCTTGAAATTCTCCTTTCAAATACGAGTTGTATATATTAACTGCAAGTTCAGGCGCTATGTTGCCTACGGCAACGATAGCCCCCGGCGCCCCAAGCATGAATGCTGGAAATAGCAGATCATCACATCCGTTGAGCACAGCAATCTTATCACCAGCGTTCTTGATGAATTCTGCGAATTGACCTAGGTTGCCACTGCTGTCCTTTATACCAACAATGTTCTTCAACTTTGCAAGTTTACCTAGTAGTTCGGGGTCGATGTTAGTCTTAGTGTGAGGAGGTATGTTGTAAAGAACTATTGGAAAATCTATGCTTTCAGTAATTCGTTTATAGTGAGCATAAACTCCTTCAGGGTTTGGGATGAGATAGAACGGTGTAACAATCATTGCGGCGTCTGCTCCAGCGTCTCTCGCGTCTTCCGTAAGTCTAATCGTCTCTCTTGTTCCGGAAACACCTGTACCAGCGATCACCGGAAGTTTCCCCTTAGCCTCATCAACAGTTACCTGAACCACTTTCTTGCGCTCTTCTTTGAGAAGACTTGCTGCTTCTCCAGTACTGCCGTTGCACATTATTCCGTGCACTCCGCATTTTATTAGGAAGCGAATCGTCTCCCTCAAGTCGTCTTCATCTATTTCCTCTCTAGCTGTAAACGGCGTTATCATAGCAGGAATTATTCCATATAGTTTCAACACTAGTTTATTCACCTTTATACGCTACTGCGGCACTGTAACGCACCTAGCATATTTAAGACTTTAATTCTGGGCAAGCTATCTCCTACATATTTCTCCAAGCAAATAGTTTACAGGAAGTTCAGGGAGATATTGTGATGAAAGGTGTTGAGAGGAGAAGTCGATGGATGTTCGTAGAGCGCTTGATGTTAGACAAGAGAGGAAGTCAACACTTCAAATCGCACTTCAGAACTGCATTGGGAACTCTTAGACGCATGTAGAAGCCTAGGCTTAAGCCATGAGGCTTATAGTGATGAGGAGAAGGTTAGTTGAAAGGCTCATCTAGACGGTCGAGTATAGAACCGAATGTTTCGGCAACTACTTCCTATGCCGCAAGGAGCACTGCCGCTTAAACCATGTCAAAGCATGGCTCAACATATACAGCGTCTATTACAACCTCGTCAGAAAGCGCGTGACCCTTGGAACTCCACCATGCAACCCAACCATCAAACCAGAATACACAACGCTCCAAACCATAGAAACCAAAATCAGGAAATCCTTAACTTGACAGAGCTTACTGAAAGGAAGAAAGACTTTAGAGGCTGAACTCATAGCATTTGAGTGTCACTTACAGATCTCAAAGAGATTGAAGATAGGCGACAACGAGGTATGTATGTTGAAAAACACCAAGATACGCTACGGAGAGAAGGAAGTAACAATTCAGATTCCCGAAAAATGGCGTTTGCTTTTTACCGGAGCTCCGAGGAATGTGGCTGGCATAAGAGACGAGATAGAAGAGATAAGGCGTGCTATTAGGAATCCAATTGGATCAAAAAGGCTTCAGCAGCTAGTTGGTCCAAGAAAGAAGATAGTAATAGTCAGTGATGATGTGGCGAGACCAACGCCTACTCGAAAGATAGTTCCTACGTTGCTAGAAGAACTGCGCAAATCTGGAGCAAAGGAAGAGAATATCAAGATAGTTATTGGAAGGGGGACTCATCGCCCACTAAGCAAAAATGAATTCAGGACAAAGTTCGGCGACAAAGTTGTTGAAGAAATTCAAGTTAAAGACCACGATTGCGATAACAAAGACAAACTGGCATATTTCGGCAAGACTTCTAGGGGTACCAGAATATGGCTGAACAAGACTGTGGCAGATGCGGACGTGAAGATAGGTGTAGGGTCCATCGCGCCGCATCCTTTCGCAGGCTATGGTGGGGGAGCGAAAATAATTGTGCCGGGCGTCTCAGGACGAGAAACGATAAACGATAACCATTTAATGGTAAATACCCCGAATGCTCAAATGGGTATTGCCGATGGAAATCCCATACGTGAAGATATGGAAGAAATTGCTCGAAAGATAGTACTTGACATGAAAATCGACGTTGTACTCAACGCAACAATGGAGATTGTAAAGGTTTTTGCTGGAGACTTCGTAGAAGCTCATCGAGAGGGAATAAGGCTGTCAAAGCGAGTTTGTGGAGTTGAAGTGCCGAAGATTGCCGACGTGGTAATTGCGTCCGGTTATCCTTTGGACATCTGGTTGTTGCAGGCTACTAAAGGGGCATTTGCGGCAGATATGGTGACCAAACAAGGCGGCGACGTGATATTAGCTTCGCCATGTCGAGAAGGAATCGGGCCGTCACAAATATTTGGCAGCCAATTGGTGCGCTGGGGAGACAAACCACACGAATTCTTTGAGCAGATGAAGAATGGTGAGGAGGATATCCCTTACGGAACAACAACATATGAAGTAGCCAAGATTTTGAGCAGAAAAGGCTTAACATTGGTGACCGACGGCATTACTGAGCAAGAGGTCCGCGCGATGCATATGAACTATGCTAGTACGATCGAAGAAGCAATTGAGAATATGCAAAAGAAACATGCAAAGGCCGATGTCATAGTTTTTCCAGCGGGGTCGATGACTCTGCCACTCATAAGAGTTTGATGAGGGCTGGAAGTTCTCAACCTTGCAAATATCCTCCCATCTCCAATATCTAGACCAAGAAATATGAGTTAAACAACTGTGGATCGCAGGATACATTTTGTGTGCGCACCAAGAGTATTAAGAATTGCCCACAATACTGATGTTGGGTGGGTCATGTGAAAATCGGCGGCATTCTTCATTTTTCTCCTAATTCCCGAGATTGTCTGCTCAAGATAGGAAAATTGGCGTAGCGTTTACTACGCAAATCCCCCTGCTGATTTCATTGATGTTTGCGTTGGGATTTATGATATTCGCGGTCTTTTGAGCTATTTACTCAATCACTTATAAGCTGACCAGCTATGAAACCCCCGGTCTTTCTTACGCTCTTATTCTAACGTCCGTTGCCGTTTCGGGTGCAGCAGCTACCGCGGTTACAGGCTTGATAGCCCCAGTTGTTTGGAATATATTTCATATTCCATGTGGCAATATTCTCGTGTATAATGGCAATTCTAGCGATATTAAAATGCTCATGGCATAGATCGTTGAGGACATGCTTGTCCTAGTCCGACGATGACAAGACGTTTGAAGAATCAAAAACCAATTTAAGCGGGCCTGCATGTAACTACTGATTTCTGGAGGATTTCATATGGAGGACGAACGGCAGAGTAGAAGCCCCTTTAAGGGTTTGGAGGGTGTGATGCGACGAGCATTGTATAAATCGATGGGTTTCACAGATCAGGATTTTGATCGCCCTCAAATTGGGATAGTTAACACTTGGAACGAAGCAGCGCCGGGACATGCTCATTTAAGACAGGTTGCGGAGGCGGCGAAAGCCGGGGTTTGGCAAGACGGAGGAACACCATTCGAATTCGGCATATTTGCTACGTGCGGCGGGATTGCAGTAGGGCCCTCTGGAACTGAGAATCTCAGGTATGAGTTACCGATAAGGGATGTTCTAGCAGCCTCGATAGAGATAATGGCGAAGGTACACTTGTTTGACGGTCTAGTTCTGCTTTCATCATGTGACAATATAATACCTGGGGAGCTGATGGGTGCAGCTAGACTCGACATCCCTTCGATCTTCGTCACCGGCGGCCCGATGCTTCCTGGCAAACTTAGAGGCAGGAGCATCGTTATGGCTGAGCTTGATGAAGCCGTCCTCGGCGCCTTATATGCAGGAACAGTTACTTCTGAACAATTATTGGACATTGAGAATGCAGTCTGTCCAGGCCCAGGAGCGTGCCCACTCTTAGGAACAGCCAACACTATGCAAATCATAATGGAAGCATTGGGAATGGCCTTGCCAGGTTCAGCTACTGCGCCTGCGGTTTCTGCAAGAAGACTTAGAGTAGCGAAAGAGTCGGGTCGCCAAATAGTCAAACTAGTTAAGAAGAATCTGAAACCGTCTAGGATACTAACTAGAGAAGCGTTTGAGAATGCAGTAATAGTTGACCTAGCTATTGGCGGTTCGACCAATGTACCCTTGCACTTATCCGCCATCGCCAGAGAACTAGACTTGGAGGTTACGTTAGACATGTTTGATTATTGGAGTAGAAAGACAAAGTGCATATGCGCTGTCATACCTAATGGGCCATACAACGTAGTCGACTTCGACGAAGCTGGCGGAGTTCCTGGACTAATGAAACGTTTGGAACATATACTGAACCTTGACGTTTTGACAGTTACTGAGAAAACTCTTGGAGAAAACATCGAGAGCGCCCAGATACTTTCCGAAGATGTAATTAGACCAATCGAGAAACCTGTTTTCGCTGAAGGAGGCTTAGCCATTTTGAAGGGAAATTTAGCGCCAAATGGTGCGGTAGCGCGACAGGGCACGATAAAACCATCTATGCTCAAAATGCGTGGCCCAGCCAAAGTGTTCAATAGCGATGAGGAAGGATACAAGGCGATTAGAAGTGGCAAGATACAACTTGGCGACATACTCATAGTGAGATATGAAGGGGCTAGAGGCGCACCAGGAATGAGGGAAGTTATGCTATCAACTATGTCACTTGTAGGCATGCGACTTGACGAACATGTTGCCTTGGTAACGGACGGACGATTCTCAGGTTTTTGCAGGGGGCCGATTATTGGACATGTATCCCCCGAAGCTATATTGGGGGGCCCAATTGCGATAGTTGAAGACGGCGATATCGTTGAGATTGACATACCAAATCGAAAACTCAACGTAAGACTTTCAAATGACGAGGTTCGAGAGCGTTTTATAAGATGGAAACCTCTTGAGCCCAAAGTCAAGAGAGGCTTCCTTTCGGTTTACGGAAGGTTGGCAGAGCCTCCCGAGAGGGGCGCAGCTCTCCCAAACAAGACGGAGGAATCCTAAGTCTCTGCAGAAATAATGGCGCCTCGGTTTTAGCCCAAGGAACCCCTATACCGAAGAACCCAATCAGTTCGACTGTGTAGGAGGAAAATGGGAAAGCAGATGAGAGATCTTGAACAATCTTGCAAATATACACGAATCTAAGAAGTGGGTTATGGACGGAAAGATAGAACGGACATTAACCGCCCTCAAAAGAAATGGCTTCAAGACGATTTTCGTGCAAAACAGGCGTGATGCACTTGAAAGCTTGTTGAAATTGATTCCGAGCAAAGCTAGGGTCGGCGTAGGGGGGTCTATCACTGTTCGGGAGCTGGGAACAATAGAGGCACTGGTCGCACGAGGAAACACTGTAGCTCAACACTGGCTAGCGCCAACACCTCAGGAAAGTGAGAAGAAAATGAAGGAAGAGATGAGCTCTGAGATCTATGTTACTAGTGTCAACGCAGTAACTGAAGACGGAAAAATTGTCAATACTGATGATACTGGAAATAGAATCGCTGCAATGATTTTTGGGCCTCCACAAGTAATACTGGTTGCAGGAGTGAACAAGATAGTGAAAGATGTCAACGAAGGATTTCAACGAGTTAGAAACGTCGCAGCTCCTATGAACTCGAAGCGACTCAAACTTAAGACTCCATGCGCCATCACCGGCTTGTGCACTGACTGCGAAAGCCCAGAGAGAATATGTCGTGTTTCTGCAATAATAGAGAGAAGACCTAGGAAGACTGACATAACGATGATACTTGTGGGAGAAGACCTTGGCTTCTGAAACCGGTCATGTAAAATTGCAATGACTTTCACAGGGAATCTTAGAAACTAGTGGCAAAATTGTTGCTCTTTCGATTCTTCATTGATCAAGATTATGGGTCGGTCAAGGTACTTTACAATTAGAACAAGTAAGGTTTCTCTTTTACGCAGCCAGTCTCAGATTAGCCAGTCCTTTATTATCTCTCTAATTCGACCTGCTTCAAATTCTGTCCTCGGGCCTTCGACAGTGTTCTGTCCCATCTCTAGCACGTAGACGTAGTCAGCCAATTCGATGGCTTGCTTCACATTCTGATCTACGAGTATAATGGTCTTCTTGTCCTCTCTAGACAACATCTTCAGTTCATCATATATTTGATTGAAGAATTTCGGAGCCAACCCTGCAGTCGGTTCGTCGACCAAAATAGCGTTTGGGTTTGCGATCAGGGCCTTGGCTGTTTCCAGCATTTTTAGTTCCCCACCGCTCAGAAAACTTGCGCTCGATTTTCTTTTGGCTTTGAGATTTGGATACTTCTTGTAGACCTCCTCAAGAGCGTCGTCGATAATCTTACGATCTTTTCTATATATCCAACCGCCTAGCATCAAATTCTCCTCAACTGTTAGGTAAGGGAATATGCTTCTCATTTGCGGTAGATAGGATATTCCCATCTTTAGTAGTGTATGTGGCTTGGAACCCGATATGTCCTCACCTTTATAGAAAACTCTTCCTTCTTTAGGTTTGAGGATCCCGTATATTGTCTTCAATAGCGTGGATTTCCCTGCTCCGTTGGGTCCTATTATGGTGGTAATTTTTGATTGTTCGGCATGCATCGATACGCCTCGTAGTATGTATATATCTTCTAGGTATCCAGCCGTTACGTTGCTTACTTCCAATGACATGGTTACCGACCCAGATACGCTTGAACTACTCTATCATTGTTTCTGATTTCTTCGGGCTTGCCTTCCGCAATTTTCTCCCCCGCATCCAAAACAGCGACTCTATCGCAGAATCTCGCCACGAAACCAAGATCGTGGCTGACAATCAGAAACGTCTTTCTCTCTTTTGCTATTGCACGGATGATATTGATTATCCTATCCCTCAGCACGGGATGAACCCCAGCTGTAGGTTCATCCAATAGAATAAGCTTAGGATCCAACATCAAGGCTCTTGCGAATTCCAACAATCTCTGTTGACCACCGGAAAGGGTCCTTGCATACTCGTTCTCGAAGTCAGTCAGTTCTACAAACTTGAGCAATTCGAGCGCTCTACTTTCCATCCGCTTCGCATTGAGTCTATTCAAGACACAGCAGGCTGGAACCATCAAGTTGTCTTTGGCGGTTAAGCCGAGCCAGAGCTTAGGTGTCTGGAAAGTTCGGGCAACGCCTATTCTGGCTATTTGATGAGGCTGCAAATTGTCAATCTGCATGTCTCCGAGGTATATGGACCCGGAGCTAAGCGGGTAGACGCCGTTTATCAAGTTGAGAACAGTCGTCTTGCCCGAACCGTTGGGCCCCATTAACCCAAATATCTCATTCTCACTGATATTTAGGCAGACGCCGTCAACAGCTCTTAGCCCTCCGAAATTCTTCGTCACATTTTTTAGCTCTAGCATAGGTTTGATTTCTCCATCAGTTACATTTTTAAGATGTGTCAAGTCTTGTTAGACTACACGACCCTCTAGCCCTGCTACAACGTAAATCCGCAGTTAAATCTTTCGCCACTGTTCGCAATGACGCCTATATTGGCCAGCTGTTCTCCTAACTTGAAATAGACTTCCGCGCTGAGGCGCATGGCTTCTGAGAAGCTCTTGGGACCTACTGGCACCTGACGGTACAATGACTGATGAGTGGGGTAGGATTCTCTCCTACGATTCAAGATGTAAGGCGTGGGTTCCAACCGACAGCATCTTTGCTATGCCCGAAGACTTTGAGCGCTTCCCCTTCCCAGACCCGTACGCTGGGGGTCGGACGTTCGCGATTGAAGAGATGAAGAAGATTGGAGAAGAAATGGCTTTAGCTGCTTTTATAAGAGATCCCTTCGCTCATGCATGGGGGATGTTCAAGATCACCAACTTCATAAGATGGCTCTATGAAAAACCAGACTTCATCGGACGAGTGATTGAACGCATAACGGACTTCAACGTAGAAATGATAAAACAGGGTGCTGACGCGAAGGTTGACCTTATCATCAGCGGAGGAGACTACTCTGAAAAGAGAGGCCCCTTAGTTCCAGTCAAGTTCTTCAAGGAAGTTGTCTTCTCAAATCTGCGAAGACAAGTTGAAGCCGCCCACAAAGCCGGACTCAAACGCATCAAACACAGCGACGGAAGCCTAAACTCAATTCTTCACGACCTAGCCAACACAGTTGACGGGCTGCACTCATTAGACCCTACCGCTGGCATGAATATCAAGGATGTAAAACTTCAATACGGTGACAAACTTGTTCTGATAGGGAACGTCGCCGTCGACAACCTCTGCAGAAAGACCAAAAAGAGATAATCGAAGAAACAAAAGAATGCCTACGCACAGCCGCACCCGGCGGAGGGTACATCCTCAGCTCAAGCAACACTTGGTACACTGATGCAAAACTGGAAAACTGTCTAGCAATGGTCAATGCAGACCGAAAACATGGGGCTTACCCAATAGACATCCCCTAGATAGATGGAAAACCATTCCAGAGTCACATTACGTCGTGACAACAACCTCAATAGAGTTTTCTTTCATTTTTCTGCAAGCGGCGTTCATCAATGGATGCGGAAGAATATGCCGGCAAATAAACAAGGCTGCTTAGGCTTGCTTGAGGTTGACAGACGACGCTTTGAACGTTTTCTCTCAATGCGGACAAAATATCACTTGCCATCAATTTAAAACACCTGATTTTGTCTCCTAGCAGAATTGAAATGGCCAAAGCTCTCGTGATCTTCAGATGACTGCGCTTATCGGAATAAAGCTTTTATTTTTTGAGAAGACCGATATGTAGCTTACTTGGCGAGCTTTCTGGAGGTATCGAGCAAGTGAGCTTTAACATAGAAGGTAGAAGGATAATCGATCTTACAGCTGAGCTAATCCCCAGGAAAACGGAGAGAAGACTTGAGATCAGACCGTTCATCTACAAGGAAGACAATACAATTATGCATGACATAGACACTATGAGTCATGTTGGCACTCATGTAGAAGGGCCATCTCACTACAGGAAGGAATGGAAGGATATCTCGCGGATCCCGGTAGAATCATTCATTGGAGAAGCAGTCTTTGCGAACCTAACGGATGTCAAGCCAAGTCAGGCAATTAGTCCAGATGACATTACCAGAACAGGAGTCGAGATAAAGAAAGGAGACATAGTTCTCATGCGTAGTCCTTATTCGGGAAAGAAATGCCCGTACATCGCTCCTGAGACGGCTCGCTGGCTTAGAGACAAGGGTATCAAGATGCTAGGTATAGACGAGACAGTCGAGTTGGAAGCGCCACAATCCATGGTATCTCATGACGTGTTGCTAGGCAACGATATTCCAATAATAGAGTTCATTGAAAATATGGAGAAAATTCAAAAGAAGCGGTTTATGCTGATCGCACTTCCGCTGAGAGTTGTCGGACTGGATTCTTCACCGATAAGAGCCATTGCGGTCGAGTAGGTTGTACCTTGGTTTGAATACGCAGTGTGTATTTGATTCTGTGCGTTCGTTCATGATCGAATGAAGTTTCGTCGAGTTCGCTGTCATTCGAATCATCGTCGGCATAGGATGTTTCTCGGGCTAGGTCTTGTGAATTCGACCTTGATTAAAGACCCTTCATTCTTGGCCTAGACAGGCTTCTGTATATGGCCGTATATGTTCTTTCAATATACTTTTCTTCTTGGCTGCAGCAAGCATGGCTAATGTAAAGGGTGCAATCGGAGGTCTGACCCTTGGAAAATCTTGTTCAGCGATCGGGACGCCCGTTTTGTCAGCTATTATCTGAGCTATAAGTCTTAAGCATCTTCGTCCTTGGCATATCCCCATGCCGCATCGTAGATGGTACTTGATTTGTTGGAGAGTTGTATAACCTTCGTCTATTGCTTTCAATATCTCGTCGCGAGTTACATCTTCACATCTGCATATGATTATAACATCGTCTTCGTGTCCTGCCGTTAACTCTTCCTCCTGAAGGATCTAACCGACGGGGCAACGTTCTTCCTCATGGCTAGCGATACGACATTCGTCAGATCCCTAGTCTTCCTAACGTCGACAACTCTGCCTTCGTCTATGGCCTTGCCTTCTCTATTCAAGACCTCGACGATCTCTCCAACCTTCGGAAGAGAAAGCATCTCGTATGGAAGCATTATCAAAGCTGTGTCTTCAGAATAATTCATGTTGAACACGAATATGGCGAGACCAGGGCATAACTCGATACACCGTCCACACCCTGCACACTTGTCCGGATCGAGTTCTGGTACACTCGTCAAGGACCTTTTCTTGATAGCGGTTTTTGGACACGCCCTTATGCATGGGTCGCAGGGAATCTCTTGAGCACATTCTATCATTGCAAACGCCTTTGGATGCGAAACGATTGACTCCTTCTTCATGTTCAAGGGCACCCCATTCTAAGCTGCATTATTTTCTCCTTCGCATTCTTTGCTCTAGTCCCAAAGGAGCTCTTTCTGATTGCGACAAGTTTCTTGCGTGCATTTTCAATTCTTTTGCTTGCCTTATCAGACTTCAATCCTAAGCTCATGGCTGCCGAGGCGCCTGCAATCTCTCCTTCCATCATGGCGCTGCTAGCTTCCTCTATGCCTGCAGCATCACCTGCCACGTACAGGTCTTTGATCGATGTCTCCATGTTTTCGTCGTATAAGGCGACATGGCCACCTAGTTCAGGCATAAATGTGCTCTCGCATCCTGCTTGGAGAAGAATCTCGGAAGAGGGACATAAACCTACGGCTAAGCAGATTAGATCGACATCGAGGTATTGCTCTGTTCCGGCTATCGGCTGCCAGTTTTCGTCAAGTTTAGTGACTATTGCTCCTTCAACTTGGTCTTCGCCAAGCGCCTTTTGTATCGAGTGGGATGTCAAGACTGGAATGCCCATTCTTCGGAGTTTAGCCGCGTGCACCTCGTAGCCGCCTACACTTGACGCGGCTTCCACGACCATTTTGACTTGGACTCCTGCTTGAAGCATTTGATAGGCCACGATCAAACCTACATTTCCGGAACCGACCATCAGCGCGCGACTCCCAGGTTTGATCCCGTAAACATTCATCATCGTCTGGACGCCTCCTGCACCTAGAACACCTGGAAGATCCCAATTTGGGAAAGCAAGCATATTCTCTGAGGCGCCGGTGGCAACTATCACTCTCTCCGCATGCAACTCGATAAATTTGCCATCGTCTTGAGCGATGCCGAGTATGTGCTTTTTGCCCGGAAAACATCCGACCACTCTTCCACCTAGTATTTGTCTTATTCGCCTACTTCTCAACTCGCCACCTAGCATCTTTGCGATGTCAACCCCTCTAATGCCAGCATAGAGTTCTTCATCGCCGAAGAACTTGTGGGTTTGTTTTATCAACTGACCCCCAAGAACCGGATTCTCGTCTACAACGGCAACGTCTCCACCGAGATGGGAGGCGCATATAGCGGATTTTAAACCTGCGGGTCCTGTTCCGACAACAGCAATCTCTACCTCCAAGTCTTCAGATTTGACCTCGTAATGACTTACGCCCTTCAATTCGCCGTGGTTATGTTGCCTCTCCACAACCATACCGGGTTTGGCCAGAGTGGTGCAGGTGCGAGTGTTAGGTATCCCGTTCACTTGCATGAGACAAGATGAGCAGTTGCCAATCATACAAAAGAGTCCGCGAGGTCTATGGTGAATAGTGCTATATCCTAGGGATTTGATTCCTGCTGCATAGAGGGCTGCGCCTACAGTTTCCCCTTCGTATGCTAGGATCTTTTGATCTTCGAAATTGAGGACGAAGGGCTCTTCTCTCTTGAATTCTAGTAATGGGTGAGTTTGAATTCGAAGATGTAAATCTAGCATTTAAGATCCCGCGAAAGATGAACCTATAGATCGCGCAGAACTGGTATAAGACTTTGGCGCAAGATCGTGAAGCCGCTAAGCGTTGTTAGGGTCGATGGGCTCATCGGTCAACCGCAACTTGAAGGCTGTGAACATTTTTCTCATTTGATGCACGAACAAGAACTCTATGCGTCAATCCTGAGAAACCATTGTGCTGCGATCGTATTGATACAACACAAGAGACAGCCAACATTTTATATACCTAGCTACGTGGAATAGAGCGAAACACTCTCTATAGAAAGCCAACTTGCAGCAGAATGGATGAGGATGATCGGTTCAATAGATGTTGCAGTCATAGGCGGAGGCGTTATCGGAAGCTCAATTGCCTACTATTTAGCAAAGGAAAATCTGAAGGTCTCTCTATTTGAGAGAGGAGAACTTGCATCTGGAGCATCTGGAGCAAATCAAGGAGCAGTTGTCGCTCAATTTTTTAAAGGCCGCCTTCTGGATTTGGTGACCGAAAGTAAGAAGATGTTTAGAAGTCTCGTCTATGAACTGGGATATGATTTTGAGGTCGATGTTGTCGGTTCTGTTATATGTTTGGATAGAGAGGATCAGTGGCCCGTTATTGAAGCGAATGCGCAAGAACTCCGCCAGAAAAACGTAAGTGTGAAGCTCATTAGCGGCAAAGAATTAAGAGAACTAGATCCAGATTTTGCAGAGGACATACCAGGAGCCTCAGTATGCGAAGATGACCTACTCCTAGACCCGATAAAGCTCGTCTACGGCTTCGCCTTAGCTGCTGAGAAACTGGGAGCGGAAGTAAACAAATTCACTGAAGTTAGGAAGATCAAGTTAGAAAATGGAGAAGTTAGATCCATACTTACGGACAGAGGCGAGATTAAGACAAATTTCATAGTAAATGCTGCTGGCGCGTGGTCTCCCATTGTTGGAGAAATGGTCGGATTGAAAATTCCAGTGAGGCCACGAAGGGGTCAGATCATTGTCACGGAACCTGTTCGGCTAGCTCGATTGCGAAACGTTCTAGATGCAGACTACTTGACCACTGCTTTCGATCTTGAGGCAGTTACGAAAGCTAAGGATCCAAGAATCAAGCTTGGTGTTGCAGCTTCTCTAACTCAACCTAGGAGTGGAAATTGGCTTCTGGGCAGTAGCAGAGATTCTCCAGGACTCGATGAAAGAACCACGGTTGAAACTCTGAGATATATAGCGAGACGCGCCATCAGATTCATTCCTAAACTTGAAAACGTGAATATAATAAGGACGTTCGCTGGCCTGAGACCTTTATCAGACGACGGGAAGCATATTGTCGGCAAAGTGGAAGGGATCGAAGGACTAGTGCTCGCGACTGCCCATCACGGAGAGGGAATTGT
>Ga0129297_10000270_pt1 | contig 25117 bp, 25 predicted proteins | sample I18A1metaG_FD_94708 | JGI IMG/M metagenome (GOLD analysis project Ga0129297, IMG submission 94708) | Lake sediment bacterial and archeal communities from Gulf of Boni, Indonesia to study Microbial Dark Matter (Phase II) - ​I18A1 metaG | ecosystem: Environmental > Aquatic > Freshwater > Lake >... | reverse complement strand
TTCTCGATCGCCAGGCACGGCTCCGCCACTCCCGGCGAGTAGGCCAGGGACAGGTCACGCGCCGTCTGGCACGGCTTGGTCGGGATTACCTCTATCTTCCCCTTCCGTCCCATGGCGTGGTATGTCAGGGCGTCGATCTTCTTGGTCATATGTGTGTGTCCTTTCCATCATTTTAGCTTTGATAAAATCAGGCTCCACGAGAGCAGATTAATCTGGCCGCGAAGGCCTGCCTGATGACAGTCTTGCCACCATAGACACATCATTCAAGCATGTCAAGTTTATTAACAGTAAAATATTCTCCGTGTTCACCCGGACAGAGATACCGTTTCTTTTTCTCATTTCGTTGTAATTGGCGGCTGCATGGACAATAATGTAGTCGTGCAGTGACTGTTCAGTATCTGCTGGTGTTGTATAATCAAACGGCATTACTTCCACATCATCACCATGAGTGCGTGAATGCTCAGGTCAGCCCGAAATTCGAAAGGCAATCCATGACAGCACACAACAACGGCCTCTGCCTGGCACTGGATATAGGCGGCACAAATGTCCGTCTGGGACTGGTTACGAGGAACGGTTCGATCGTGGCACGGCGGCGCATCCCCTGCATCATAGGCACCGGCATCGAACCGTTTCTCGCTTCGCTCAGGATGGAGATCGATGGTCTGCGGCGGGAGGCCGGGGAACGCGGGGAGGTACTGCTGGCCCTGGGAGGCGGAGTTCCCGGGCTTATCGACAGCCGGGGGGTGATCCTGTCATCGGTGAACCTGCAACCCATGGAAAACTGCAACCTGCGGAGTTCTCTGGAGGATGTCAGCGCTCTCCCCGTCACGCTCCTGAACGACGCCAATGCCGCCGCCCTGGCGGAAGCGAGTTACGGTGCCGGCAGGCCGTTCGCTTCTCTGCTCCACTTTACCCTGGGAACAGGCGTGGGGAGCGGTCTCATCCTGAACGGGAAGCTCTGGACGGGAATCGATGGCGTTGCCGCCGAATACGGACACGCCACGGTGGAACCACGAGGTCTCCCGTGTCCCTGCGGCAACAGGGGGTGTCTGGAGCAGTACGCCTCTGCCACGGCCCTTGCCCGGATGGCACGGGAAGGGATACGGAGCGGGGCGAAGACCTCCCTCAGCAGCGGTACCGGAAGGCTCCCCGATGCGGAAGAGCTGGCGAGGGCGGCGAGGAACGGCGACCGCCTTGCCCTCTCCTGCTTTGCCGTTGCCGGACGCTACCTGGGGATAGCCTCGGCAACGGCTGTCAACCTGCTGAACCTGGAGGCGATTGTCATCGGCGGGGGTGTGGCACAAAGCTTCGCGCTCCTGGCACCACATGTCGTTGAAGAGATCGGTCGACGGGCATTCAGGGTCACCGCGGAACGGGTGCAGGTCCTGAAGGGAGAACTGGGGGACGATGCGGGTCTGCTGGGTGCTGCCGCGGCAGCCTGGCAGATGGTTGAAAAACCCTGAACGCACCAGAGGGGGAGAAGAAGAGGGCCCAACGAAGCTACAACTCCTTCAGGAGGAGCTGATCGAGGGGCTTGCGCCCGGTCAGTTCGCCGGCCGGGCCGGCCGGATGTCCGATGGCTAGCACCGCCATGAGTTCCATGACATCGGCAACACCAAGCCTCGCCCTCACCTCGTCGGCACTCTTGAGGATCTCACCAAGCCAGACGGCACCCAGCCCCAGGCCGTGGGCGGCAAGGAGCATATTCTGGATGCATGCGCCGATCCCCTGGTGATCCTTGACCTCGTTGTAGATCGCTTGCCGGTCGATGAAAACGGCTATGAGAAGCGGTGCCGAACTGACGATCCGCCGGTACCGCGTCAGCTCGGCGAGGTCGTCCTTCACCTCCCGCGAACGTATGACGACGAACCGCCATGGCTGGTTATTGAGTCCCGACGGGGCACGGGAGCCCGCAACGAGAATCTGGTGCAGGTCACCAGCCGACACCGGCTCATCGCGGTAGCTCCGCACGCTCCGGCGACTGAAAATACCTTCGAGAAGTTCCATGGTCCCCCCTGTTGACCCCTGTCATGCCTGGTCGCGCAGAGCCCGTGCATGGCGCATTCTCTTCAGCCTGATCCGTGCCGGGATGCGCCGGCGCCAGGCGTGGATGAAATGTCCGCACCAGACCAGGAAGATGATGCCGGCCAGGGCGGCAAGCAGGTAATGCTCGTACCGCTTTGCGTCGGCTCCGACGAAAATCTCGGCACTGGTGCCGAAGAGATAGCCGGCGAGGGTGAACACCACCGCCCAACTGGCGGCACTGGCGAGATTGAGCAGCAGAAAGCGGAGCGACGGGAACGGGGTCATGCCGAGGATAATGGGGAGCACGATACGGAAACCATAGGTGTAGCGGGAGGTAAAGGCCACCAGGTTGCCGTAGCGCTCGATCAGGCGCAGCCCCTTGCGGAGCTTGCGCACCAGGGCATGGGAATGACTGAGAAGGAATCTGCCCTTCAGCCTGCCGAGATAGAAATAAAACTGGTCGCCGCAGAACGCCCCGGCAAAGGACGTGGCAATCACACCAGGGACGGTGAAATATCCCTGGTAGGCGAGAAAACCGGCCAGGATCAAGCCGGCCTCCCCTTCGAGAAAGGTCCAGACAAACAGCACCCAATAGCCGTGATCTGTCAGATAATCCCTGAGAAACGCCTGCACCCGTTACCTCCTGAGCGGAGTAAATCTTAGTCGCCGCCAGATGAGAAAGCAATAAAAAAACCCGGCAACTGCTTGCCGGGTTTTTTTGTCAGATCCGAAGAACGAGGTTACTTGGCAGCGAGAGCCTTCTCGTACCCCATATTGAACGCTTTCTTGTTCAGCTCGAGGAATGCCTCGGGAACGCTGGAGAGAACCGCCTTCTCGGCGTTCTCCTTGGAGATCTGCCCGGTGAGGGCAACCATGGCGCCGAGGGCAACGATGTTGGCGACGATTTCACGGCCGACTTCGTTCTTGGCGGTGTTGATGATGTTGAAGCCGACCTTCTTGAAGTTCCCTTCCGGGAGCTTGGTGACCAGGTCGGAGTCGTACAGCAGGACGCCGTCATCCTTGAGGTCGTCGCTGTACTTGTTGCAGGCTTCCTGGGTCATCGCCAGCAGTGCGTCGCAACGGGTGACCTTCGGGTAGTCGATGGGGCCGTCAGAGATGATGACTTCCGACTTGGATGCGCCACCACGGGCTTCGGGACCGTAGCTTTGGGACTGAACAGCCTCTTTTCCCTCATAGATGGAAGCGGCCTTAGCCATGATAATCCCGGCGGTGATCAAGCCCTGTCCGCCCGCGCCGGAAAATCTGAGTTCATAACGTGACATCTTTATCGCTCCTTTTCCTTGTGTGATTACTTGGCGGCCTGGGCGCGCTCGATGACCTGGGCATACTGTTCGGTATACTCGGGTTTCTCTTCCTTGTGCAGCACACCGGTGAGGACCTTGCCCTGGAGTTGCTCGGGGCTCATCTTCTCGGCGGCCTTCACCGGCACGGCGATATCCTTCAGGTGGTTCATCATCTCGACAACGGACTTGAACTTGTTGCGGCGGCCATAGGTGGTCGGGCAATCGTCGAGGATCTCCACCACGGAGAAGCCCTTGTGCTGGATCGCCTCGGTGATCAGCTTGTCGATCTGGTTGGCATGGAAGGCAGTACCGCGGGCAACGAAGGTAGCACCGGCGCCGATAGCCAGCTTGGCGATATCGAATGCGGGGTCCGGGTTGCCGTAGGGGGTCGTGGAAGCCTTGGCGCCGGTCGGGGTGGCCGGAGAGAACTGGCCACCGGTCATGCCGTAGATCTTGTTGTTGAGGATGATGTAGGTCATGTTGATGTTGCGGCGGCAGGCATGGATGAAGTGGTTGCCACCGATGGCGGTACCGTCGCCGTCACCGCCGACGAGGATGACGTTCATCTCCGGCCGGGCCATCTTCACACCGGTTGCGAAAGCGGCGGCGCGGCCGTGGGCGGTGTGGAGGGTGCAGCAGTCCATGTAGCCGGGGAGACGGGATGCGCAACCGATACCGGAAACGATCGCGGTCTCCTCTTTCTTCAGGCCGCAGGCGTCAATGGCGCGGATCAGGCCCTTCATGACAATCCCGTGGCCGCAGCCGGGGCACCAGATGTGCGGCAGCTTGCCGGGACGGATATACTTATCGTAATCGAATGACATGTTACTTGACCTCCTTCATCTTGTCGATGATCTGACCCGGATTGATCGGTTCACCGTCAACGCGGAAAATGCCGAGTACCGGAGCGTTTCCTTCTACAGCGGCCTTGACGACGCCGTGGCTCATACCGAGGTTCATTTCGGGGGTGATGAACCCCTTGGCCTTCTTGGAGAGTTCGAGGAGGCGGGCCTCCGGGAACGGCCAGAAGGTGATCAGGCGGAAGAGGCCGGCCTTGATCCCCTGCTTGCGGGCTTCGTCAACGGCAAAGCGGGCGGAGCGGGAGGTGGAGCCGAAGGCAACGACGATGATATCGGCGTCATCACAGAGATACTCTTCCCACTTCATGATGTCGGCAGCGTTCCCTTCGACCTTGCGCACCTGGCGCTCTTCCTCGGCTTGCACGTACTCTGCCTTGGTGGTCGGGAAACCGTCGGGAAGCTTGTTGAGGCCCGTTACGTGGAACTTGTAACCGGAACCGAAGGCTGCCAGCGGCGGAACATCGCCGAAGGAAGTATCGTAGGGCTTGTACTTGGAAGGCTCGACAGTCGGGGCCGTGCGGTCAATTACTTCGATCTCGCCCGGCTCGGCAAAGACGATCCGCTCACGCATGTGGGCGACGATCTCGTCCGGCATGATCATGACCGGGGTGCGGTATTTCTCGGCGAGGTTGAAGGCGCGGATGGTCTCCTCGTAGAGCTCCTGAACAGACGCGGGGACCAGGCAGATGGCCGGGTGGTCACCGTGGGTACCCCATTTGGCACTCATGATGTCCGACTGGGACGGGCCGGTCGGCATACCGGTGGAGGGGCCGCCGCGCATGACGTTGACGATGACGCAGGGGACTTCGGCAATACAGGCGTACCCGATCAGCTCCTGCTTGAGGGAGAGGCCTGGACCGGACGTGGAGGTCAGTGCCTTGGAACCGGCCAGCGAACCACCGATGAGAGCAGCCATGGCGCCGATCTCGTCCTCCATCTGGATGAACTTGCCGCCAACCTTGGGCAGCTCGACAGACATGACTTCTGCGACCTCGGTAGAAGGTGTAATCGGGTAACCGGCGAAAAACTTGCAACCGGCGTAGAGTGCGCCTTGGGCTGCGGCCTCGTTACCCTGAAGAAAAGCTACTTTCTTTGCCACGGGAATTACCTCCTGATTGAATGTTAAGGTGTAACTTTGATAGCGAAATCGGGGCAGCGGAGTTCGCACTGCATGCATTTGATGCAGGCTTCAAGATTCTTTACCGATGCAACGAAGCCCTTCATTTCAAGTACCTTGGTCGGGCAGAATTCCACGCAGATGTGGCAGCCCTTGCAGTACTTCTCGATAATCTCGATCGTCGGAAGCTTTTTTTCCATCTAAATTCACCCCTTTTGTAAATAGTGATACAACTGGCAGAATTTCGTATACATAACACACAGATTTTGTGAAATCAATACGAGATGAGCCTACCGCCGGTTAAATATTCTCATTACCAATTTCTAGTGATCCACCGTGAAAAAAACAAAAGAAGGGCTGATGCCCTTCTTTTGTTTGCACGGCAACCTAAAGAAGGATCCTAGAGTTCCATCTTGTCCATGGCGGCAACCAGATCCTTCACGGCGGCGACCGACTTGTCCATCATGGCCTGCTCTTCGGCATCCAGGTTGAACTCAAGAATCTGCTCGACGCCGTTGGCACCCAGAACGCAGGGGACGCCGACGTAGAGGCCTTTCACGCCGAACTCACCGTTCAGGTAAGCACAGGTGGGGAGAACGCGCTTCTGGTCCTTCAGGATCGACTCGGCCATGGCGATGGCGGAAGAAGCCGGGCTGTAGAAGGCGGAACCGGTCTTGAGCAGGGCAACGACTTCGCCGCCGGCACCACGGGTACGCTTGACCATGGCTTCCATGACTTCCTTGGCCTTGGCCTTGTCCTTGTATTTACGCTCCAGGAGTTCCATGACCGGGATGCCGTTGACGCTGGCATAACGGACGAGGGGTACCATGTCGTCGCCGTGGCCGCCCAGGGTCATGGCATTGACGTCCTTCACGGATACGCCCAGTTCCCAGGCGATGAAGGTAATGAAACGGGCGGAGTCGAGGACGCCGGCCTGACCGATAACCCTGCTGTGGGGGAAACCGGTGATCTTCTGGCAGAGGGTCACCATGGCGTCGAGGGGGTTGGAGATGACGATGACGTAAGAGTTGGGAGCGTACTGCTTGATCCCCTCGGCAACGGACTTCATGATCTTGGCGTTGGTTGCAATGAGGTCATCGCGGCTCATGCCCGGCTTACGGGGGAGACCGGCGGTGACGATGACCACGTCGGCACCTGCGATGTCCTCGTAGCTGTTGGTCCCTTTGAGGCAGCAGTCGAAACGGTCAACGGACCCGACTTCGGAGATGTCGAGCATTTTCCCCTGGGGGAGACCTTCAACGATGTCGAACATCACCACATCGCCCAGTTCGCGCAGCGCTGCAAGCTGAGCAAGTACTCCGCCAATCTGTCCACCACCGATGAGAGCAATCTTTTTACGTGCCATTCTGACTTCCTCCTTGAATTGGGTTGTAGTTTTACTGCACTTGCATTGACTTGCTATCAGATCGAATCGATTATTGCATTCAGGGTCGCACTGGGACGCATTGCCTTTTCAGTTTTGACCGGATCCGGCATAAAGTACCCGCCGATATCCTGGGGTTTCCCCTGGGCGCCGATCAACTCTTCGTTGATCTTTGCCTCTTGATCGTGAAGCTGCTGGGCTACTTTGGCAAAACGGGCCGCAAGATCCTTGTCCTTGGTCTGTGCTGCCAGGGCCTCGGCCCAGTACATGGCAAGGTAGAAGTGGCTCCCCCTGTTGTCTATCTGACCAACCTTGCGGGCCGGGTTCTTGTTTTGATCCAGGAACTTGGTATTGGCCTGGTCGAGGGTATCTGCCAGGAGCTGGGCCTTTTCATTCTTGAAGGAGGCGGCCAGATGCTCCAGAGATACGGCAAGGGCCAGGAACTCGCCGAGCGAATCCCAGCGCAGGTAGCCTTCCTGAACGAACTGCTGGACATGTTTGGGTGCGGAGCCGCCTGCGCCGGTCTCGAACAGACCGCCGCCGGCCAGAAGAGGTACTATGGAGAGCATCTTGGCGCTGGTGCCAAGCTCCAGGATCGGGAACAAGTCAGTCAGGTAGTCCCTCAGGGCGTTTCCGGTTACGGTAATGGTGTCCTGGCCTGCTTTTGCCCTCTCGCAGGTGAACTGCATCGCGTCAACCGGGGCCATGATGCGGATGTCCAGGCCGTTCGTATCGTGATCCTTCAGATACTTGTTCACCTTCTCGATCATCTGGGCATCATGAGCTCTGTTCTTGTCCAGCCAGAACACGGCCGGAGCACCGGTTGCCCGCGCCCTGCGAACTGCAAGCTTGACCCAGTCCTGGATCGGCAGGTCTTTGGCCTGGCAACCGCGCCAGATGTCCCCTTCCTCAACGGTGTGCTGCATCAGCACTGCGCCGGACTCGTCAAGAACGCGGACGGTGCCGTTTGCCGTCATCTTGAAGGTCTTGTCGTGTGAGCCGTACTCCTCTGCCTTCTGTGCCATGAGACCGACGTTGGAGGTGGAACCCATGGTGGTAGGATCGAACTGGCCGTGCTTCTTGCAGAAATCGACACAGACCTGATACCACCTTGAATAGCATCTATCGGGAACCACACACTTCACATCATGCAGCTTGCCGTCCGGACCCCACATCCCGCCGGAGTCACGGATAACAACCGGCATGGATGCATCGATAATGATGTCGTTGCTGGCATGGAGGTTGGTAATCCCCTTGTCCGAATCAACCATGGCCAGAGGCGGTCTCTTCTTGTAGGTCTCCTGGATATCGGCTTCGATTTCTGCCTTCTTGGCTGCAGGCAGCTTCTCAAGTTTCAGGTACAGGTCGCCCAGACCGAGATCAGGGTTGACGCCCAACTCCTTGAACGTGGCTGCATGCTTTTCGAATACGTCCTTAAAGTAGACGGAGACGAAATGGCCGAACATGATGGGATCGGAAATCTTCATCATGGTGGCCTTGAGGTGCACCGAAAACAGGATACCCTTTGCCTTGGCGTCTTCGATCTGCTCCTCGATGAATTTGCGCAGGGCTTTGACACTCATGAACGTGCCGTCAAAGATTTCACCGGCCTGGAGGGGGAGTTTCTCTTTAAGAACCGTGACGTTCCCGGCCTGATCGACGAACTCGATCTTCACATTACCAGCCTTCTGCATCGTTACGGACTTCTCGTTTTCGTAAAAATCGCAGCAATCCATCCACGAGACATGGGTCTTGGAGTCAGGGGACCAGGCACCCATCTTGTGCGGGTGCTTCTTGGCGTATTCCTTTACTGCCTTGGCCGATCTTCTGTCGGAGTTACCTTCCCTCAGTACAGGGTTTACGGCGCTGCCCAGACATTTGGCATAGCGGGCATGGAGCTCTTTCTCAGCATCGGTTTTCGGCTCCTCGGGGTAATCAGGAAGCTTGTAACCCTTCTCCTGAAGCTCCTTGATGGCTGCTTTCAGCTGGGGGATGGATGCGCTGACATTTGGCAGCTTGATAATGTTAGCTTCAGGCTTCTGGGTGAGTTCACCCAGTTCAGCTAGGTAATCCGGCATCCGCTGACTCTCGGTCAGGTAATCGGGAAAGTTTGCGATAATCCTGCCGGCAACGGAAATGTCTTTGGTTTCAACGACAACGCCAGCCGCCTTCGTGAATGCATTGACAATCGGCAGTAAAGAGTATGTTGCCAGTGCGGGTGCTTCATCGATTTTCGACCAGATAATCTTTGCTGTTTGTGTTGACATGTTCTCTCCTTGATTTTATTGCCCGATCGCCTGTGGCTATAGAAAGGTTTGCAGCGGTACTACCGGAAGCAACACAGATTTCATTATTACTAAAATAAAATTTATTTAATTTAATAGTAATAGAAAATTTTGTATACAGTATACAAATAGGTATATGGTGTCAAGGAAAAATCAGGCGGGAAAAGGGGTGGAAAGGCGCTTCATCAGAGGGGAAAAAGAATTCTACCTGAACGGTCTTTCCGATGAGAAACGGCGAGCTTCGTTGATGTCGTTCCGGTCGATGTTGCGGGGGATTTTCAGCTGCTGGCCGGGCCAGAGAACCTTGGGGTCGCGGATCTGGTCCCGGTTTGCCCGGTAGAGGAGCGGCCAGAGGGAAGGATCACCGTATACCTCCGCCTGGGCCGCTATCTGGGGGAGGGTTTCACCGCGTTTTACCGTGTGGCGCGTCGGCAGGACCTGCGTCTTTTCATACCTGGCCCGTTCGGCCCTGCGACGGGCCTCGGCCTGCTCCGCCTTCAGCTCTTCAGCCCGCCGGGCGGCCGCAGCCGCCTCCGCCTCGGCACGCTCAAGCTCCTGCTTCCGTTTCAGCTCCAACTCAAGTTCTTCCCGAGCCTTCCGCTCCGCTTCCCTGCGGGCAATCTCCTCACGACGTTTGACCTCATCCGCGTAAGCCGCTTCCAGAACCCTGGCCTTGGTGACAGCAAAACCGTAGTACTGGTCGGCGGCAGGGACATCGCCTTTCAGGTACAGCTCTTCCCCCTGGTCGAAGGTGAAGACAAGGTCACGGAACTGGGCCGGGAAAAGCTCCTGTACCCCTTCTTCACGGACCCTCTCCACCAGGAGGTGGGTATCATCCCTCAGGAGGGAGGTGGCGGGAGCGCACCCGGAAAGGAGCGCACTCCCGACAAGAGAGAGTAATGCCAATCGTACGAGAACGGACAAAAGTCCCCCCCTACTTGGCAGTCGTTCTGATACCCAGCTCCCTGAGCTGCTTCTCGTCCACGTTCGATGGTGCCTCGGACATGAGACAGGTACCTTTCTGGGTCTTGGGGAAGGCGATGACGTCACGGATGGAGTCGCTGCCGGTGAGGAGCATCACGAGACGGTCAAGGCCGAAGGCGATGCCGCCGTGGGGAGGGGTACCGTACTCGAGGGCATCGAGGAGGAAGCCGAACTTGGCCCGTTTGTCCTCCTCCGAGTGGCCGAGCATCTTGAACATCAGGGACTGGATGACCTCCTGGTGGATCCTGATGGAACCGCCGCCGATCTCGTTGCCGTTCAGCACCAGGTCGTAGGCCTTGGCGCGGCAGCGCCCCGGGTCCGACTCCACGAACTCAACGTCCTCGTCCATCGGAGCGGTGAAGGGGTGGTGGACCGCCGCCCAGCGCTTCTCCTCCTCGTCCCACTCCAGGAGGGGGAAGTCGGTGATCCAGACGAATACGAACGTGTCCTTGTCCGCCAGCCCGAGGAGACGGGCCAGATGGTTGCGGAGCTTGCCGAGGGAGTCGTTGACCACCTTGGGCTTGTCGGCCACGAAGAGCAGGAGGTCGCCATCCTCGGCGCCGAACTCCCTGTTCATGGCGGCAATCTCTTCGGGGGTGAAGAACTTGGCGATGGGGGAGTGCCATTCACCGTTCTCGATCTTCACGTAGGCAAGCCCCTTGGCGCCGTATATCTTGGCGAACTCGGTGAGGTCGTCGATCTCCTTGCGGGAGAAGCCGGCACACTTCTTGGCGTTAAGTCCCTTGATGATGCCGCCGCCAGCAGCCACGTCGGCGAACACCTTGAATCCCGAACCCTTGACCAGTTCGGTCAGCTCGACGAGCTCCAGGCCGAAACGGAGATCCGGGTTATCGACCCCGAAGCGGCGGATCGCCTCCTGGTAGGTCATCCGCGGGATCGGCAGCTGGACATCGACCCCCTTGGCCTCCCGGAAGATGGTGGCGATCAGCCCCTCCATCATGGTGATGATATCCTCCCGGTCGATGAAGGACATCTCGCAGTCGATCTGGGTGAACTCGGGCTGGCGGTCGGCACGCAGGTCCTCGTCGCGGAAGCAGCGGACAACCTGGAAGTACCGGTCGTAACCGGAGATCATAAGGATCTGCTTGAAGATCTGGGGCGACTGGGGGAGTGCGTAGAACTGGCCACGGTTGATACGGGAAGGGACGAGAAAATCCCTGGCCCCTTCCGGGGTCGACTTGGTGAGGAACGGGGTCTCTATCTCCAGAAAGCCGTTGTCGCTCAGGTAACGACGGGTTGTCTGGGCAACCTTGGAGCGGAGGATCATGTTATCCTGGAGCTGGGTCCGGCGCAGGTCGAGGTAACGGTACTTGAGACGGAGGTTCTCCGACACTTCGACGTAATCGTCGAGGGTGAACGGCAGAGTCTTGGAGGGGTTGAGCACCTTGCACTCTTCGACCAGCACTTCAACTTCTCCGGTCTTGAGGCTCGGATTGACGGTCCCTTCGGGACGGGGGATGACCTTCCCCTTCACCGCCACGACGAACTCGCTCCGGATGGCCTCGGCCTTGGCATGGGTTTCCACGCTTCTGGCCGGGTCGAACACGACCTGGGCAATCCCCTCCCGGTCGCGCAGGTCGACAAAGATCAGTCCGCCATGGTCACGGCGGCGGTGAGCCCACCCCATCAGCACCACCTCGGCACCGACATCGGCAGCAGTGATGCCACCGCAGTAGTGGCTCCGCTTCCAGTCGCCAAGAAACTCTATCATGAACAACCTCCTGAAAAAGGGGATGAATTCGACAAAATAGCGGTTAAATATACCCGAAAGCACCCCGTGGTTCAAGAACTAACAGGATTGGGACGCAAATTCCTTCACTCTTCCCCATCGCGTGCTGCAGCTGGACCGTTGGCACCACCGTGTTACACTAGGAGTACGGGCTCGTGACATAACCCGACGGTCGCCGGTCGCGACCGCCACGCAGCACCGGACCTGCAGCGGGGGCTTCCCATGTCACATCATGCACCCAAAACCGGTTACCGGCACCTTGTGGACCGGCTCAACAGATTCCCCCAGGGTGCCTACCCGTCCCCCCTCCTCGACAACATCCTCGCCATCCTCTTCGATCCCCGGGAAGCAGAGCTCGTCTCCCGGCTCCCCCTCATGCCGTTCACCGCCAAGCGGGCTGCAACTGCCTGGAGCATGGGGGAAGACCGGGCGCGGAAGATCCTCGACGACCTTGCCTCGCGGGCGCTTCTCCTCGACCTGACCTACGACGGCGAGACCACCTACCTGCTCCCACCCCCCATGGCGGGATTCTTCGAGTTCGCCCTCATGCGGGTCCGTCCCGACATAGATCAGCAGGCTTTGAGCGAACTGTTCTACCAGTACATGAATGTAGAAGAGGATTTCATCCGCGACCTGTTCACCAGGGGAGAGACCAGGATCGGGCGTGTCTTTGTCCACGAACCAGCCCTGTCGCCCGAAAACTCCTCCCAGGTGCTCGATTACGAACGGGCGAGCGAGGTCATCCGCAGCTCCCGGCATATCGGCGTAAGCCTCTGCTACTGCCGGCACAAGATGTCCCACGTCGGGAGAGCGTGCACGGCCCCGCAGGAGATCTGCATGAGCCTCAACCTCGTGGCCGAACCGCTGATACGTCACGGCCACGCCCGGCGTGTCGACGCCAGAGAGGCGCTGGACCTCCTCCAGCAGGCCTACGATCATCAGCTGGTCCAGTTCGGTGACAACGTGCGGGAAGGGGTCAACTTCATCTGCCACTGCTGCGGCTGCTGCTGCGATGCCCTGCTGGCGGCGCGGCGGTTCGCCCCCCTCCACCCGATCCACACCACGGGCTTTGCGCCGGTCCCCTCCCCCGACCGGTGCAGAGGGTGCGGCAGATGCGCCGCCGTCTGCCCGATGGAGGCGATCACCCTGGATGAAGCGGCACACAGCTCCCCGCACGGGAGGAAGATTGACCGTATCGACATGGATCGCTGCCTGGGGTGCGGCCTCTGCGTCCGGGCTTGCCGTTTTGGCGCCGTCGGCCTCGAACCGCGCCGGACCAGGGTCCTTACCCCGGTCAGCACCGCCCACCGGGTGGTGCTCATGGCCATCGAGCGGAACTGCCTGCAGAACCTGATCTTCGACAACCAGGCACACACGAGTCACCGGGCCATGGCGGCGATCCTCGGTGTCATCCTCAGGCTCCCCCCCGTCAAGCAGCTCCTGGCACGCAGACAGATGGACTCCCGCTACCTGGACAAGCTGCTCTCGCTGGTGCACCTCCCCCCGGGTCTCCGCTGACCCGGCCCCCTCCCCCCGGCATCAGGCGTCAAGTGCTGCCCGTCCGCATTGCGGCACCCTTTCCGGGAAGCGGCCGATACAAAAAAGGCCGCACTCCCCTCGGGGAACGCGGCCGTGGCAGGGCTGAGCAGGCGGTCAGCACTTCAACGCGCCGACCAGCTCCCCGATCTCCTTCACCCCTTTTTCCACCAGCCAGCTCTCCATCCCCGCGGCAATCTCCTCGGCAGCGGCAGGGTTGAGGAAGTTGGCCGTCCCCACCTGCACCGCGGTGGCACCGGCAAGGATGAACTCGAGGGCGTCGGTGGCGCTCATGATGCCGCCGATGCCGATCAACGGCACCTTGACGGCCCGGGAGACCTGCCAGACCATACGCAGGGCCACCGGCTTGATGGCAGGTCCGGAGAGGCCGCCGGTGATGTTTGCCAGAACCGGCCGCCGGGAGTTGATGTCAATGGCCATGCCGGTCAGCGTGTTTATCAGGGAGAGCGCCTCGGCCCCGGCATCGACGCACGCCCTGGCCATGGCGACCACGTCGGTGACATTGGGGGAGAGCTTGACGATGAGGGGCTTGGATGTCGACTTGCGGACCAGCCCCACGACCTGGGCGGCTGCGGCCGGGTCGGTGCCGAAGACGATCCCCCCCTGCTTGACGTTGGGGCAGGAGATGTTCACCTCGACCCCGGATACTTCCGCCAGATCGTCGATCCTGGCAGCAAGCTCGCCGTACTCTTCCAGGGAGTTGCCGTACAGATTGACGATCACCGGGGTATCGACGGTGCGCAGGAACGGCAGCTTGGTGGTGATGAAGGCGTCGATCCCCACGTTCTGCAGGCCGATGGCATTGAGCATGCCGCCGGGGGTCTCGACGATGCGCGGCGTGTTGTTCCCCGCCTTGGGACGCAGCGACAGCCCCTTGGTGATGATGGCGCCGATGGACTCAAGATCCATGTAATCGGCAAACTCCCGGCCGTAGCCGAAGGTGCCGGAAGCGGTCATTACCGGGTTGCGCATCTTGATTCCGGCTATCTCTACGGACATGTTTGGTTTGGTCATAGCACACTCCATCTGGACGATGTCGGTTTCACTCTCTGCTTCCCGCTCCCGGTTCCCCTACTCCCACGAAAGGTCCGTGGACTCGAACACCGGGCCATCCTTGCAGACGCAGCGGTAGTCGGGGGTCTCGGCCGAATGGTTGACCCCCTTCACGACGCACCCCAGGCACGCCCCCATGCCGCACGCCATGTACGCCTCCAGGGAGACCTGGCATTCGACCTGCATCTCCTCGGCAATCCCGGCAACGGCCCGGAGCATGGGAAAGGGGCCGCAGGCAAAGAGGCGCTTGGGAGTGCGGCTGGCGGCCAGGTACTTGAGCATGACCTGGGTGACGAGCCCCCGGTCTCCCAGGGTGCCGTCATCGGTCGCCACGTAGGTCTCGACCCCCAGGCGCTCGAACTCCGTGATGCAGAGCACGTCCTCCTTGCTCCTCCCTCCGGCGAAGAGGCGCACCCGGTGGGTTTTGACCAGCTCCTTGGCCAGCAGGTAGAGGGGGGCCAGGCCGACACCGCCGCCGACGAGGATCTTCTCCTCGTCCTCTGCCCCATGGTCGAAGCCTTTCCCCAGGGGGGCGATGATGTCCAGGGAGTCTCCCTGGTGCATGTCGGCGAGCATGCCGGTACCGTGGCCGACGACCTTGTAGAGGATCTCCAGGAAGGTCTGCGTTCCCGAATCTGTGTAGGGGGTGACGAACACACCCATGTCGTAGATGCCGAAGGGACGGCGCAGGAGCGGATCGATCGCCCTGCTCACCTTGACCATGACGAACTGGCCGGCCGCAGCCTCCAGCACGGCCGGGGGAGCGGTCATGCGCATCCGGTAGTAACCGGGTGAAACCTCTATGTTGGACAGAACCTGGGATTGAAACTGCATGGAGAGCGCCCCCCCTTTGTACCGATTTATCGAGTGAACAGAGATTTTAAGAGCTGGATTTATAGCAGACTGTTTACACAAAAGCAACGGACCGTCACCTACTCCCCGGCAAAGACGTACTCCATCATCAGGGCATCCTCGCCATCCTTGTAGTAGCGCTTGCGCCGGCCGGTTTCCAGAAACCCCATCCCCCGGTAGAGGGAGATGGCGGCAACGTTGGAGACCCTCACCTCCAGGGAGACGAAGGAGGCCCCCCTGGCCCGGCAGTCATCCAGCACCCGCTGCACGAGGAGACGTCCGATCCCCTTCCCCCGGCACGAAGGGTCCACGGCGACGTCCATGACATGCCCCTCGTCGAGGAGCAGCATGGGACAGATGAAGCCGACGAGGCGGCCGGAGGGGTCGAATGCGGAGTAGGGGAAGGCATGGGGGGAGTTCAGTTCGTCCAGGAAGTGCTGCCGCAGCCAGGGGGAGGGGAACGAGGAACGCTCGATCGCCAGAACCTGGTCCAGATCCTCCTCGGCCATGGGGCATATGGTTATTTCGTTCGTCATTTCAGGCATATGGCCGGCATCATAAGCGATGGACACCGGCTTGTAAATACCTTTGTACCGGCCGGAAAGGTTTGACTTTCCCGGGCTGATAGCATATATTTTTGTGTCCATTTCAGAGGAGGAACTGTTTTGAGTAATGAGCGCATGACCTACAAGGAGTCGGGGGTCGACATCGACGCCGGCAACACCTTTGTCAAGATGATCAAACCCCTGGTAAAGGCGACGTCCCGCCCCGAGGTAATGGCAGATATCGGCGGCTTCGGCGGGCTGTTCTCCCTCAATGCCAGCAAATACAAGAACCCCGTGCTCGTCTCCGGCACGGACGGCGTCGGGACCAAGCTGAAACTGGCCTTCCTGGCGGACCGTCATGACACCGTCGGCATCGACCTGGTGGCCATGTGCGTGAACGACATCGTCGTCCAGGGGGCCGAACCACTCTTCTTCCTTGACTACCTTGCCACCGGCAAGCTCGACCCGGCAAAGGCCGCGGACATCGTCAAGGGGATCTCCGCCGGCTGCGTCCAGGCCGGCTGCGCCCTCATCGGCGGCGAAACCGCCGAGATGCCCGGCTTCTACGCCGACGGCGAGTACGACATCGCCGGTTTCACCGTGGGCGTTGTCGACCGCGACAACCTGATCGACGGCTCCTCCATCACCGTGGGAGACAAGCTCATCGGCCTGGCATCCTCCGGCCTCCACTCCAACGGCTACTCCCTGGCACGCAAGGTCATCTTCGAGCGGATGGGGCTTGCCATCGACAGCATCATGCCGGGTACGGACCTCACCGTTGCCGACGAGCTCCTCAAGCCGACCCGGATCTACGTCAAATCGGTGCTCAACCTGCTCCGTGACTTCACCGTCAACGGCATTGCCCACATCACCGGCGGCGGCCTGCTGGAGAACATCCCCCGCGTGCTCCCCCACGGCTGCAAGGCGGTCATCGACAAGGGGAGCTGGCAGGTCCCGGACATCTTCTCCATCCTCAAACAGGCAGGCAACATCGAAGAGAGCGAGATGTTCCGCACCCTCAACTGCGGTATCGGCATGGTGCTCGTCGTCCCCGAAAAGCAGACCGATGACATCATGATCCGCCTCTCCGGTCTCCACGAAACCGCCTTCGTCATCGGCGAGATCGCCAAGTGTGAAAACGGCGCCGAAGCCGTGGAGATCGCCTGAACCGGGGCTGATTCGGCCTGACAAGCGAGCAGACATGACCACGACACCACACAAGATACGAATCGGCGTTCTCATCTCCGGCAGCGGCACCAACCTGCAGGCGATCATCGACAGATGCGAGTCCGGTGAAATCGACGGTACCGTGGTCTGCGTCATCAGCAACAAGGCCTCCGCCTTCGGCCTGGAACGCGCCAGGAACCACGGCATCCCCGCACTCCACCTGGACCACCGTCTCCATGCCGACAGAACCGATTATGATGCCACCCTGGTGGCGCTCCTGCGGGAACACGGGGTCGACCTGGTGGTCCTGGCAGGCTTCATGCGCATCGTGACCCCGACCCTGCTGGACGCCTTCCCCAACAGGGTCATGAACATCCACCCGGCCCTCCTCCCCTCCTTTCCCGGCCTGGATGCCCAGCGCCAGGCGCTGGAGTACGGCGTAAAGGTCTCGGGCTGCACCGTGCATTTCGTCGATTCCGGCACCGACACCGGGCCGATCATCCTCCAGTCCGTTGTCCCGGTCCGGGAAGATGACACGGAAGAGACCCTGTCCGAGCGGATCCACGTTGAGGAACACAAACTCTACCCGGCCGCCATCCAGCTCTTTGCCCGGGGGAGGCTGACGGTCGTCGGCCGCAGGGTCAGGATCAACGAGGAGTAACGGTCCGGGATAATGCCGCCGGGCCCCTGCCCGGTCACGTTCACCACACCAAGAGACGAGGACTTGTGATGAAATACATCAGCACCAGAGGGAAGATAGCCCCGATCGGCTTCAAGGATGCGGTCATGATGGGCCTGGCAACCGATGGCGGCCTGCTTCTGCCCACAGAGTATCCGGCCATCGACCGGGCGACCCTGGAATCATGGCGCCCACTCTCCTACCAGGAACTGGCCCTCAGGGTCATGGCCCCCTTTGCCGACGACATCCCCAGCGCCGACCTCAAGGAGCTGATCGACCGTTCCTACGCCACCTTCCGCGACCCGGCCATCACACCGGTCGTCTCCAGGGACGGCGTCCATATCCTCGAACTGTTCCACGGTCCCACCCTGGCGTTCAAGGACGTCGCCCTGCAACTCCTGGGAAACCTGTTTGAGTACCTCCTGAAAGAGCGCGGGGAGAAGATGAACATCGTCGGCGCCACCTCCGGCGACACGGGGAGCGCGGCGATCTACGGGGTACGCGGCAAGGAGAACATCAATATCTTCATTCTCCACCCCCACGGCAAGACCTCTCCCATCCAGGCACTGCAGATGACCACGGTCACTGACCCAAATGTCTTCAACATCGCGGTGAACGGCACCTTCGACGATTGCCAGACCATGGTAAAGCAGCTGTTCAGCGACATCCCCTTCAAGGAGAAACACTCCCTCGGCGCCGTCAACTCCATCAACTGGGCCCGGGTACTCGCCCAGGTGGTCTACTACTTCTACGCCTGGCTCCGGGTCACCGACACCTCAACCAGGGATGTGGTCTTCTCCGTCCCCACGGGCAACTTCGGTGACATCTTCGCCGGCTACGTCGCCAAGAAGATGGGGCTGCCGGTCAGGAAGCTGATCCTGGCGACCAACGAGAACAACATCCTCACCCGGATGATCAACCAGGGAGATTACTCCACCGGCACCGTGGTCCCCACCGTCTCCCCCTCCATGGACATCCAGGTCGCTTCCAACTTCGAGCGTTACCTGTACTACCTATTCGACGAGAACCCCGCCCGGGTGCGCCAGGCCTTCGCCTCCTTCGCGACGAGCGGCCGGATGGAGTTCAGCGACGAGGAGATGTCCCGGGTCAGGAGCGAATTCAGCTCCACCTCGGTGAACCAGGAACAGACCCTGGCCACCATCTCCTCATTCAAGGAGAAGACCGGCTACCTCCTCGACCCCCATACGGCGGTCGGTGTCTACGCCGCCCTGCAGAGCGATGAAAAGGATGCGGAAAAGGTCTGCCTTGCGACCGCCCACCCGGCCAAGTTCGGTGACGCGGTGAAGCAGGCAACCGGCGTCGATCCGGAGCTGCCGCTGCCACTCCAGGGTCTGGAGCAACTGCCGTCCCGCTGCCAGACCATGGAAGCCGACCTCGGCCAGCTCCGCGCCTACGTGGACGAAAACGCCATCTGAAACTGTATACAATCTTTCATTGACGGAGCGGAAACCTCTGTGCTACAAGCAAAAAGTTTCTCACATGACCGTTTTTGCGTTCCATCTGCCATTTTTTTGGCGATTACCATCACACAGGGAGGAAGAATGAAAACAGTGACGTCCATCATTTCATTGGCAGCGGGAGCTCTCCTGCTCGCTTCGGCCGCATTCGCCGCCGAGCCTGCTGCCCCGGCCGCAAAACAGACGCCCCAGCTCACCAGCGCCGACTGCGTCAAGTGCCACGCCAAGCCGCCGGCAGACATCGAGGCCAAGGGTAAGGCCCACAAGACCAAGGTGACCTGCCAGGACTGCCACCAGGGCCACCCGCCGACAACCAAGAAGATCATTCCGCAGTGCAGCATGTGCCACGAAGGCAAGCCCCACTTCAAGCTCGGCGGCTGCCTCGGCTGCCACAGGAACCCGCACACCCCGAAAGAGATCGTGTTCGGACGTGACGTAACCGAGCCGTGCCTCACCTGCCACACCCCGCAGATCGCCCAGCTGAAGCAGTTCCCGAGCAAGCACAGCAAGCTCAACTGCTCCTTCTGCCACGACGTTCACGGCAAGATCCCGCCCTGCACCCAGTGCCACAAGGCCCACTCACCGGAGCAGAATGCCGGCGACTGCAAGAAGTGCCACAAGGCCCACCAGCCGAAGAACGTAGCCTACGCAGGCGACACGCCGTCCAAGCAGTGCGCAGCCTGCCACGCCAAGGCCTTCAACCTCCTGACCGCAAGCAAGGCCAAGCACAAGTCACTGCTCTGCGTGACCTGCCACCAGGAGAAGCACAAGATGGTACCCAAGTGCCAGGACTGCCACGGCGTACCCCACGCAGCCGGCATCATGTCCAAGTTCCCGAAATGCGGCGACTGCCACGGCATCGCCCATGACCTGAACAACTGGAAGACGGGCGCGCCAGGAGCTCCGGCCGCTGCCCCGGCTCCGGCCAAGGCTGCTCCCAAGGCTGCTCCGGCAGCTCACAAGAAGAAGTAAACCGGCACTACGTGTCGCATGAAAGGGGGGACCAGTCGGTCCCCCCTTTTTTTGTGCCCACCCTCCTGAAAATTTGCTGGCAGCCGCGGCCAGGCTGGATTACTATTTCACTGCACGCCGTTACACTCAAAGGAGGCTCATATGCTGCTGGGTAAAGCTCTTGCCGCGCTGACGCTCTTTGTTACCCTCATCGACTGCTTCTCGGCGCCAGCCAGCTGCCAGGCGGCTCCGGCGGACCTGCGCATCTCGAAGGGGCAGACGGTGTATGTTCCCGTTTATTCCAATGTGTTCAGCGGTCCAAAGAGCCGTCCCTACCAGCTGGCCGCGACCCTGAGCTTCAGGAATACCGATCTCTCCGCCACCCTTCGGATAAAATCCATCGACTATTACGACACCGGCGGCAAACTGGTCCGCCGCTACCTCGACAGGCCGCTCACTCTCGGCCCCTTGGCATCTACCAACATCCACATCGGTGAAAAGGATACCAGCGGCGGGTTCGGCGCCAACTTCATCGTCCGCTGGGATGCGGACAGAAGCATCAATGCCCCGATCATCGAGGCGGTCATGATCGGCGCCACATCCGGTCAGGGGATCTCCTTTGTCAGCACGGGGCAGGAGATCAGGGAGACTCCGTGAGGATATCCACCCTAAACCAGTTGCATCCTGCTGCGGATTGAGATAGGTTCGGAACATGCTTCTTTCCGGGATACACGCATGCAAGAAGAGCTGGGGACTGCCGCTGCTACTGGTGGCTGTTGCCCTCTTCGTCTCCCCGGCAATCGCCATCCCCCGGATTGTCCCCCCCGGTGAATCCGGGCTGTCCGCCCCGCACAAAGGCAAGCCGGTAACCTGCGCCGTCATCAAGGCACCGGTAAAATCATCCCTCAGGGTCGCCAAGACCACGCAACCGTGCGCTCTCTGCGCGGCCGTCACCCCCGCTGACAGGGCTCCGCGCTACACGGTCCTCTCGGGCAGCGAACCTTTTTCCTTCCCGTCCTCCCACACAGCGGCAGTCCCGGCCAGGGCACCTCCCGCCTAAGCTCCAGATTAACCTCAATCAGGAAGAGTAACTTCACTACCGTCCCTGCCCTAAGCATGCCGCAGCGGTGCGCCCGACCACCCGCTCTTGCCGCCATATCCGGCACAGCAGGCGTGATCCGGCGACGAGCAGAGCGGCTATCTTTTATCAATCAACACATTAGTTTGCGAGGCATGACATATGGAATTCACGCGCAACAACTCTTTCGATTTTATCGGCAAAAGGAACCTGGCCTTCATTGTTTCGGCGATCATTTCGGTTATCGGCCTGATCGGTATTGTCCGCATTGCCACAAACACCGCCAACCTGGGGATCGATTTTACCGGCGGCACATCCATCCAGCTGCGCTTCAGCAGTCAGGTCCCCCTTGAGCAGGCCCGCGCCCTCCTCTCGGCCCACAACCTCAGGGAGGTGAACCTCCAGGAGGTCCGGGAGGGGAACAAGCTCCTCGTGAAGGTCGGTAAAAGCGGACATCAGTCGGATAACGCTGCGGCAACCATTGTCGAACTGTTCAGGGACTCATTCGGTGACAACGGGTTCTCCGTGGAAAGCTCCGCCGAGATCGGGCCGTCGATCGGCGCCAAGCTGAAAAAGGATACCCTCACGGCAGTCGGCATCTCCATGGTCGGCATCATCATCTACATAGCCTGGCGGTTCGATGTCAGGTTCGGCATCGGTGCCATCGTCGCCACACTGCACGATGTCCTGGCGATGATCGCCCTTTTCACGCTCCTCGACAGGGAGATCAACCTCCTGTTCATCACGGCCGTCCTCACCATTGCCGGCTACTCGCTGACCGACACCGTGGTGGTGTTCGACCGGATCAGGGAAAACATCCACAAGGACCTGACCGATCCCCTGCCGGACATCTTCAACCGGAGTATCAACGAGGTGCTGTCGCGAACCATCATCACCTCCCTCACGACGTTCCTGGCCGCACTCTCCCTCTACCTGTTCGGGGGCGACGTCATCAGCGATTTTGCCCTCGCCCTGGTGACCGGCGTCGCCATCGCCACCTATTCGTCCATTTTCATTGCCAGTCCGGTCGTGCTCGAACTGGAAAAATGGCAACGTCGACGGCAGCAACAGTGAATTACGGACGGGAGGGTTTATACTTACACAACACCTCCCGTATCCCCTGACTGGTGGTCACATGCATCTCGAAGCCTTGCAGGACATTGAAATACTCTTCGGCCTCGCCATCCTGACGGTGCTCCTCGCCCGGAAACTGGCCCTGCCGTCGATCATCGGGTTCCTGGCGGCCGGCATCATCGCCGGCCCCCACTCTCTGGCCCTGGTACGCAGCACCCACCAGGTCGAGCAACTGGCCGAGATCGGCGTCGTCCTTCTCCTCTTCACCATCGGCATCGAATTCTCCCTCAAGGAGCTGATGCGCATCAGGCAGATGGTCTTTCTCGGCGGCGGCCTGCAGGTGATCGTCACCATCCTGGCAGCCGCCGCAGTGGCCTCCCTCTTCGGCCTCTCTGCCGAACGGGCAGTTTTCTGCGGCTTCCTGGCGGCGCTCTCCAGTACCGCCATCATCATGAAACTCCTCGCCGACAGCGCGGAAATCGATACCCCCCACGGCAAGACCACCCTGGGGGTGCTGATTTTCCAGGATCTCTGCGTGGTGCCACTCATGCTCTTCGTGCCGCTCCTCGGCGGTGGCGGCACGGACCCGGCGGATATCGCCCTGACCCTGGCAAAGGCAACCGTTGTCGTTGTTGCCGCCCATTACGGCGCCCGCTACCTGGTCCCCTGGCTGCTGCGCCACGTGGTCAGGGCCCGCAGCCGCGAACTGTTCATCCTGAGCGTGATCTTCATCGGTTTCGGCACTGCCTGGCTCACCGCTGAGGCTGGACTGTCACTCGCCCTGGGGGCGTTCATTGCCGGTCTGGCCATATCCGAATCGGAATACAGCCAGCAGGTCCTCGGGGACATCATGCCGTTCCGCGATGCCTTCATGAGCATCTTTTTCCTCTCCGTCGGCATGCTCCTCGACCCTGCCATCCTCCTGCAGAAGCCGCTCCTGATCGTCGTGGTCGTGACAGCCATCATCCTGGTGAAAGTCTGTGTGGCAACGGCGGCGATCCGTATCATCGGGCTGCCGCTTCGCATCTCCATCCTCTCGGCCATGGCCCTGGCGCAGATCGGTGAGTTCTCCTTCGTCCTTGCCCAGAGCGGCCAGCAGCACGGTCTCCTGCCGGCAGACAGCTACCAGCTCTTCCTGGCGGCCTCGGTGGCCACCATGGCCCTGACCCCTCTGCTGGTCAGGCTGGCCACCCCCCTGGCAGAGCTGGCCGAACGGATCGTGCCGGCAGGATTTGCCCGCGGCAGCCAAAGGCTGGCGGAACGGAACAGGGAGGTCCAGCTCTCCGGGCATGTCATAATCAGCGGCTATGGCCTCAACGGTCGCAACCTGGCAAAAGTGCTCAAGCATCTCTCCCTCCCCCACATCATCATCGACACCAACCCGTTCACCATCGCCAAAGAGCGGAAACGGGGGGAACGGGTCATCTTCGGCGATGCGGCGATGAAGGAAGTCCTCTCCCATGCCCACATCGAGACGGCCCGCATCGTGGTCATCGCCATTTCCGACGCGTCCGCCAGCCGCCGGATAGCCGCCCAGGCACGGCAGATGAATCCCACCATCCATATCATCGCCAGAACGCGGTACGTCCTCGAGGTGGAACCGCTCTACCGGTTGGGGGTGAACGAGGTGGTGCCGGAAGAGTTCGAGACCTCCGTGGAGATCCTCTCCCGGGTCCTCCGGACCTTCATGGTGCCCCATGACGAAATCGAGCGGCACGTTGCCGAAGTGCGCAGCAACTGCTACGGCATGCTCCGCTCCATGAGCCGCCGCCACAGCCATGCCGTGGGGATCAGCGGCTACCTGGCAGGTGCGGAACTGGCCACGCTCAGGGTTCAGGAGGGCTCCCGGCTGGAGGGGGAGAGCCTGCGCCAGGGGAGCATCAAGACCCTGTCCGGGGCAACGGTTCTCGTCATCAAAAGGGGGGACGATGTCGTGCCCAACCCTGACCCGGTGTGGGAACTGGCGAAGGACGACACCCTCCTGCTCCTGGGGACAGCCGAACAACTGGCAGCGGCGGGAAGACTGTTCAGAAAAGAATGAAGCTGGAAAGGAGTTACACCATGGAGATCACGGTCACGCTGGATGGGATGAGAAAGGTAACGGCACATCTGGAAGATGGCACAGCGGTTCACACCGACCAGCCAGTGGAGGAGGGGGGGAGCGGGACCGCGCCGACCCCCCTCGACCTGTTCATCGCCTCCCTGGCTACCTGTGCCGGGGTCTATGTGGAGGATTTCTGCAACCACCGTGGGATTCCCACGGACAGGATCACCCTCCACCAGGCGGCCGAGTTCGAGCTCGACCCCGAGGGTAAACACCGGCTCGCCAGGGTCTCCCTGCGCATCGACCTGCCAGCCGACTTCCCTGAGAAATACCGTTCCGCCGTGGTCCGGGTCGCCGAGCTCTGCACCGTGAAAAAGATCATCCTCAACCCGCCGGAGTTCCGGGTGACCGTGAACCCTGCCTGACGGAACAGGGGATGTCAATGGCACCGAGCGGTTATACCCATACCATTGCATATTCGCTTGAACTGCCGCTCCCCCGGGAAGAGGTGTTCGCCTTCTTCGCCGATGCGGCAAATCTCCAGCTCATCACCCCGCCGGAGCTCGACTTCGTCATCATCACGCCGCTCCCGGTGGAGATGAAGCAGGGGGCGCTGATCGACTATCGTCTCTCCCTCTTCGGCATCCCCTTTTCGTGGCAGACCGAGATAACCGAATGGGCACCTCCCGACCGGTTCGTCGACCGCCAGCTGTCCGGTCCCTATGCCGAGTGGGTCCATTGCCACGAGTTCAGGGACGGTCCGGGAGGGACAACCGTCATGACCGACGACGTACGCTACCGCCTGCCCCTTGCCCCCCTTGGCGAGCTTGTCCTGCCGCTCGTCCGTACCCAGCTGGAGCGGATTTTCACCTACCGCAGGAACAGGGTCCTCGCCCTGCTCCAGGCCCCGCTGCAGCGCGACTGAAACCC